>Ga0228710_1007279_pt1 | contig 16419 bp, 8 predicted proteins | sample MedpolnodulmetaG_FD_177995 | JGI IMG/M metagenome (GOLD analysis project Ga0228710, IMG submission 177995) | Root nodule microbial communities from Medicago polymorpha collected in Santa Monica, California, United States - pink nodules | ecosystem: Host-associated > Plants > Roots > Nodule... | reverse complement strand
CACCCTTTTTTTGCAAAAAAAAAAAAAAACTAACCACCTTTAAAAAAGAAAAATTGTATTTATAACACGGTAAACTTGAGAAGTCAATTATATATAGAGTCCTAGAAATGCAGTTTAATTTCTTTTTCTGCTTCTTGCTATCCTTCAGAAACCATTTTTATTTTATATGTCTCTTATTGATTCAATGAAACTCAAAAATAGTTTACTGTTGTTTTTTATATGTTTCTGGAATATTTGTTTTTAGAAATAGAGTCCAAGTTTGTGAAGGGGTGTGATATAGCCTTAGCTTCCTTTCCTACTATGTCATGCCTGCATTTAGATTCCAAAACATAAGCGCAATCACGGCATTGAATCCAAAAATTTCCTTTTTTAAGTCAACATTTCATTCCCATGTATTTATACGTGAATCATCCTCTTTTTCTTTTTTTTAATTTAGGCGGGTTGTCGGTCATGGGCGAATCCAGACTTTAGGTACATGTGGAGCTAAAATTTCAAATAAATAATAATGCAAACTAATTTTTTTTAATCAACAAATATTATTCTCGTCGAGATTGTGTAAGAAACACAAAAACTCGCAGATCAAATAGTCTAAAATATTACAAAGGTGCTAAAAGCAAAAGAGCAAGCACCTGCCAACCCAATACTCAGCAATTCCATAAAAATAAACACTATGCAAGGCAAAAATACTTACTGCTAAAGTGACAACAGCCAAAAATACTAACTGCTAAACATGTGGCTCCACATGGCACCAATGTGCATCCGCCCCTGTTGTAGGCTACTCGTGATCTAAACCGACTATTTTAAACGGGCTTTTACAGGTCGGACTAAAAGGTCATGAAAAAAATTCAGGCTTTAATTTTAGAATTATGCTCTTTACCCAACAGTTTTTGCTCATTCCCAACTGAAAAGATGAAAATACCCCTACACATGTTAACTCACACTAGTGTAAATGCCAACGTGAGTTAACTCACGTTAGTATTAATTTCAATGTGAGTTAACTCACATTGCCATTTACACTAACGTGAGTTAACTCACGTTCATAGCAGATAACAGTTACTGCATTTAATGCAATGCAGTAACTGAACAAAATATTGAAATGTCATAAATGACCCGTAATCACGACACATTCATAACTGAACCGAATTACGTCAGTTTAACAACAAAATCACATAATCGCACGTAAACAATCCAAATTACACAAAATCATTGTTTTTCACACCATCACATAATCACACATAAACGATCCAAACAATCCAAATTACACAAATTCGCCGGTAATGACCCGTAATCACTTAATCACACTTAACGATACGTAAATGATCCAAATTACATGAATTTGTATTAAAATTCTTAAAATCACATAACGGTCTAAATAACCAAAATTCATTGTTTTTCCCAAAATCACATAATCACATATAAACGATCCAAATTACACAAATTCGTCGTTAATGACGCGTAATCACTTAATCACACATAATGACACATAAACGATCCAGATTACACATAACACAAATTCATTTAAATTCAACATTACGGACACAAATTCAAACACATTAGACTATTACACGTTCATTAATATTACACTTCAACGGATCGGACATAAAGATGTAAAGTTTTATTCTCAACCATTAACCTAAAGATGTAATCAACGTCGCTATCATCTTCGAGAAGTTGTGGATAATACACGGTCTTCCAGAAGTCCTCTTACTTATCCTCCCCCAAGTCAATGCCTGGCACATTTACTACTACATCATATGTTCTTTGATTTGAACCAATATGGATAAAGTATCTGTCAAGTTTTGCCTTCAACTCGTCCAACTTGTCGGTGGTGTTTACAAAGAACCTAACCCTTTTTTTCACGGTTGCATAAAGGACATGAAGTTCAACTGGATCTTGTGCATCTTCACACATGTTTCACTTCACAAAATATAATGAAAAACAAATATGAGACAAAAAAGATAAAATAAATAGTTGAATAATTAGAGACAAAAAATGCAAGCAATAATTGGCGTGACATAACCAGCCACCAAAAAATATTCACTTCATATATTTATATAATATATATAATGTTAGTTACATATTGGCCATAAATATCCAAATTACATAACCGGCCACTAAAAAATACGTCGGGGTGTAATACCATCAAAAAATAGGACGAACATCGACCGACCAAAAAGTGTCATAACCTATCTAACTAGACTATTGATAGTGCATAATCAACATCTTCATCCATGACTTCGAAATTTTGCTTTGGCTTTTTCGGAGTCGGAGTGTCACAAGTAATAGGATTGTGCTCATTTGTTGGTTTCTTTGGCGGCTTCACATTTCCTTGAAGGCGGCTTGTCTATCCATAAACTCAAAATACCATTTCTCCGCCTCGCCAATCTTGTGATTCATCCACTCCTTACAAGGAGGTGGTAATGGACAATCTTCTTTCTACAAAACATGAAGAAAGTGACCGGGAATTAAGCAAAGACACATGATGTTGGAATATGGCTTAAGTGGTGGAGCACCTCGGATTGGGAAATATGTCTCACATATACCTATTTCGGACAAAGTCAATAGAACAACGACTCTATTGTAGCAAGTAGCAATAATGTGACCCATATCCGGAGTGGTCAACCACTTATCTATCAACGTAATACAACTTCTACTTATTGGAGGGTGTAAACCATCTAAGATAAGTTTAAAAGGCCTCTCGGTACCATATATCGGCAAATAGTCACTCTTATAATTTTTGAAATCATTAATAAGTGAATGATGAACCAAAACATGACTATCCTCATCCATTCCCAAGTGCCTAGCTATGACCCAGAAACCATAATTACCATCCCCTCTAACATTCACAATGTCTTCAATGTAAGGTCTCATGATCATTGGAATTTGTGAAATGTATGGTATTTTCAAATAAGGAATTAATTTTGAAGTAGGAGTCGAAGCTTGTGAGCGGGAGCAAATGCCAAGACGTGGACCTTTACTCTTTGAAACATTACTCTTGACTTGTGAGAATTGACTGTCGAGATTTTGAAAATCAATAGTCTCCCACCTAGAGGGGATTCGACCCGTGGACCTCGTTTTCGGTAGACTTCACCTTTTTAGGTGATCCCTTGGTTACCACTTTTCTTGGAGGTGGCTTCAACATTGTGTCCTCCGGAAATCCTAGTTCACCCAACGTTTCTTTGATATGGAGTTTCATCTTGTAATGGGCCCTCTTGAGACGTTCTTGAATGACGGTTCATTCCTCCGTAACGGAAAAATGTGCATCAATCTCTTCTTCAATTACACTTAACCTTTGCCAATGAGAGTGTATTTCATCCAAAAGAATAGGCAATTTTTTCTTTCTCTTCTCGGCAATAGTACAAGCACAAGGCAACCCATACGTTGTCATTTGCACGCAAACACAATCTTCTTTAGCAAAGCCGAATGTCCTAAAACGTTGTAATTCTTCATCCATAAAACCCAAAATGGCTCAAGAGACATCCCTCCAACTCAGAGAATAATTTCTGTTTTTTGTACTTGTGTACCATGACAGTTATGCTCCTCCCAAAACTTCCTTGTATCTCACCTAATTGGTTTTTCAACATTTTGTCAATTTCATCCCAACATGATACCAAATCTCCCACACTACTCCTCAAATATCTTTTCAATTGTGCATGAGCCGATTCAACAATGTTGGTGGTTCTACACCCTAGATGCAAAAATTTATTCGTCCATGCCATCACAAAATGCTTCTTAAGGGGCATAACTGTGGTTTCAACATATTTAACAAACATTGGAAATGGTCCGCATACCTCCTCTTTGAATTTCAACCATGCAATTGCATATAAATCCTCAGTAGGAGAGTTAGCCACATCTCTCCAAGCCCTCACTATTTTCTTAACATTATCACAATGCTTCTCATCATTCGCTTCCTTCACAGGTTTGCCAACAACTTTTGCATCTGAAGGCTTGACTTTGACTCTACAATCCTTGATGGACTTAGCTTTGACATTCTTCTCAATATGAAAATAGCAAAGTATATGGTCTGTTTTTGGGAGAACTTTGGCAACGACATTCATCAAAGTGGTGTCCCTATCAGTGACAACCACCTTAGGCATGTTGAGTTTTGAGGTCAAAAGACCAACCAACATCTCAAGTACCCAAGTAAAGTTATTCTCTTGTTCAAAGGAAAGAAAGGAAAATGCAATCGAATACGTCAATTTGGTAGAGGTAACACCAACAATCTCAAATAACGGCATTCAGTAGGTGTTGGTTTTGTAAGTAGAGTCCATGACTAAAACAGTATGAAAAGTGTTAAGCATATTAATTGACTCTAAATGAGCAAAAAATAAGTCTTCAAGAGTGGTTTCCTCACTATTTGCTCTTGTAAAATAGACGTATATATGCTTCTCCAACTTTGAAATCAAGTATTACATCTCCGTTTTGTCCTCTCTTTGCCCCTTGCGCCATCTAGTTCGTGCATTGTACACTTGCTTGATGATTGTCACACTTTCTTTGTTTTTTCCTTCAAATCCGTGAGAATATTCCTAGGCGGCGCCAAGATATTTGTCATGTCGATAACTCTTTGCTTCTCCTCCGCTTTTAGTCGACCCGCAAGAAGGTGGCCGATTAACTTTGGCGCCAACTCATGGTTGTGAATTACACAAAGCATTGCAATTCAACATTCTTGTGTATTCTTCTCAAAGAAGTATTTTAACCTAAACAGACATTCACATTTCCTTGATCCCGTGCCTTCAAGCTTCAGTTTCTTCCTCGTCTTAGGTGGCTTGTATTCATCACTCCTTTCACATTGCATCGTCAAGTATGACCTTATTAAACTAGATTTATCTATAGAAATAGTAAGTCCGGCCTTTGCCACTTGTCGACGAACCCAACCAAGTAATTCTTCTCGATCTCTCCATCTTTCATTTGTTGCAAAAAATGACCCGGTGTTTACTTCAATAACATGAACACCGGTAGGTACCACATTATGTTTTTCTTCAAAGTTAAAGTTACCGGTAGGTACCGGTTTTGGTTTTGCTTGGTTGTGAACAATGTGAGCTTGAAAAGGAATTTTCAGTTTAAACTTCACATCTTTAGTTGGTTTGACATCGCTGGAACCTACGCCTACGCTGAAAGCTTCAATTTTGGGCGGTTTCGGTTCAACGCCATCATCCGCCACATTTTCAACCATATCACTCTATGTCAATTGAATAAAAAATAACAAGGAAAAAATAAATAAATAACTTGTGCAGCAAGCAAAGCAAGGAAAAAAAGGGCGCAAAAATTCAAATTTTGGGCATCATAGTAGCGTGAGTTAACTCACGCTGAGCCCTATCAACTAGTACAAAAAACTTACGAACCTTGCAGAAAAATCAGGAAAAACAGATGAGTTTTGAGGATACATTACATGTTCTTTGATGCTTGATGAACGTAGAAACTTGCTTCCTGACGATTTGCAATGATTTGGAATGAAGATTTTGACCCAAAAATTCGCACTTTTTGGGTTTTCGGAGGTGGAGGGAAAAAAATGGAGTTGTGTGGTTGCTTGCTGGGTTTTATTCGAAAATAATATTCAGTGTGACTTAACTCACGCAACGTGAGTTAACTCACGCAACGTGAGTTAACTCACACTAGGGCAAAATAGTCAATTCAGTTGGGAGCGAGCAATTTTTGTTGGGTAAAGAGCAGAATTCTTAATTTTAATGTCCAAGCCCTATGTTTTAAAGGGTTTGGCGGGCCGACAAATACCCATTTTAACAGCTCTAGTTACGACCCGATCGGTTGAGTAATCACCTTAGCATATATTGAGCAATCATTTTTTATATGTTAGATATTCTTCTATTTAGAATATTTATAATAAATTTTCAGAAAATAGAGAGAAAAATATGGGAGAAAATGTAATTGTAAAATTTATAATACGTTGAATATCATTATTTTTTATGCAATACATTTATGGCGCGACGATGTCTTTTTGGCGTGATGTTTGGTGTGGTGGCGTGTCTTTTCGTGATCGTTTTCGGCGTCTCTATGATTTGCCTGATAACAAGACGATTACAGTTAGGAATATATGTTTGTCTGGATGGGAGGAAGGGGGTGAGGTGTGGAGGTGGTGTCGTAGTTTATAGGTGTGGGAGGAGGAAATGGTAGGACATTACTACTGATAGTTTCTTTGCAGGATACTATTTCAGATGTGTGGCAGTGACATCTGGATCCAATATGGGGTTATTTTGTTTGTGGTGTTTATGAAATGCTGACATCTAATGAGCATGCTCATGTTTCTCCCATCATGGACTTAATATGGCATAAGCAGGTTCCCTTGAAGGTATTTGTTTTTGCTTGGTGATTGCTTCGCGATAGATTACCAACAAAAACAAATCTGGCGACTCGCGGTGTCATCTCTTTAGAGGCTCGGTTTTGTGTGGCTGGATGTGGCCACCTTGAAGACGCATGACAAATGTTTCTTCTATGTCCACATTTCGCTTCCCTTTGGCCGATGGTGCGAGCTTGGATTGGGTTTGATGGTGTCGACACTCAGGTTATTCAGAATCACTACTATCAGTTTATTTATTACACAGATCGTCTAAAAGCACGACATAATTTTCTACAGCTCATATGGCTTTTGTGCTCTCGGATCTTGTGGACTGAAAGAAATAATAGGTTGTTTAAAAATCAGGAATGCACTAGCTACCAGCTACTTGAAAAAGTAAAATATTATTCTTGTGGTGGCTGAAAGTTAAGCAAATTACTTTTGTTTTTGGTACTAAGTTATGTGGTCGAATTCCCTAATGTGTTTGGGTATCGGCTAGCTCTGTTTTGTTGTTCTTCATTAGACTGATTATACATTTAGTAGTCTCTTTGGCACACCTTGTGCTAAAGGGATTGTTGTAGTTTTGTTAATATAATTCATTTTATCTTGTTAAAAAAAAATATAACACATCAACATTTATGCCCGAACTGTTGTGAAAGTGACTCAAAATTGGAGAAATTTGAAGTTTGCTGAATCTGTCAAAATCCGGGCCCGAATGGAGCTGTCTGGGGCCCGAATTTGAGTGTTGTTTTTTGTCTGTTGGTTCGGCAAAAATCGGTGGCCGAATGGAGGAATTCGGGGTCCGAATTTGCCAGCAGAAAATATAACAGAAACGTATTTTTGGGCTGAGATTTTGTTCCAATTTATGAGGGATACTTTTACTATAAATATAGACATTTTATTAGTGTAAACTTGGAGATAGAGGGGGCTGAAACAAGGGTTTAGAAAGGCAACAACAAAACTAGGGTTTGTATAAAGTTTGTCTCTTTGGCAACAAACACTAGGGTTTGAGGGTTGATTTACCTTGGGAAATACTATTAGGATTGAGTCTCTTGGTTACGAGAAGAGATTAGGACTTTGGGTAGAATTAGGCGGAAGACTTATTCTTGTAACCCATTGATATCTCTTTTGTAAGGTTACTCATCATTATAGTGAAAGAGATGACTGCACTCTCCTCCAGACTAGGTCAATTTGGACCGAACTGGGTCAACAAATTCTTTTATGTTCTCTCTTCTTTTCTCTCTCTCGCTGTTTTCTACTTTTGGCTTGTGTTTATAATTATTCCATACACTTTGTTTTTTGGTTGCTTGATTTATTCCTTACTCCACACATCAAGTGTGTTATTGGTGTGATTTTTTCATCGAATTCACAACACGAACAACTTGATAGAAGGAGTATTTTGACTTGCGGTTTTTTTTACACGTTAGAAATGGTTTCCATAAAATAAAAAAAGATAAAATATAAGTTGTTCGTGTAATGATGAATCATTAAAAAAAACTTGAGTATCAAGCATCATTAAAAAGTCAGTTATAACGACTATTTTATGCAGTTTACCACTTTATCTACAAACGGAAGGTTGAATCATTTGAATATTCTCCGAGTTTAGTTTTTAGTTGAACAAATATAACCATGTTTCCTATATGATATGTCTGGCTATCATTTGATGCAACCGTCACATGTTAAATCGTTAATGTATTGTATACTCTTTTATTAACGTAGTTAGGGACCACATACTTACAATGTACTGCTGTTTAGATTCCACAGGAGCTTCTTTGCACAATATTGATTTATTTATAATTTTACATTAACTTCTTTACATAATTGAATCATGACAAATTTTGATATCACAATCAGCATAAATCATTCCCTCAGAACCAAAATTCTTTTTCTTTGACAACATAATTGCTTCTTTCTTCATCAACACTGCATTCTTTAAAATCAAGGGTCCATTTCTCAAACGAGCAATTTGAAAAATCATAGTATCCTCCATGAATGGAAAGCAAATCCTTCCTTACTCTATCTTTTATCCATGGATAACTTAGCAAGTTTAATAATGATTGGTTAATAGATTCCTGTAACAAATCCAATGAACAAACTCTTGTTAGATTTCCAAAATAATGACACTTCCTAGATTTTACCTCTCGAGGTTTTAAATCGGTTCGCATCGCAATCAAATACTAAGAAAATATTGATTTACAAGCTTGAAACCACAATTGCGTGCAAGGTTTTAAATTGGGGCATATCCAGATGAGATATTCGCGACGCGGTCGCCAAAACCTCAAAATCTTTTATTATACATGCATGTAAGTTGTAACTATAATTGTGCTTGCAAAGCGTCTTTACATGGTCATCTTAAGGGCCAAGATAGGAATTTAGGCCTCAAAATTTTAGGCCAAAAATAGCCTAAAAAAATATTAATTTAATTATAAATACATAATATGATAAACTAATTTTAAATGTTCGTTCAACTTAGTTGGTTAGGATGAAGGTCTCATATCTTACTTGTCCTAGATTCAACACTTAGACACAATAAAATTAATTTTATTTTTAAGGCATCATCGTAAAATTTGCTCTAAACCTTTAAACATATTGGGTCAGCCCTGCGTCTTTAAAATCCGTATGTTACATAGAACTATACTCCCTCAGTCCCTAATCCTAAGCACTCATTGAGAACAAAAATGTGTCCTAAATATAACCTCTCTTTCAATTTTCTAAATGCATTTATTATTTTTTTTCAAACATAACCTTAATTAATACTTCTAATTTACCTTGGAATATGAAAAAGTCAAATTTGAATACACTACAAACAAGGATAATTTCGTAATATCCTCGCACAAAATGATCATATTAATTACAGTTTCACATTTTCTTAATCTTTGTGAAATTTGCAATGAGGGCTTAGATTAAGGGACGAAGGGAGTATATATTAAAGACACTTATTATATATATGCAGCATGAGCAATATATTTAAGTCTTTCAAAAAGTTCAAAATTGGAACTTCACATAGTATATATGATGAAACATGATGGATACCTTCTCACAGAATCTGCATTGTTGATCAAAGCAAAGATGAGATGTGGCAGCTTTTGTCTTCAATTTGGCAACTTTCCCATTGGCAACCCAATTGTATATGTAGTTTCTGAAGGATGAATGAATTCAAATGAGAACTAGGGCCATAGCAATCATTTTAATGGTAAAATATTTTGAGCAAGAAATACCTTGGTTCTGTATCTTCTTGCATCTTCATCAGAGCTTCAATTCCAGCACAACTACTATGACCAACTACTAATATGTTCTCAACCTAAAATTTTCAGCAACCATTTGAATTATGTAGTCATGTAGGGTATAAACTATGACCTATCGCGACTTAAAAATTTGTCTTCTCTGAAGTGAGCAATTTACTTTAGAGGGTAAAATAAGTAATCTAAACTGCTAATATTAAGTGCAAATGTATATCAAATCATAAATTCATCCCAGTCTAGACATTCAATTCACATTTCCTTGGCTAATGCTTGTGTATGGGAACTTATTGAGAAACAAATATAATTTTCCATTCAATTTTGCAGTGTCGATCTATGTAACAACTGTGACAATACACAAGCTTTAATTAACGTCTAAATTCGTACCTGAAGAGTAGTTACTGCAAACTGAAGAGCAGCATTACACTCCGATGGTCCACTCTGTCCTCCAAAAGAAGAGAAAAAAATTGATGATAGGGAAATAACAATTAATTATAGTTTATATCTTATGTATATATTTTAAAAAATAATGAGAAGAAACTATGCAAATACCTTCATTAAAGGCACAAGATTGGCAATGTTACGTATCATAAAAACTTCTCCAGGTTGGAATCCTAATATGTTAGAGGGGCATACCCTTGAGTCTGCACAAGCAATTACCATAAACTGTACTTGGATTTATTAGTTATTAGAACATTAATGTCTCAGTTTAATTACATTATGGTGCAACACAGCATACAGGAACCAAAGAAATTAAGTTAAAATGTGTTATTGTAGAAATTATTTGTGAAAAAGAATTGACAGTGTAGCAAATAATAATTAAATCTAATTATTTGTTAACTACCTTTGGATATTGAGCTTCAGCTAGAGATTGAAAACGCTCCAACTCTTTTCTGTCTAAAAGAAAAAAGTAGTTTAGAAGATACTTGACTAACATAAAGGAACATATTTTTGCATAGTTGAAACTGGTAAAAATGTAAACTCAGCTCTTACATGTACTTTTGGTTCTTGAAATTTAAAAACCTTTGTTTCATCAAACCGAATAAATTCAGGTAGCCATCAATTTCAGTCATATTCCCTACATCAAGACCTTTATTTTCATTACCAAGATCCTCTGGTTGTTTCTCCCTACAGTTAAAGAAGACAAATCATATAATTGTGATCAAATGTTAGTTATAAATTTATTATTTCTCACTCAGTCCATTCATCGAAATTCACAATTTGGGATAGACTTGTCAAAGAAGAGTGTTCCACAATTGTTCAACTGTCTCAATGGATTGAGAAGAATGAAGATATTTTTGTATGTTGCATATGGTATGACATCAATCCAAAAAACCATGAGAATAATTGTTATGGGGTGAAGTAGCATTGTAGCAAACAAATGCATGAAACTTTCCAAGTGAAGATATAATTTGGATTGATGTCATACCATATACCAATACCATATGCAACTTTATATTATTATTTACCTTAAAGCAAATAAGTCATTTACATCGTTAATTTATTTTTTTTGAGGAAAATTTTGATTTACCTCCTCTAAAGTAAAGAGTAAAGTGAAAAAACCAAATATAAATAATGTTTCATTATACTAACGATTTGTTATGCATGTGCATATAATATTAACTACGGATCCATTTATCAATAGTTAAGAGAGAAGTGTTATGGATATTATGCAGTACACAACGTTCAAAAGTAATTGATGAATAAGACATATATTAGAGCAAAGAAAAAATTTCAAAAAAAATTAGGCACAAACTGAAGTGGTAGAAACAAACTCAAACTTACTTGAATGAAGGCAATGATGCTGCAGCTGATGCATGGCAACCATCTTTTCTTACCCAATTCATCTGCAAATCCAACAAAGTACTATTAAAACCAAGCATCGTGAGGCAAACAAAGCTAAATTATACTTTTAGCCTCTTATATTTTATTTTTTGTTTAGACTTTAGAAATAGTCCCTTTTTTGTTAAGTTATATCAATATAGCATAAAGGATCAAAAGTATACAATAGCTTCTTCTTTTCTTTTCTTTTTTTGTGAAGAAAGCAATGCGTAATAAACAGCAACTAACAACATATTAAAGGAAAAGCTATACACATATAAACAATGGAGAAACTCACAAATTTTGGGTAAGGCCTTGTTATGGAGGAAACCACAGAGTTTCCATGGACGTATGAAGCCACTAAAGGTGCCTTTGATCGGAGAACTGAACTAATAATTCTGGACCCTGTAAAGCAGAATTTGATTAGCTAGTGATTAATTACTATTTTCATGACCTTACAAAAAATTAAAGGTAAAAAAAATCACTTGGAGGAGAACTGAAAATAAAGTATAACTTACGAATTGGCCACACCATCTCTTCGAGAATGCTGATTAGAAATTCAGTGGTACAAAATACTACAAACTAACTTTGAATAGCAACGTATACCTTTTATATATCCTTGAAACTATATAATATAAAATCATTTTCATTTTATTAATTATTGCTTTGTGTTTGTGGGATGAGGAGAATCTCGTGGCTATTCATTGAAACAAGACATGGAAGACACGACTCAATTATTGTATTAGCTTATCCGGTTGTCACATTACACGCACCATGTAGTTATCCAATTTTGTGGGACTTTCTTGCTGCCTAGCTAACATTGACTGTATGTCTTATCTTGTTCTATTTTGAGATGATAAACTATATGTCGTATCTATATAATATATTGTCATGAGTTAAGTCATTTTCATTCTTTGTTACGCTATATAATACTCTCTCCGACCCAAATCATAAGGAAAAAAAAACTCTTTTTTTTTGTCCCGAATTATAAGCAGAAAAGATCAACTTTTATCATATTTAATTATGTTATTTTAAAAAATTATCTTTTCCAAAGAGAAATTAAACATAAATTGCATTCATTATAGCCTCTCTTTCATTTTCTCTATAACTAATAACCAAAGAAAATTGTTTTTACATCTTTCTATGAAACTTATTCCAAGGATGACATAAGAAACTATGATGTTTTAGTTTTCCTAATAAGTGTGAAAATATTTTTTTGCTTATAATTTGGAACGGAGGGAATACTACATTAGCTTGCATGTTTGATTTTGCCGTCATAAAAATTAATTCTGGTTGAATTCATTTTAATTTTGCTGTGAGTTGAATGTGTGTCTATGTTTGGATACACGTACGTAACAATGAATTGAACAATAATTATAAGTGTAAAAAACATGTTGATATTCAAAAACTATCAATTTTAGCTTTAAGTTAGAATCACTTTTGAAGGCAACATTAATTCTACTTGAAGCAAGTAAAAAAAATGTCAAAATCAATTTTACATATCTAAGAATCAATTTTTACTTCTCAAGGCGAACTAAATAGGCCTAAGAGTACTCGCAAATGCATATGGATTGGACGAATTTTAACTTGGATCGTAACGTTACATCAAAACAATCCTTTAAGTCATTTATAATAAATCCCTTTATAAAAAAGCCAATTATAATAAATTAAAACTTTAATTAAAAAAATCTATAGACATGGTTCAATCTCACGAAAGGAGTTGGACAACATAAACAAACCAATATTCAATTTTTTTTGAAGAAGCAAACTTAGTCTCTCAAGCACAAGGAGTGTCAGAGAAGAACTAAGATAGAAGAAATATATGTTACATCAAGTTAACAACGGAGCATACCACAAACTTCGAAAGAAGTAACTTTGAAGGAAGAGTCAGAAGATGGCCAGACTCAAAAACTACCCAAGATGAAGAACAAGAAAATTCTCTAGAATGTGAATCACTCAAAATTTTGCTCGATTTGATCAAAAGCCATGAATTATTAGAACGGAAAAACAATTTAGTAGTATATAATTATTGGGAAAAATTGAATGGTCATCTCGAAAACCTAAGAAAAGAAAACTTGAGAGCTTTGAACGAGGTAGTCCAACATAAGAATAAGGTGAATGAATTTATGCTAGCTCAGTAAAAAAGAAAATTTCCAAACTTGTGATTTAGTATTGAGAAGAATTCACCATCTAGTGTCGAAATAAGAAATTTAAAAGATGGTTACAAATTTGGGAAGGACTCTTCATCATCAAAAGAATGCAAACCATTAAAGATAAATCAGAGTCATACATTATAAATTAGACTCATACATAAATGTTAACTGACGAGGACTATTTAAAATGTTGCAAACCATGCATTCAAAAGCTAAACTTCAGTTAACATTAAAGACATAATGACTCACGAGCCGAAATACATGTTCAAATAACCCCACAAGTAGAACAAAGAAAATCAGACTAGTGAAGACCCAAAAGGAATTGAATGCTACCCCATGCTTGCTTCAAATGTTCTTTTTTAATTAATTGTGGACCATATCAAAATTTTATCTTGCATCATTCAGGCTATATTGAACACGGATGTTGTTCTCACGCACTTCATTGGCTTCCTTTTTTAGAGATTGGATGCTACCCCATAATATAAAGAAAGTCCTTTTAATTTCTTCCTTGATTCAACACTGAATTCCTCTATTTTTTCCCTTTGCAAATACTACTTTGATTGAAAATCTAAAAAATTATTTATATGACTAAAAATTCACAAACACAAAGGCTTCCGCGTCACATAAATGTCCCTCTCTCCCTCTCCCTCTTGGAATAAATAGAAGAAACGAATTGTAATATCTTATTTTTTTTATGACAATGTCATTATGTTATCACTTATGTGTCGATGTATTTTTTGTATAATAATATAGCCCCCATATGACTGAAATTTCTAAACTAAATGTCACCATTATAAGGTGTTTACTAATATGACTGTAATTTTTTACTATGATGGGACCAATTGGCCACTTCAGAAGAAAAAAAAAACTTTGATTTTTTGTGATATTGAAGAATGCCTTAGACTTTTATGTGTCCCTCACTAATACCAATGGAGAACATACGAATCAAGCAAAATATAATAGACACTGTGGTAGAACACACATACTCTTTGACAGGGTCTATCCACTTTTAAACTTGGGTTTTATTAAGGATTTGACTAAGAGATTCACCGGCATAAACATTAACAATATTTCATAAATATTTTTATCATAATTTATTATAGGAACTTGTTTAACAAGTTTTAGTAATACATATTTTATTTATTAATCTTTTTATGATAATAGATCATCACATGTTTAACTCATTGCTTTCTTAATTGCAGTTGCCAGTGCATCATAAGCTACTTCCCAAGCAGTGCTAAGTTCTTCGCTCCATTTGTCTCCTGATGCTTCTTTTATTGTTTTGAGCAAAGCCTCCTTAACCACCTGTAAGACACCAAAAACATTAACTTTGGATTAGTGATTTAACACTTATAAAAAAGGTATGTTAATACAAATGGAAAGTATTTATTGAAAACTAATTTATTTTCAAATAAAAGAACTATTAATATATTTTTAGTATTATTTTTCTACTTTTACCTCCTTATTAATTGACAGAACGCAGTCAATTGTAAATTTAAATATGTTTTTTTGTCATAACAAATATATAGTTTAAATTATTAATATTTGTTTCAATATTTATCATTTAGTCTTGAAAAAGTAACAAATGTAGTTCCTGGAAGAAGAAGAAAAAAACAACAGACTGAAACATTTTTTAGATATATAATTCAATAGACTGTAACTATTTATAATCTAACATAAAAGTAATTATAAAACAGAGTAAATAATACTGAATAAAAACAACTAAATCACAAAAATCCACAATTCTTTTTAGAATTTTAGTAAATCCATTGAGTTAATATTATTATATGATAGTAATTTATCTTTCAAACTATATTGTACATGATTCTCTTTAATTATTTACTTCCATATCATAATATAGAAAGTGGCATGAAATATGCTTATTTATCTTTGTATTATTGAATTAGGGGATGCAAAAAAATAAAATTAAAATGCATATGCAAAAATATTTGAGATGTTGTCATACCACAAAATGAGGATCAACAACTCCCTTCTGAATGTGGATAGCACCTAACGTAGCATCTCCCAAAACTACTCCTCCTGTTGCTCGAAGTTGAACAGCTGAGTCACGCACCTATAATTTAAAAGTTAAAAATATTTTTAGGTTGATAACTATGTTAATCAAGGAAAGTTGTTAAAAAAATATACTAATCGAATTTAACATTATTCCTATTACTGGAATGGAAGTATCCTTAAAAAAAAAGAAGAAAGTATTAGTTCTATTTATAATTTGAAATGAACAATTTTCCAACTAGTAAAAATATCAAACGAATATTAATCAAGTCTCTTCCAATTCTCAATTATGTTAATTGGGTCTCCTAGATATCGCAACTTGCAACAATTATATTGTGGCCCTCCATCCATTAATCATCTAATATTTTAAGATAAGAGCAAACATGACTCTAAGTTGATGTTGATTTAAGCTACATATTAAAAGTATAACATAGACCAAATAAATATCTTAGCAACATGATGAAAATATTTGTGGACATCTGCTATATAAATTATTAGGAATGAAAGACCTTATTTGACCACATTAACTTTTGAAGTTAGTGTCGATATTTTTTTTTCAGTGTCCGAGATTCAAACTCCAGATCTTCTATATATTATACATTATCCTTACCTATCAAATGAGTTAAACTCACGAAAATAGTTGATGCCAACTTTGATTGGTGATGTAGGCTCCTAGAGTTAAAAACGGTTGTAAAGAGTTTGATGTAGCGATTGAGATAGATGGAAGTTAAAAATGTTTGTAAAGAATTTGATGTAGGCATGTAGCGACTGAGATACTTGGAAGATTTAATTTGCAACAATAAAACACGAGGATCCAAAATTTTATGGCACTTAAAGTTTTTTTTTAAAACTATTATATATATATATATATATATATATATATATATATATATAATTAAATAAT
>Ga0228710_1007278_pt1 | contig 16420 bp, 10 predicted proteins | sample MedpolnodulmetaG_FD_177995 | JGI IMG/M metagenome (GOLD analysis project Ga0228710, IMG submission 177995) | Root nodule microbial communities from Medicago polymorpha collected in Santa Monica, California, United States - pink nodules | ecosystem: Host-associated > Plants > Roots > Nodule... | reverse complement strand
ATATATATATATATATATATATATATATATATATATATATATATATATATATATATATATTTTATTTTGGTAGCCCATAACATTTTTTGTTTTTCCCGGGGGAATTAATATACCTCTTATGGATTGCAAGCATACTTTCATTTTTAAACGTAATATATTGGCTCATTCAAAAAGTATGTCACTTATATGATTTCATCAAACTACTTTGCAATAATCTAAGAGAATAATCTAAATCATTTAACAGGCAATACACGTAAAAACAAACAGTAACTTTTATTCCATTCATAATTTTTTTTCTTGAAGAAAAAAAAATTATTTATTCATTTCCATACATGCACACGATTTATTAAAAACAAAGCGAGCACAAGAAACTTTGTCTCATCACATGCATGGTTACATACTTTTCAGATTAGCTAATTACATTTTTTGTGGCAGATACGAGAGTGAATTATATCATCGCAATAGCACTGTGGAGGAGAAGAGCCTGGGCAAATGCACCTATAACAACCTGAGCGACATGTTTCTACAACATCAACACAACGACAGACAGAAGGGATTGTTTTTGTGCAAATGCACTTATTACAACATGTTATGGCTGTGAATTTGACATTGTAATTAGTAGCATCACCATTAGAGACAACTTGAGCTATGAAGGATGTTGGATCGAAACGAGCATTGACAGTCGCTGTGAAGCCTAACAGGAAAACCAAGAGAGCTAACCTTATCATTGTTGCCTTCTTGTTCATCAACTCCATTCTTACTCTCTCTTTCTAATTAGTGTTATTATGTGTCTTTACTTGCTTTGTGAAGAAGCATATATGCAGCTACATGGGTCTATTTATATCAAAAAGTGTCGGTTTCTGTTTCTTTTCTATTTTATTGTCAAAAATGGAATTATTATAGGAGGGATTGATCTTGTTGTTTTATTAAGAATTAGAAGTAAAATGTATAAGAATGTTCTTGAGCATGATTAAGGAAACAAAAATAAAATGTTGTGTTGGAGTGTGGTGAAAAATGTTGAATAAAATGTTCTTATGATAGTATGGATTCATATAAAGACATGATGTTATGTTATATTTTTTTTAGTAGATAAACGAAATGGAAAAGTTATTATATACTCACATTAAGTTTTCATTTTCTCTCTCAAATGTTTTAGTTTTTGTGCCAAAATTTACATTTCTGTGTATAATTTGGTTGTCTCACAAGTTGTCTAATAAGATGGTTGTTCAAATAACATTTTTCTTTTTCTTTTGTAAACTCACCATCTCCTATCATTTATGGGCTCCACATGCACCCACATATATTCTCTCATCAATTCTTATTTTATTTAAGTATTAAAAAAATATTGATGAAATATAATCATATAGAATTATTGATAAGATTTACTCTCATCATCCAATATTAAGTGACACAGTTGACTGATTTACACATTTCAATGCATAATATTGATGTTTAATTTTTTTAATTATATATTAACAAAAATTTAAGAAAGTTGATATTTTAAAAATATTAATCGAGACAAATCTAACATCTTTCATTTAGCATTATATATCAAAGTATGTTATATTATATAAATAATATATATGATCAAACTAGATCAATTAATATGAGAGAGTATTTAATAGAAAAAAATTGAGTTGCTAAATTGAAGAGATTAAACACTTATTAGTTCTTTAAAAAACACTCATTACTTGTGAGAGAGATGAAGACGTGGTGGAATGGATGGTTTTGTTTTATTAATTAAATTATTTAAAAAATAATACGTGGAAAAATGATTGATTCTAATTGGATGACGGCCTCAACACACAATACATTGTCGGTGCATACTCTTTATTCTCTATTAAATATATATATATATATATGTATGTATGTATATATGTATGTACATGGAAGACCTCTTTAAGCACTCTAAAATGGATGAGCTCCATTGTAGACATTCTTGAGGCAGTTGTTAGTATGATGAAGAAAAGAATAATTGAAACTGCTAGATGCCTGAAACAAAAGTGTGATCGTCATGTGTTTATTTCCTTTCTACTTTTATTGCCAAAAATGGAATTATTAAGATTAGAGTTGTGTTATCCGAAAAACCATTTCAATGACAATTTATATGACAGCCATATAATTTACAAAAAATAATAATAAAGTAATGCCACAAAAATTAAAGCAAATAAAGAGAGAATAAAAACATAATATAAATATGAGAGAGAAAGTTGTCATAAAAGTTATCAAAAAAATTGTTGTATAAATATCATTCTTCTCAAGATGTACTCCACGTTTTAGTTATGTCATGTCTTATATGAGTGCAAGCTCGTGAAGGGATACATCTTATCCAATAAGGTCCCCCTATTAATGTGAGGTCATGCACCGTATTATTTCCCTTAACTTAATTAATTATATTTTATCATTCTATGTTCTTTGACAATTAAGGAGCCGTGATGTAATTTGACCTAAAAACAAAAAGAACATAAAAACGGATACTAATGAGAAAGAAAATATCTGTATTATACATTTTTCGGCAGAAATTAAAAGGTATAATATGGGACACGCGATACATAAATAGACCCATGAGGCTAGCTGCAAAGAAAGATATACATAAATAGATAGTACTAATAAGAGAGAGCAAGTGAGAAAGAGATAGTGATAATGGTGTTGATCATGAACAAGAAGGCAATGATGATGAAGTTTATTGGTTTTCCTTTTGGGCTTCACTTCAACTGTTGTCGATGCTCGTTTCGATCCAACATCCATCATCACTCAAGTGCTCTTCAATGGTGAAGCTACTTACGATGTCAAATCCACGACAACAGCATGCTGTGATTCATGCCTTTGCCAGCAATCAAAGGCTACTCAGTACTGTGGTTGTTCTGATATTGGAGAAACATGTCACTCAGCTTGCGAAACTTGCCTTTGCACAAAATCTATTCCTCCACAGTGTCATTGTGATGATACCAATTACTTCTGTTATCCAAAATGTAGTTAATTAACTATTAACTATGTAACCATGCATGTGATGTGACAAAGTCCCTTAGGCTCTGTCTTTAATTATGTGTATGGAAATCATGAATAAATTAGGCTTAAATATGACACCCGTCCTTACAAATATGTCTCGTTTGAGTTTTGGTCCATGTAAAAAAAAGAATTTGAAATCTGTCCTCGCAAAATTTCCTGTCTTTTAAAAAAGTCCTTGGGCCCATTAAAGCTGCTTGGTGGCACTTAGGTGCTGACATGGCACATGCTGACCGTGCATAATTGCCCATGTAGCATCTGACGTGGCAGTTAAATAATTTAAAAATGTAAAAAAAAAATAAAAAATTTGGAAATTAATTTTTGAAATAAAAAAAAAGAAAAATTCGAAATTAATAAAAAAATCAGTTTATTTTTTTAAAATCTAAATATTTAGATTTTAATTTTCCAAATTAAAAATAAAAAAATTAGAAAATATTTTTCGAAAATTATAAAAACAAATTCAAAGTTAAAATAATTTTTTTCGGAAATTAATAAAAACAAAAAGTTACATAACATTTTTTTTGAAAATTTTAAAAACATTAGGAAGTTTATCTTCAGATTTTTCTTTCAAATTAAAAAAAAAGTAATTAATTTATTAAACAAATTAAAAATATATTTTCAAAAATCTAGAAAAAAAATTCAGAATTAAAAAAATCAAGAAGTAAAATTTATTTTCCAAAAATTAGAAGAAAAAAAACTTTTTTTTTAAATTAAAAATATTTTTTCTAAAAAAATATGGAATTTAATTTTCGTAATTTACAAAAAAAAAATCAAATTTAAATTTTTGAAAATTTACATTTAAAATTGTTGGAAAAAATTATTTCAAAAGTATCTTTTGATTTTTTAAATTTTTTTTAAAATTTTAAAAACAGAAAATACATTTTCCAATTTTAAATAATAAATACCAATTCACTTGCCACGTAGCACTTATGCCTAGTCACTGTGCGACACATCAACTCCACAGTGCCACCTTGCAGCTTCTATGGGCCCATGGGTATTTTTAAAAGACAAAAAGTTTTACGATGACGGATTTCAAAAAAAAAATTCACAAGGACCAAAACTCAAACGAGACATATTTGAAAGGATCAGTGTAATATTTAAGCCAGTAAATTATGAATAATGAAATAAGAATTATTGTTTGGCCATATTAATATGCAGTTTATTTTTGCCAAACTGTAGAGTCAAATTGTGGTTCTTTTACTGATGTTGTCTTTGAAATGATTTAGTTGATTCTCTAATTTAAATTAGGCTTAAATGTTCTTTTGGTCCTTTAAGTATTTAGTTGGTATCGCTTTGGTCCCTTGTCATTGGCTGTGAGATTTTTTTTTTTAAATATATACTTTTTTTTATAAAAAAATCCCAAAGCCAATGACAAAGTGACACGTGTCCACACTTAACGTTTTTTATTAAACATAACGGAAACCTAACAGAAGTGACCAAAACGAGACTAAAAAAAAACTTAAAGTGCTCAAACAATCTATTTTTTAGTTAAGGGACCAAAGCGATACCAATTAAATACTTAAGGGACGAAAAAAGCATTTGAGCCTTTAAATTAATATTAAGTATTTTTTTTATATTTTTTTACACACTTTTTGAACAAGCCAGATACCCAAATTAAAATGAAAGTAAGGTTGTAATCCATCAAAGGTATGTTGTCTTTGTTTTCGGACGGCTTATAGATATCTGGATCTATGAATATTGGTGTTTCCTCTTGTAGAAATAAAAGGTAGAAAATCTTGTTTCCTCCATGTTCTTGGTTTAACCACCCTCTCCACATGTCCATAACCCTCCGACAATAGTCCGAAGAAAGTGAACAATTATTTTTTTAAGGGAAAAAGTGAACAAGTATTGTCACGTGTCTCTTGAAGAATCATGGTCTGTTTGGTTGTGAGGAAAAAGAAATGAGTAAAGAGAAAGATCTGAGAAAAGTAAGAGTACAGTGCATTTTCAATAATCCAGCCGAAAAATACACTTGTTTACTTCAAGATCTTTTTTAATAGAGTAAATGGTCACTTTAATCTTTGACTCTGTACCTAGCTGTCATAAAGGTCTCTGACTAAGGATTAGATACAAAGTAGTACCTGAATGTGCACTTCCGTTATTATTTTAGTCTCTGGCGATAAATAATTCTGTTAACTAATGACGTGACAGAGGTTTTATGCGGGCTTGGAGTATGAGAAGTCAAAGACTAAAGTGAAAGTAGAAAATAGCCACTTTAGTCCCTGAACCAAAAATCAATATCCCTGAAAATCAATATCCCCAAACTCGTCTCAACGAAGTGTTGCTCCTTTTTAAGAACCGGGTCATCTTCCTCAATGAAGTTGTTCAGTGGTTGCGGGAGACTTGTTGTTTGGTCCCTGATTGTGCATACTTACTATCAGTTAGGTCTCTGACAGTAAACACTTACTGTCACTAAGGTCCCTGACAGTTAACACTTACAGGAACACGCCATTTGTCATGCTTTCCATGCAATGACTGCTATTCCTCGCCTACAACATTTATCATGCTTTCATTCAATGGCTGCTATTCCATGAACACAAAGCATACCTGAAAATGTGATAGCAAGCGTTAAATATTAGCTAACAATTCACATAACAAGTTTAGCTTTATATCAATGATTATTATAATAGCTAATATAAAAACAAATACACATTACTAGGACAATATTTGTAAATAATCAATTGAAGCTTAGTTGAATATGTATTTTTGAAGCTAATAATCTTTCTTAAAAAATGAAATAGTATAATTTGAAGTTAACACTGAGATTAAAAAGAACAAACTATGAAAGAATTCAAGATATACAAATACAAAATTTGGGAAAATGTGATTTATAACTAGACCTGAAAGTCTGAAACAATTCTTCATATTGCTAGAATTGATAAATTGATATAAAATAGGATCATAGTTGGCCTACTTTGTGCGTCATAGACCACATAAACTATCAGTGAAATGTGGACCACAGAAAAATCACGTACTAGACTGGTTTGGATTAAATAATCTGAACTTTTCGTCACCCTATAAAATATGAGTTTTAAGACAGACTTGAACCAGTTTAGACAATATAAATCAAAAATTTCTAAGATTGTTTCAGATTATATAATTCGAACCGCCACAATAACTGGGCGGTGCCTTGGTCATCAATAATGACTCATTAAACACATTTTTTTGGGCTACTCAGCAGAAATTGACTGGTTAGCAAGACTTGCAAATGTATTTTCACCATGCATTGATGAACCGTTACATTCTATGTGTTTATGCTTCACAAATTTCCCCTATAAATACCCATCAATCGTTCACAAATTTTCATTTCATGTCACATTCTCACATTGTATTTCCTTCTACAATGTGCTTCAATCATTTGCCTTTCATACAAAAAGGTTACTCTAGTATTTTAGGAAGTGAATGAATGGTCAAAGAACATGATGCCACTATGTATGTTGCCATCATCTGTTTGGGTGTAAGGTTGATCTGTTTAGGTGAACGATTGATCATCCAACTCTCCTTTGACCAAGAAAAAAAACAAACCTTATCACAACCTCCTTCCCCCTCCATCTCCTTCTCCCTTTGAATATGTATTCATAGAATGTAACTACAATTGATTATTAGGACAATATTTGTAAATAATCAATTGAAGTGTAGTTAGATGGTGAGCCTATATTTCTTCTAGGTATTAGTTGGCAAATGTGTTATCAAGTTGTTTATCAACATAATTATCCAACCAATTACTTCAAACATGAGGAGGCGTGTTGTAAATAAGTATTGTAAATAAGAATTTCTAATTATTTGCATTAGTAGTATTCTTCCCATCAATCAAAGCCTATTAGATTTACAATACTTTATTTAAGCAAATGAGCACTTCTACTATTTTCACAACTTTAAAATATATCAAAATTATTTGTCTGCACTCACTTTAATAATATCATCTTAAAAATCACACTCTCGCGTTAAAAGAGTAACGTGTATTAAGAAGAGAGTGTCAAAGTGAGTGTTATTACCACTTTTCATGTTCTAATTAACATGTGTTAAATCCAAATAAACTATAGATAAAGATGAGTGCTATGAACTTTTTTTTTTCAACACTCACTCTTCATAGTGTGTGTTCCTAAAACTCATCATAGATAAGTTGTTCCATCTCTAAAATAAGTTATTCCACACTCACACTTATATAGTTAGAGATGAGAATAGAGCTGGTCGATGATTACTATGCAACACCCCATTTTTTTTTTTTGACAAAATGTAACACCCCATTATTTTAGTTTTGGGTTTGATCCATGTTAAGATAAATGCAAACTTTATTCCCTCCCTGGTTTTTAGAATATTTTCTGGTATTCTAATCGATTAGAACTATGTTACTAATGCATAATTTAATTTTGGGTTAACAGTGTTTTTCACCCCTGTAATATAGACAATTTTCGGTTTGGTTTCCGTCCTTGTAAAAAAAAAAAATCCGGAAAACCCCCCTCCCCATCCAACTAAGCAGATTCGCTTATGTGGCGTTGAGTTGGCATTTTTTTTTTAATTGGCCACATGTAAAAAAAACATTTCCACATCAGATTTTATTTTAAAAAAATTTAAAAATTAATTTTAAAAAAATCCAAAAAATATTCATATTTTCTTCCAAAAAATTTAAAAATCGAAAAAAAATAAGATTTTTTTCTAAAATAAAAAAAAACATTAAGATTTTTTTTCGAAATTTAAAAAATTTGTTTTTTTACAAAGATTTTTAAAAATTCTAGAATTTAATAAGTTTTTTTCTATAAAAAAAAATATTACCAATTTTTTCTCTAAAATTTAAAAAATCAGATTTTTTTCGAAATTAAAAATATTTTAAAAAATTCTGGAATTTAATTCTCAAAATACAAAAAAAGCAAATTTTCAAAATTTAAAAATATAATCAGATTTTTTTCAACAAAAATAAATTTCTGGAAAAAATTTTATTTTTTAAAAATCTGGATACAAATTTAGAAAAAATTCAATTTTTTTTTCAAAAGTTTTATTCCATAATTTTTATAAAATCTTTTTCGAAATTAAAATATTAGAAAAATAATATTATTTTTTTACGAAATTATGAAGATTTTTCCATTTTTGCCATCATTATGGAAATTCCATTTTTCCTAGAATTAAGCTCTTCGTTAGAGGAGGCTGAAATCATAAAATCTTATAAAAAATTTCTATCTATCTGGAACTTAATGTATTTCAAAATTTTCTAAAATAATTCATATTTTTCTTTCGAAATAAAAAAGTTGCTTTTTTATATACAAAGAAAAAAATTTGGTAATAAAAAACATTTCCAGATTTTTTTTAAAAAAATCCATAAAAAAAAATTCCTGAATTTTTTTCTAATTTTTAGAATTTTTTATTTTCAAATTTTTTAAATAATTTTTTATTTTTAAATTAATATACATGAATTTATATTTTTTTGGATTTTTTTAATTTTTAAAAATAAATTTCAGATATTTTAATAATAAAATCTGATGTGGCCAATTAAAAAATGGAAAGAAAAAAAAGCCAAGTCAGCGCCACATAAGCAAATCTGCTGAGTTGGATGGGAGAAGGGGGTTTTCCTGAGGGAAAAAAAATTTACGAGGAAGGAAATTAAATCGAAAATTTTATAAGGGCTAAAACCGGAAATGACCTATATTACAGAGGTGAAAAGCACTATTAACCCTTTAATTTTTAAAACCTGCATCCCTTCACTGCATGCAAAAGACCATTCTATGTTGAGTGATGCTATTCATCGTGAGGGAATAACTCACATTGCTATCATGAAGCCAATTTCCTAGTTATAATGGTTCAACGACAAAAATGCGGGATTAGCGGAAATCAAGTAGCAATGATGCGATATAATTGAAATACACTATCTTGATAAATTCGTGAAATATATTTCGCTGTACATAACAATTTCCTTCTATGTTTCAGTAACTAATGATACATTGAATGTAAATCGAGTCATGATAATACGACATCAAAACTTTTGCGCTAACATAGTCTTATCCGATTCAAGAGATTACTCTCCGCAATTCCATACCAGAGTTTATATTTTATAAAAATGCACGTGCGTGTATGTTTGCAAAGGGTATTCTATTAAAAATGGTAGATGATTAGGTTGGAAAATCATTTAACTTATAAAACTCACTTTTTAGACGAGAGATTGCAACATATATACAGTACTCCTAAAAGAAATGAAATTTCAACCGAACAACAACATTTTTTTTTTGAAGGAAACAAAACATATGTAGTACTATAATATAAGGAAACATTGTTTGACATAAACCGAAGTCAAAAACAACACGACAAAGTAGTTTGTTTTCCTTTTATTCATATTTCCCAATCTATACACACATAAACAATTCTCTATTTGTAATATTGGAATTTTGCCATTCTTATAAGAGTTACATTACATGGTTCATAGCAGAAATTAGTGTGATCCATACAACGACACTGTGGTGGAATTATGCTTTTACAAACACATAACTTACAAGCTGAGTTGCACGTAATTTTCACAATATCTGCACAACGACAAAGAGGAGGGATTGTTGTTGTGCAATGACAATTATCACAACACGGTGTTGTGATCAATTTAACGTTTGGGAGCACTTGAGTGTGGAGGGTGTTTCGATCTAAGCGAGCGTCCACTGTTGTTGTAAAGTCCAACAAGAAAAGCAATAAAGCCCCGTACAACAAGGCCTTGTTCAATTCCATCTCTCTCTGATTTTGTAATATAAAGAGGCTAGCAATTATGTGTGTATATATAGGTCTATTTAAATATCTCTTAATTTGAAGGGATGTGACTTATAAAACTGTTCGGTGTCCAACATTGACACTATACCGATACTTTAGATTAAAACTACATCTAGTGTCTGATACTAGTCGGTGTCCAAGATTGACACCACGTCGACACATATAGTTTCATTAACTGCTATTTTTTTCTTTAATTTCGATTGATTTCTCTGTGTTGGAGTCGGTGATTCATAGAATGTAACTACAAAATCTACATTTGAATAAATCTCCATGTGTTGTATTGTTGAACACTAAAATATAACGATTTTAAGGGGTTGCCGGTTTGTGCTGGAGTGTTTTGAAGAATCTTATTCGGCATTTGGGCATTTGATGACACTTTTTATGCTTTTCATAGGTTGGTTTCGCTTTCATGCATTGTTTTGTTGCATAGATATCATATTTCTTTTGTATCATGAAATTCCATAGTTGATTAATGACCATTTAATAAAGTAAATAATATCCGCTCAAAAAAAATAAAGTAAGTAACATATATGGTTAATTTGTCTGTTAATAAACCATAGCTTTTCTCTTTACTAAATTAATGAATGTTGTTTTTGGATTTCCAAATTCTATTATTGTTATTAGGTTTAGTCACGATCAGGTCGTTCAGACGTTTTGTGGCACTGCTTAAAATTGTGCAAGGCAGACTATCAACCACGCCACCTCCAGGATAAAACAAGCTCAGCTACAACTGTGCGGTTAACTACTACTCGGTAGAAAACCGTTCGAGATTTACACCCTCAAATATGGTACTAAGATCACTCTTTAATATTGAAACCGCTTTAATATGGTATTCTTACCACTCTGTTACGGTGCTGAGACCACTCAAATATGGTGTTGCCACCATTCTAACTTTAATTTCTCCAAAATATCAATATGGCACTACAACCACTCAAATATGGTGATACCACCATTTCCACTTTTTAATTTCTCATTAATTAGAAAAATATTGAAAAAATATTTATATACCGTTAAGATCATTCTTAATTTTGACGGGACATTATTATACCAAAAAGAGATTATGATCTTAATAGTACTCTTTATTCTGAAGGGACTTATATTATCGAAGGGACTATATTTTTAAAACCATTCTTAATTCTGAAGGGACATTAAACAAAAAAGGGACTATGATCTTAAGAACACTCTTCATTCCGAAGGGACATAAAAAGGAGATGAAGAGAATAAAGACTCATCAAGAAAGGGAGAAGAGAGAAAAAGTTTCCAACAACTCAATGAAACTCTTTGGTGTATTTTTGAACTGAGTGGAGTCCTCTATTTATATAGAGATTTTGTAACTGTTTTAGCAAAAATTGCGACAACAGTTACTCTAATGGATAAAATTAAAATAGAGTTTATCCATTAATCAGTTCAACAACACTTGTGGATAGGATCAAAAGAAACAAATCCACAAAAGTGGAGGAAACAAACTATTGGATTTGAATGAAGGAAATATAAGAAATTTAATTAAATTATTATTCTTATCACAACCACCATAAGCTAAACTTATGGGAGGTGATATTCACGAATAAAAATAATCATTACTATTATTTTTATCATTATCAAGTATTTAGAATTAAATACCGCAATAATGTGTTTGTTCTATTCTATGTGGGTCCTCCACACTCTATTTTTTCAATTCACACAACATTAGATCAAAGTATAATTACTTGGTGTTTAATCTTCCAATTTTTCTTCCAACATCACACCAATGTTCCAACAATCCCCAACTTGAATTTAAAAAATGGTTTCAATAATAATGTCAAAACATTTCTTTAAGGTTGCTAATAAACAAAGGTGACACCTTCAACTTGAACCTTTGCATAGCAGATAATATTCCGATTTACAAGAGTTGCTTACAACATTGAACTCTATCTCAGACATAAAACATGCACGCAAACCTTTTTCTAAGGTATATTCTAAAAGCTCGTGCGTTTATGCCCATGTACGTCTATCCCAGTTTTAACAAACACTCTAGGTATTCTTCCCCGAATCCCATAGGAACCGGCCTCGGTTTCATATTCGTATAGGTGAGTCTATCAAGAGTAACCATGTAGCTTTGTACTCCACTCAACATAGAGTATAGACCTCATTAAGAGTTTCTATTATCTCATCCTTCTGTCGCTGCAGGATTCATGCTTTTTTACTTTTGTCATAGCATGTTCTATCACTTGTGACTTGTTATTACCCATTGAACCTATTTCTTGGGATCTCCAGTCATGTATGTCGGGTTACCATCACTTGTGACCTTTGGGCATTAGTCCCATCCTATTGGATGTGTTTAGGACTTTCTTTTTAGTAATTCCTTTCGTCAAAGGATCAACTAATTCTTCATTAGTACGCGCACGATATACTTTAACCGTTCCTTTAGAGCTCTCTAATTATTCTATGTTCGTGCCTTAATTATCGTCTCTTACCATTGTGGTAACGATTCTCATTTTTGTAATAGTTGCAGTACCATTACAATAAATTAACACTTCTGGCAACGGTTTCACCAACTAAGGGTTCTCAACTAGCAAGTTTCTTATCAACTTACTTCTTCACTAGTTTTCTCTAGTGTTATCATCTCAGATTCATTCTATAGTACACTGAGTCAATATCGTTTGTTTCAACAAACAACTCCTACAGTAATTCTCAATGTGAAGTCACTGGTCGCTTTAAGACTTATTTGAAGGATGTTTTATTTTGTATCTTGTATCATTCAAGTACAATAGGTTACTCCATATAGATTTCTTCTTCTAGTTCACCATTAAAAAGGCAACTTTCACATCCATTTGGAGTACTATCGAGTTATGAACGGCGACTAAAGGGACTAGTACTCTTATGGATATGATTCGAGTGACTAGTGAATGAGTATCGAAGAAGTCTATATTTTTTCTCTTTGTCTAAAACCTTTAACTACAAGGAGAGTCTTGTATTCATCAACCGTATCATCATGTTTTAGTTTCTTTTTCCAAAATTCAAATACAACTGATTGGTTTTCCAACTATGAGACAAGTCAACCAAGTGTCATGTTTTGTTAGACTCTAGAAAATCCATTTCATCATTTATTGCTTCTTCCCATAATTCAGCATCCAATGAGGATATAACTTCTTTAAGGCTTAATGGATCTTCTTCCAATGTATAAACCAAGTTCATACTCTTTAGCAATTTTAGCTTTCTTACCTCCTGAGGTTCTATAACATCTCGTACGATGTTTTCATAACTATTTCTGAATACTGAAATGTGATCAGATTTAGTGCCCCCACTAATTCCTAATTTTTAAAAGGGAATTTATTTTGCTCCTATTAATGTCGTTATCCCAAAGAAATTATGATCTTAAGAATACTCTTAATTCCGAAGGGAAAGAAAAAGGAGATGAAGAGAAGAAAGACTCGTCAACACAAGTCAAGAAAGGGAGAAGAGAGAAAGAGTCTCCGACAACTCAATGAAACTCTTCAGTGTATTTTTGAACTGAGTGGAGTCCTCTATTTATATAGAGATTTTGTAACTGTTTTAGTAAAAATTGCGACAGCAATTACTCTAATGGATAAGATTAAAATGAAGTTTATCCATTAATCAGTTCAGCAACACTTGTGGATAAGATCAAAAGAAACAAATCCACAAAAGTTAAGGACACAAACTATTGAATTTGAATGAAGGAAATATATGAAATTTAATTAAATGATTATTCTTATCACAACCACCATAAGCTAAACTTATGGGAAGTGATATTCACAAATAAAAATAAAAATTATTATTATTTTTATCATTATCAAGTATTTAAAATTAAATACCGTAATTTAAACACTAGTAATGTGTGTGTTCTATTTTAAGTGGGACCCTCACACCCTATTTTTTTCAATTCACACAACATTAGATCAAAGTATAATTACTTGGTGTTTAATCTTCCAATTTTTCTTCCAACATCACACCAATGTTCCAACATAAACTACCACTTGGGTTGGATGGTGATATTAACTTGAGATCTGGGAGGTGTGCTCCTCCTCGATGCCTCATTTAGTTTCTTAAAAAAAAAAATAGTTGATAAACTAAGGATTTGCTATATATCGATTAACTACGGAATTTAGTGATGTTACAATACTTATGTTTTGCTACAAGTAATAAGGTGGATTGAGGAAGTTTTAATAATCTCTCCAGAGATTTGTTCTATATTGGTTTTATTGTTAATGATTGTATCTCTTGTTTCCAATTCTTTTTATCCAAACTCAAGTGTTAAGTTTTCTATGAGGCCATTGCGATTAGTTGAAGAGGCTACATAGTTAACCCTCGTGTTCTAGAGATGATGCCTAGTTGCACACTTTTATAGATAATGACATTAGTTAAGAATGTTTTCGTAAAAAAAATAAAATAGGTGTAAGTATATTAAATTTGACACATTGGCGTCAAACCATCATCCCTCGTGATTTAATATTTTATTGGCTTAATTACAGTTTTGACCCCTTAAGTATTTAAAAATTATGATTTTAACCCTCTAATAAAAATAACTACTTTCGAGCCCCTATATTTAGTCCATTTTGCAGTTTTTGCCTTCAGATCAATTTTGAATCAGTCAACGCACACGTGGACACCATGTGTGTATTTTTTATTTTATTTTTTTAGGCTTAATTATAGATTTCGTCCCCTAAATATCCAAATGTTGCGATTTTGGCCCCCTAATAAAAATAACTACTTTCGAGCCCTCTATGTTTACCCCCTTTTTGTAGTTTTGGCCCTCCGGCAATTTTGACCCAGTCAATGCATACATGCCATGTACACATGGACGCTACATGTATATTTATTATTTAAAAAATAAATAAAAATGCCAAGTGTAAATATGTTAATTAAAAAATAAAATAATAATTAAAAACAATAAAATAATTTTTAATTAAAAAAATAAATATTTTTATTTATTTTTAAATTTTAAAAAAACAAAATAATTTTAAAAAAATAATAATAACTAATAAAAAATTACACACATGGCGTCCACGTGTGCATTGACTGGATCAAAATTGACATTGGACCAAACTGCAAAAAGGGTTAAATATAGGGGGCTCGAAAGTGGTTATTTTATTAGGGGCCAAAACTATAACTTTCAACGTTATTGAGCTGAACTTTAGTATCAAGGGCACAATTTTAAAACACAATACGATTAGTGGAAACAAACATTTTTTTTGGCGAAAACAGACAACATAATCGAGTAATTTTTATTCTGATTACTATCCCTATAGAAAAAGAGAGCCTGATTGAGTGACTTTGTTTGACATCCTAGTTACATGGTGGATAGCAAAAGTTGGTGATATCAACACAACGACAAAGGACAGGTGGTGATGGTAGACATGCACAAAGTTTGCAAGCTGAGTTACAAGTTTTATTAAGATCTGCACAATGACATTGAGGAGGCCTTGATTTTGTGCAATAACATTTATCGCAGCATGCTGTGGTTGTTGATTTTTTGACATAACTTGCATCACCATTGGGGAGAACTTGAGTGGCGAGGGAGCTTGGATCAAAGTGAGCATCAATTGTTGTGGCAAAACCCAAGAAAAAAAGTAACAAACCTACCTTCATCTTCAATTCCATCTATATGATATCTATTTTATCCTTAATTGTATACGAGGAAGCAAATAATTGCCTGGTCTATTTATAGGTAGATATATATATTTTTTTTTGGTACAATTTATAGGTAGATATATATGAATCAAGATTTGAATGTGACCTATAACTAGTGACAATGTCTTAGTTAATCCTTTTCCTTTTTTAGAAATGTATACATCATCATACACAAACGCACAATTTAGGGTGTTGGTTAGTAGTATCATAGTTATGGATAATCTTAGTGAGGTATTTCAAGAAATTTCCATAATTTTCTACTCTCATAGTTTCCGCGATACATTCACTAATTGAAATGTTTCAGTACATTTGTGTTCTAAACTAATAAATCAACGATCACTTTTATGAATTAAGGAGTTATTTATCAACTTTTGTATTTCAAAAAAGACCATTTCTTTGTTAAGTATTATACTATTTTCTTTTACATTGTATCATAAAAAATATTTAATATTTACTATTACGAGTAAAAATGATTCAGAAAATTAAATTTTATTTTACCCACGCTTATGGTAAATTACATTTAGTTGTTATTATTTTTTAAATGATGGGGAATATTATTTTGTTTATAAAAAACTCAGCTATTTATATAAAGATCAAATTAATGCAGCAGTACATACCGATTGATGAATTTACGCTAAAAATTTCTAATCTTTTAGGGTATTGATGTAGCATATTTACGTATATCAAAAGTAAGTATTTATATATCGTCTCCTCAGGGACTAGTGCGATATCCTGGATTGTTCAACATCGATTACCATTTTAAGTTGAGAGAGTAGTTTGTTTGTTTGTTTAAAACCTAAATATCTACGTTATAAGATTAAAACTTGAGATTGATAGGGCGTAAAGCTTGTTAGGATTAGAGTTCCTTCATCAAGTGTCACACGTAACCTAAAGATCATACATGGATTCTAGCTTTCCTTTGATATTACCACGTATCCCTCGTCAATATCATTCGTGTCCAAATAATATGGTGACTTCAATTGTATCGTTTAATCGTCGATGTCTCGCACCATTAAACGATCCAAGAGTTGTTCCTATCATTCAA
>Ga0228710_1007277_pt1 | contig 16422 bp, 9 predicted proteins | sample MedpolnodulmetaG_FD_177995 | JGI IMG/M metagenome (GOLD analysis project Ga0228710, IMG submission 177995) | Root nodule microbial communities from Medicago polymorpha collected in Santa Monica, California, United States - pink nodules | ecosystem: Host-associated > Plants > Roots > Nodule... | reverse complement strand
TTTTTTTTTTTTTTTTTACAATAAAAGCCGATAAAGTTTTTTTACAAGAAAAACCAGAATATTTATTTATTAAAAAACTAACAACTAGGTGACTACATGTACACATTAAAAGAGAGGAAATTTTCTTTTCTCTTTTGTTTTGGCACAAAGAAAGGCGATTTTTTTCATAAAGAAAAGAAATGAAATAAAGACAATATATGAAGAAAATTGAAAACCCTACCTCTTCAACATTAGAGTAGCATTGTCAGAAGATCTCAGTTCTTCTGTGTTTTTATCTCAGTAAAACTACACATGTTTACGGTTGATTCCTGTTATGTACCACGTGAGAATATCTCCATTTTTTCTGTTTTTTTTTTCTTCTAGTCAATGAACAATAATGCATTGAACCAGTTTGGTTCATCGAACCGACCGATTCACTGGTTTTTGCCGATTTTGACTGATCCAAACTAGTTCACGTCGGTTCAATTACATAATAGATCCGATGTAAAGCTCGACTCGGCCATAGCAACGGTTCCCAGCTAGATCGGTTCAACCGATTGGTCCGAGCCAATTTTTAAAACTATGCCCTTGGGTTCCAACCAGTGAATCCAGTTGCGTTCAACATAAAAAGTCATGTGGTCAACACTTTAAATGACAACCAGAAGAGTGCATGGCACATATGACACACTTCTTTGAAGTTTGCAGAACTATCAATCCACAAAAGTGTCTCTGAAGCTGGTAAAAGACTTAGACTGTTCATCTATACATTGACTAGCCATGCTAAATATTGGCTCGATCCACTTCCAAGTGGCATCATAACTATTTAGGACCAATTTAAGAGGCAGTTCCATAACAGTTTCTTTCCAATCATAAAATATCGCGGGAGAGGAAACAAGAAATCGCCAGTTTCAAACAATAAGATGGAGAATCACTCCATGACACTTGGGAGAGGTTCATACTACTTCTCAAAAGATGTTCAGGGAACCAGTTCACTAATCTTATCTTATTTAATATAAATCTAAGGTAGCCCTAACACCCCAAAATGACAAATTTAACCTTGAATAAGAAGCCATTTCCCTCCCAAATCATCACATTAATGAGCAACTAACTACTACCTAACATTGTCTTCACCAATTTAATTTTGAACGTTTTTTGCTACATAGAGCCATGCTAATAATAAATGCAAACATGAAAAAGTGTGCAAAACGCGGGGCTCTCCAATGTATGCTTATTCCTGTTTGTCGTTTTGGATTTCTGATTGCTTTTACTAAAACAATCACACCCCCCCCCCCCCCCCCATTGAGTTTTTTATCTTGCACCTCACTCCCAGACATTCAAACAACAAGAATTCTCTCATGCTTCCATTAGTTTAATGCTTTCTAGATATTAAACCATGAATTCTGCTACTGTTACTGTGTGGCTTCTATGCATTTGTATACGTGGTATACTTAATCATGATCTTGCATGTTAATAAACTTGTAAAACAGTTTTGATGCAAACTGGATATATTTTAATTTGTTAATGTATGCTTCCAATAGTTTAAGGTTTACCTCATCTATAACATGTTAATGCTCTCTATTTAGATGTGATAATGCATGCTTAAAGTTTATCTTTTCCATCTGCATTAGGTTTCTAGGTATGATAGAATGGCATAAAGCATTTCAGTGTTGTGTAAGTTGTGAAATATTCGAAGTATTTGAACTTATACATGTGATATAATGCTTCTTTATATAGTTTTATGCTTCTTGATAGAATACCATTATTCCGTTTGTAGTATTGTGATTCTTAATCATGCATTGAGCTGATATTTCTTAATGTGCTAGGAAAATGTTTTTAGTTGAGTTGCATTACATTGCTGCTATTTCTTTTAATTAGATTGTTAATATATGTTATATTTCATGTTCTTTTGATATTTACGGAACAGTTCTGCTAAACTCCAACATTTTGATGTTATTTAACATTGACATATGTGATAATTATTTACATGTTTTAGCGAAAGGGAAGGCTACCTGGTATCTTTTCAAGGCAATATGGATTGTAGGGAAGGAGCTCATGCATATAAATTTTGCAAAGTATTAGCAGAATTTTTCACATAAGTCCATTCAAACTTATATAAGGAGTTTTATTTAAAGGGTTAACAATGAACTATTTAGTATCACTACAGTAGTTATGTTAACTTATACTAATTTAACTTATGCTACACTATGAAAGTTAATATAGTTTTGTTGACTACATTAAGTAAGGTCAACTGTTAAAAAATGTACTATTAAAACTACTACCATCACACCTTAATTCTTAAATCATCACACCTTATGGGATTTTAATATTGAATGAACCTGCCAACATGTAAACCTCTATGTAATACGTGTTTCGCAATTTTAAAGGCTTATATGAATTGAAAGAATGTATAATAATAAATTTTGGGTTCTACATGCATGCTTCAAATATAACATGTCGTATAATAGGCACAATACAAGGTATATTGGATATTGGATATAAAAAGGGTAAGCCCTAAAGGTATATTGGATATTGGATATAAAAAGGGTAAGCCCTAAATGTCCCACTTGAATTATCCCATTCATACCTTTGCATGTTCCTATGTCCATGCAAAAAAAATAAAAAATTCAGTCAAACTACTATCAAGATCCATTGATGTGTTTAGTTGCTCAAAGTGTTTAGTTGCACATTGTCGCATCATTTTTTTGGAGGTCAAGCTATTTGATTAGCATAGACTCATTATTTTTATTCACGACTTGAACTTGTAATTTTTTAAGAGAAAGTGGAAAAAGGTTCAAATTACCATTATTTTTTAGAGATTTAGGGTTCGGGGGTAGGTTATATTAGCACAGACTCTTAATTTTATTTAATTTCTTGGCTATAACTTGCTTGCTTTTAAAAATGGAATTAAAGTGATAAAAAGGAAAATGAACATCTTTATTTACATTTTTTATTGATTTGGAAGGACGGGTGTCCTTTGCCTACGTACCCGTGAGGGATCAAAACCTCGTAGTTCGGGGTAGAAATTAGTGTTTGATTGGTTGTGTTTTTTATTAGTTTTTAAAAAGTTTTATAATAAAAAGCCAAGTGGCAAAAAGAATTTGTTTGTATTTTTTATATTAAAAGAAAATGACTCGAAGTATAATTAATTTGATTGAAATTTGATTAAGAAAATAAATATAAAAAGGGAATCACTTGATTTGACAATCAAGGTTTATTATGAAAATTATTTTTTTGTGAATTTTTGGTTATTTGAAATGTTTTTGTTCTTTTTGAATATTAATTAAAACATAAAAATAAAACTAACGTGACAAGAAAATAAAAGCGTGAGGAATTTCGACGTTGGATCACCACGAAAACTCTTTTCTAACCTAATATTTTTGCATTTTTTAATATATAAAAGCAACATAAATAAAAGGACGCATGCATTTTTTTCTCATTTATAATTACATTGGTCCTAAGTACATTCTAATTGCGAATAAATAAATGACAGAAATTAAAATGCTAAATGATAATAATAAATGCTAACAAGTAAGAAAATAAAAGAAACTAAGAGAGAGGGACAACCGAAGGGACAAAAGTATCGAAGGGACTATTTCGAAGGGACTTTTACCGAAGGGACATAAATAATTAGAGGAGAGGAAAAGAATAGCTCGTCAACACAAGCTAAAGGAGGGAGAAGAGAGAAAAGTTCTTTGACAACTCAAGAACTTTTGGTGTCTTTTGAAGTGTGGAATGAAAGCTCTATTTATAGGTGAGGAGGTTGATGAAAATGGAAAAGTGGTTTAATGGTTTTTGATGGTGGTTAAAAGGCTTTGATGATTGATTTTTTGAAAGAGGAAGGTTGACATTGCACTGATTGTGGCGTGGAGCAAAAAGAGTTTTGGACCCTGGACAAATTATTTTTGGACTCATTCTAAGAAAATAAAATAACATAAATAGAAAACCAAAATAAAACAAAAATAAAACAAAAATAAAATAAAATAAAAGATGGAAATAAAAATAAAATAAAATAAAAACTAATAAAAATAAAATTAAAAATAAAAAAAAAGATTAATAATAAAATAAAATAAAAAGCAGGCCCGAAAGCGAACCAAAATGGGGTATTTTAAAATATCTCTCTGCCGAATTTTTCTCTGAAAGGATCGAGAATATTCTGGATCAGAGGACACGTGACAATGGGACCTTAGGTCAAAAATTGGGGTATGACACACACCTTTGAAACCTACAACTAGGAGACATCATTTAATTCTTGGTTTTTTTTGTGTTTCTGCATGTTATGTTCACACTAATTAAGAACCTTATGCCATTCCTATAAATTGGTGATACCATTTGGTCTGTTTGGCCATTGTCTCAAGTTAGCGCACCTGCATACAAAAGCTGAGTAGAGAACATTTGATATCTTAAGCTGTTTTTAAGCGCATCCATGGCATCCAAATGTTTGTATTTGCCTCAACCAATTTTTTCACATGGGCAGCTATATGTTGCATTGTCAAGAGTTACATCATGGAAAGACTTGAAGATATTAGTTATTGATGGTGAATGGGAAGATAGCTATGTCACATCTAATATAGTTTACAAAGAAAATTTTCAAAAATGTATTTTGATTTTTTGTTTAACCGTTTGACTTTCTTATAAAAAAATCTATGTATGTCACATTGATCAATGATACATGATATTCTAGAATGGTTTATTTTTAAATTTGCTTGATTTGATTGTAATCAAAATATATTGATCAATAGTTTATAACATACCCGTGCGACAGCGCGGGTCAAGAGTCTAGTAAGACTATAATGCAAACTTTCACTACAAGGCTCAAACCGCAAATTCATATGTTCCTTGATGCATCAGTTAGAGGTACCATAAAGATTAAGATTGCTTGGGAAGTTAGAGAGTTGATTGACAATATCTATCTAAGTGAATACCATCCACACACAGATGATGAGGCTTCCTCAAAGAAGAAAGGTATGATTGATCTAAACACGCATGATGCTTTACCTGCAAGCAATAAAATTCTTAGTATTGAAATTGAAACCATATCAAATACGTTAGAAGCAAAGACTCTAGCTCAAATCCCATCAAAGGTTTCAGGGTGTGATTGTGTGTACAAGCTCATGCAAGTGGTGCATGCATTCTGGCAAGTTTGGGATTGTCAGACGTGCTGGTGAAATACTGACGTGCATATACAAGAACGTGAATCAGTTGCATCCCACCTATATTTACAACTTCTAAACCAAATCAAATATGCAAACTTATTAAATCTCTCTATGGAATCAAGCAATCCAGATGAAAATGGTACGAGAAACTTACGTCTTACTTGTTTCTCATGGTTTTAAACAAGCTAATTCAGATCACTCTTTGTTTGTTAACTAAAACCTCTGCTTCTTCATTCACTATCCATCTTGTTTATGTGGATGATATCATTATTGTTGGTACCCATATCAAATCCATTCTCCATTATTCCTATAGAATCAAAGATTTTGGCCAACTTAAATATATTATAGGACTTGAAGCTCTCTCTGTAACCGGTACCTTTTTAGGCGAAAGAAAATATTGTATGTATTTGCTATCATATTCAATTCTCATTGCCTCCAAACATGTTTCAACTCCTTCTGATCCTTTTGCAAAATTGCACCATGACACAAGCACAACATACACAAACATTTCTTGTTATAGAAGATTAGTTAGCAGGTTGTTATATCTCAACACAACTTGACCTGATATCACTTTTATCACCCAGAAACCGAGTCAATTACTTATTAAACCTACACATGCTCACTACAACGTTGCCATGAAAATTTTAAGGTATCTCAAACATTCTCCAAGTTGTGGCCTTTTCTTTCCCAGAGATTCTTAGCTTCATATCCTAGGATTCCTTGATGCTAATTGGGTTATCTGCTTAGATTCCAGAAGATTAGTATCAGGTCAGTGCTTCTTCTTATGCAAGTCTCTAATGTCATGTCGCACCAAGAAACAACTCACAATCTGCAGATCATCTTCAGAAGCTGGATACAGGGCACTAGCAGCTGCTACTTGTAAACTCCAATGGCTCTTTTATCTCCTAAAGGATTTAGGTACAAGTCTCTTGTGCTAAGCTTCTTGTCATTTACTATGACAATCAAATGCTTTACAAATTACTGACTTTTTCACTAAAGCATTGCTACCTCAGCCATTTAACACTGTATTATCCAACTTCGGGATGGTTGATATTTACCACCCTCCAACTTTCTGGGGGATATTGCACCATGAAGATAAGGAAGTTAGTTAATACCATTTATAGAGATAACTTGTGTAGCAAGTTATCTAGTTAGTTGTTTATAACTAACTATCATAGCTAGTATTATTCTTAAGTCGGAGTGCAAGCAATTGGCAGCGCATATTATACTTATCATCCTCCCAGATAGCCTCTTCTACCAGTTTCCTCTTCCAATGTATCAGCATTACATTATCTATCCCCTTCGTGACTTCTCTGGATGCTAACACTTGATATGGACTAAAGTAACATTGGGAAAGCTTATTAGGATTGATTCTGATGTCCACGCTATGCTGCACATGTGGCCTAAGCTTAAGAAATACCCAAACTCCAACCTCGAGCTCCTTTTCCTGCGGTGATCAGCTAGCAGGAGCACTCATCCAAAAATCCCTCTGCACTCTCTTAACTTTAGTTTCTACCTATGACCATTCTTTAAACATCTCTAATCTAATTCTTATTTTGTTGTGACTCTGCGTGGTGCTGCAGCAGCATTCCGATATCTGTTCCCACAAGACTTGGGAATTTATGTTATAACAACTGTCGGTTCAATATAATCATGCTTTATAAGAATAATTTCACTCTCTTTTTATTAGAATAACACATTGGGTTTTGTTGGTTGAACCTGGTATGTGATAGATAATTTAGTGCCTTCAAGAAACTCACATAAGGTAGAAGGGTAATTTAAGTACAACAAGTTTTGTGATGAAGTCCATTGGGGTGGATTTTTGAAAATAAACATCAAACTACAAAGAAATTGTTGGGGAGTCCGGGGAGAAGCGGCAATGAAATAACGTCCAGGACCCCTATGAGGCATTAGGTATATGAGCCCTTCTCTTATATATCCAACTTTTCCTCCACTTCTAACCGATGTCAAACATTATAACTCCCACTTGATTTCCAACAGAAATCATTAATTAAGAGGAATGAATGAAATCGTAGCGAGAATTGAAACAAGAGGAGATAGTGATGACTTGATTACCACAAATATAATCCTTTCTTATATGCGTGTTTTTTTTCACCTTTCTTAGTAGTACAATAATTTTCTTATTTAACAACAAAACGTAAAACATGATTTTATTAATTACCTTTAATGATAATACATATATATTCTTTAAACGAGCCTGTTTGTTTAAGACGATGGCAGCTCCAATCAAAATGACCTGCATTATAGAATATGAAATCAGTTTGACTTGTTTTTAGATTTCGTGGACTCATTGTATTGTATTGCCTAAATTCTCTTTCTCCCTATTGCTAGTCTACTGATCTATTACTAAACAATGTAGAATGACTGATTCAAAATTCCTATTGTATTTATCTATTTTATACCTCTAATTAGTCAAATTTGTTTTTTATACCTCAAATATAAAATGCAAAATAAGTGACTTTGTTGGCAGCATTTTTTTGGCACTAGTTGTAAATATGTTAATCTGTTGACGTATATTTTTTGTAACAGAAGGAAATCAACACATACAATTTAGTTCCTTCCATAGGTTTTGATTGTGACTCCTTCCATGGAAAAAAATAAACCAAGTTTCCTGTGTTGGGTGTGAAAACAAATGGTCAAGTGTTGAATAGAGGAAATTATTAAAACTAGTCCCAAAAGACCAGCTACGCGGAATTTCACTTTCAACATTAGGTCAAAAATTTGAGATATAATTATCGGTAGACAGCCAGAGCATTAGAGCAACTTCAATAGAAAACATGTCTCAAGTTCGGTTGTTAATATTACTAATTTATGGCTTGTTGTTTCTGAATTATGTTAATAGCAATACTATAGCTATTGGATGCTTAGCTTCTGATCATGAAGCTCTTGTTGACTTCAAAAATGGGCTTGAGGATTCTCACAACCGTCTCTCTTCATGGAGAAACACCAACTGTTGTCAATGGCGTGGAATTTACTGTGATAACATCACAGGTGCGGTCATTTCAATCGATCTCCATAACCCGCATCCACCATCATTTGATTATCCTCCTAGCAGGTATGGAATGTGGAACCTGAGTGGTGAGCTAAGACCATCTTTGTTGAAGCTCAAATCACTAAGACATTTAGACTTGAGCTTCAACACATTCGGTGAAATTCCAATTCCTAAGTTTTTAGGATCATTGGTGAATTTGCAATATCTGAACCTTTCAAATGCTGGCTTTGCTGGTTTAATTCCACCTCATTTGGGAAACCTTTCTCACTTGCAATCTCTTGATCTCACCGCTTATAGCTTGCATGTTGAAAATCTACAATGGGTGGCTGGCCTTGTCTCTTTGAAATATCTTGTCATGAATGGAGTTGACCTTTCATTAATAGCAGAAACAGACTGGGTTAGTGCCTTTAGCCAATTTCCTTTTTTAATAGAATTAGATCTATCTTTCTGTCAGCTTTTTGGTCATATTCCATCTCCCCCGTTTCACAATTTTACTTCACTTGCTGTTCTAGATCTTAGTACTAATAACTTTGTTTCAAAGATACCTGATTGGCTTACTAATATTAGCACCCTACAACAAATCGACATAGGAAACAGTGGTTTTTATGGACAAATACCACTTGGTTTAAGAGACCTACCAAAGCTACAATATTTGAACTTATGGGACAACCAAAATCTCACAGCAAATTGTTCTCAACTCTTCATGAGAGGATGGGAAAAGACACAGGTGCTAGCTTTGTCGTTTAATAAATTACATGGGGCACTTCCTTCATCCTTGGGAAACTTGAGTTCTCTCACTCATCTTGATCTTTCTTATAATTCTATAGAGGGTGTTATTTCTAGTTCCATAGGTCAACTCTGTAACTTGAATTATCTTGATTTATCAGATAACAACATGGCAGGAACTCTACCTGAATTTCTTCAAGGAATAGATAGTTGTCCTTCTAAAAAACCTCTTCCTAGGTTGGAGTTTTTTGAAATGACCAACAACCAACTACATGGTAAAATTCCAAATTGGTTAGTTCAACTTGAAAATCTAGCCCATCTAAGTCTTGCACATAATCAACTTGAAGGTCCCATTCCTGTATCCTTAGGGTCATTGAAAAATATAATCAATTTGGAACTTGAAGATAATAAATTAAATGGTACCCTCCCAGATAGTTTAGGACAACTTTCTAAGCTATTGCAGTTAGATGTTTCTTTCAATAAGTTGACAGGCATGGTAACTGAAGACCATTTTTCAAAGCTAGGTAAGTTGAAGAGGTTGATAATGTCTTCCAATTTGTTCACTTTAAATGTCAGTGACAATTGGCTACCACCATTCCAAGTATCTTTTCTTCATATGAGTTCATGTCCTTTAGGGACTTCATTTCCACCTTTGTTGAAGTCACAAAGAGAGCTCCAATATTTAGACTTATCAAATGCAAGCATTTTTGGTTTTATACCAAATTGGTTTTGGGATATTTCATCCCAGTTGATAAGATTCAACATGTCTCATAATGAGTTACAAGGTCGGCTTCCAAATTCAATGTCTATGGCACTGAGGTCTCCTGTTATGATTGATTTAAGCTTTAATCTTTTTGACGGACCACTTCCTGTTATAACATCTGGATTCCAGATGCTAGATCTCTCGCACAATCACTTTTCTGGTGCAATCCCGTGGAACATAAGTCAACACATGAGTTCTGGGCAATTTTTATCTCTTTCTCATAATCAACTCCACGGAGAAATACCGCTGTCTTTAGGAGAAATGTCATATGTTACTGTCATTGATGTTTCGGGAAACAACCTAACTGGAAGGATCCCTCCCAACCTTGCAAATTGCTCTTTCCTGGATGTACTAGACCTTGGGAACAATAATCTATTTGGGACAATTCCAGTTTCTTTGGGAAAGTTAAAACGTCTCAGATCGTTGCACCTTAATGACAATCACTTTTCAGGGGATTTGCCATCATCTTTAGGAAATTTGTCGAGTTTGGAAACCATGGATCTTGGTTACAATAAACTGTCTGGTATTATTCCAACTTGGTTTGGAGAAGGTTTTACATTTCTTAGAATTCTTGCTTTGAGGTCTAATGCATTTTCTGGTGAATTACCACATGAGCTTTCAAAGCTAGTTTCATTACAAGTGCTTGACCTTGCTAAAAATGAGTTTACTGGCAACATTCCAGCTAGTTTGGGTGATCTGAAAGCAATAGTCCAAGTGGAGAAGAAAAATAAATACTTATTGTATGGAAAATTTGAAGAACACTACTATGAAGAAAGCTTGGATGTATATACGAAAGACCAAATGTTGACGTATACCAGGACTCTTTCCCTTGTTACTAGCATAGACCTTTCTGATAATAACTTCACTGGGAATATTCCCAACGAACTAACTAAACTAGCTGGTTTAGTTGTTCTCAACTTGTCAAGAAACCATATAACGGGCCAAGTTCATGAAACCATGTCAAATCTACTTCAATTATCATCTCTTGATCTCTCAAACAACCAACTTTCTGGAACAATTCCTTCAAGCTTGTCTTCCTTGTCATTTTTGGGGTCCCTGGATTTGTCCAATAATAACCTGTCTGGTGCCATTCCATATACAGGCCATATGACAACTTTTGAAGCTATCACTTTTTCTGGGAATCCGGGTCTCTGTGGTCCACCACTTCCTCTGAGGTGTTCAAGTGATGACGATTCTAGTCATGAGTTTGATGAGGGAGACAGTAATAATGATTTGTTGGATAAATGGTTTTACTTGAGTCTTGGTTTGGGGTTCGCAACAGGCATTCTAGTTCCTTTTATCATTTTAACAATGAAGAGTTCTTGGGGTGATGTCTATTTTGATTTTGTTGATCAAGTTATTCGCAAGTTATTGAGGTGCACACACAAACAAGGAATAAATCATGGTCAGAGGAGGAAGATTCGTCAGAGGCAATAGTTTATATAGATGTAACTTTGGTCTTTTAGTCTTCTTCTTGCCTCTGTAATAAAATCTCAAATGTTTGATTAAAATATAGAGTAGCTACATATATAGCTTAATCTCAAACTTGTAATGTTATTCCTATTTGTACCATTGAAGCTATTATTAATGATATGTCATAAGGTTGTTCTTATAGAAAAAAATATATATAAAGAAGAGAGTGAAAATCTATTATTTGTCAAAAGCAGTAAATATATTTAATGTTATTCCCATCATACAATAACTAGTTCTGGTTATTCTCTTTGATAGAGTCTATAGTTTAAAATGTAAATTCCGAAATTCTATTCATGTGGGTTATTCTTTGCAGTGTTAGTTGTTGATGAAATATGATGCAAATGCAGTAAATAAGAGGAGTAAGCACAAATGCCGATGGCAAAAAGATTCCAATCAGTTTCTGTTATACAGTATCTCCTCCGTTAGTGACTTCTCTGGATGTTAGGACTTCAACAGGTTCCCAAACACCACTAGAATCACATGCTAGAGGATTTGGCAACTCTTTACAGCTTTCTTAAGTAAAGAACAATGAAACACTGGAGGTACCCTAGCTTTTTCAGGAAGATGGAGCTTATAGCCCACTGTTCCGATCCTTTTTAACCGTTGATAGGGACCAAATTAATGTGGGGAAAACTTAGGGTCGATTATGAGTTCCATACATAATTTAAATACTATGTTTCTAGCAGTGTATTTTCAAGTTGTACAACGAAGTGTTGGCTTGTTTTTTAGATGAAATGCAGCTAAGCAGGAGCAACTGTGAGCCCAGGTGATCTGTTGATATGGGTAGTAAACATTCTTTAATTAATAAAGGGGATTCAACACCTCTTCGGTCATTACCTTTCCGGTTTGATTAAAAGGTAATAATCTGTACAGTTGGTGTTTAATTTTAATCTATAAGATGCTTAGTTGATAAGCTAATTGAAACAAAGCAACCAATGATCGCATTTCTTACTACAAATTTATAAAGTATAATAAAAATGTGATCCTTTCTATGCATGTTTCTTTCACCTCCTTTGTTAGGACAATTATTTTTTAACTTTACGATGAAAAACATCAATTTTTTATCACCTATTACCGATAATGATATTGCCCACCATTGTTTTAAACCAAGGCCGCGGATGTGGTGAGCCACTGCAATTGCAGCTGTTGCGATGCGTATTTTCATCGTTGCAGCGTGATTTTTTCATATTAGCATAAAATGTTATAGTTTACTACTTAACTGATACCTCACATATCGCCTATATGCTCTCAAAAATCTCATTTTTATTTCCTTATCAACTCTCCATCACTATAAATATCTCTAGTCTTTAAAAATACCCCGTAAGTCTATGATATAATGAAGGAGATAGAAAAACACCGTAATCTTTTTGACTTCTTTTTAGATTTCTTGGACTCACTGTATTATATTAATACCTCTCTCTCCCTACTTCTGGTCTACTGATCTATTACTAAAAAATGTAGAATGACTGATTCAAAAAACCTATTGCGTTTATCTATTTTATACCTCTAAATTTGGGGCTTAATTTTACTGATGTGTCAAGTTGAATAATGAACTAACAAGTCTCAAAATTATTTTTACTGATACACAAATTTATTTTATTTTATTCAATGGCAAAACACAGCATGATATAATACCCCGTAAGTCTATGATATAATGAATAATGAATTTGCACCAAACAGATTTTGTTGATATTGTCAAAATATGTTAGGCAGAGAAGGTTACAGAATGAATACTTCCAAATGAATAAACTCGCAAGGAAAACTAAACATAATTTAATTCTGTTATTTAATATTTTGGTTTGTATATAGGTAATTGTTTATATATGCATTTTGTAGTATCTATGAACATTTAGTTTAGTTTTGATTGTGATCCCTTGCATAATAAACAAAAAGAAGTTTCTGTGATACGAGGCGAGGGATCAGAATTGGTCAAATGTTGGCATGTTTTTATAAATATAATTTGCCTATCAAAAACAATCAAATAGGCTTAAAATGCCATGTTTTGATTGTGACCTAGGCTTTCACAATTGATATATAATTATCAGTTTACAGCGAGAGGATGAGAGAAACATCAATGGAAAACATTTCTCAAGTTTGGTTGTTGATATTACTAGTTTATAGCTTGATACTTGCGATTTCTGTGAAAATCAATGTTGTAGCTATTGAATGCTTAGCTTCTGATCAGGAAGCTCTTATAGACTTCAAAAATGGGCTTGAGGATTCTCACAACCGTCTCTCATCGTGGAGAAACACCAACTGTTGTCAATGGCGTGGAATTTACTGTGATAACATCACAGGCGCGGTCGTTTCAATCGATCTCCATAACCCGCATCCACCGTCATTTGATTATTCTCCAAGCAAGTATGACATGTGGAACCTGAGTGGTGAGCTAAGACCATCTTTGCTGAAGCTCAAGTCACTAAGTCATTTAGACTTGAGCTTTAACACATTCAAGGGAATACCAATTCCTAAGTTCTTTGGATCACTGGTAAAGTTGCAATATTTGAATCTGTCGAATGCTGGCTTTGCTGGTTTAATTCCACCCCATTTGGGAAATCTTTCTCACTTGCAATCTCTTGATCTCAAAACTGTTGCTTTGCATGTTAAAAATCTACAGTGGGTGGCTGGCCTTGTCTCTTTGAAATATCTTGCCATGAATGGAGTTGACCTTTCATCGGTAGCAGGAACAGACTTGGTTAGTGCATTAAACCACCTTCCTTTTTTAATTGAACTGCATCTATCTTCTTGCCATCTTTCTAGTCATATTTCATCTGTTCCTTCTCTCAATTTTACTTCACTTGCTTTTCTAGATCTTAGTTCTAACTATGGTTTTCTTACAAAGATACCCGATTGGCTTGTTAATATTAGCACCTTACAACATATTGACATGAGCGATAGTGGTTTGTATGGAAAAATACCACTCGGTTTAAAGGACCTTCCAAAGTTACAGTCTTTGAATTTAAGGGAGAACTACAATCTCATAGCAAGCTGTTCTCAACTCTTCATGAAAGGATGGGAAAGGATACAGGTCCTTAATTTGAGAAGTAATAAATTATATGGGAGACTTCCTTCATCCTTTGGAAACTTGACTTCTCTCACTTACCTTGATCTTTCTCTTAATGCTATTGAGGGTGATATTCCTAGTTCCATTGGTGAACTCTGCAGCTTGAATAAGCTTGACTTATCAAGAAACAACATGACAGGAACACTACCCGAGTTTCTTCAAGGAATAGAACACTGTCCTTCTAGAAAACCTCTTTCTAATATGGAGCATTTTTTTGTGAGCTACAACCAGCTGCATGGTAAAATTCCAGATTGGTTAATTCAGCTTGGAAATTTAGTTAGTATTAGTATTGGAAATAATTTGTTTGAAGGTCCCATTCCTCTTTCCATAGGGTCACTGCTAAATCTCACTATCCTGGTACTTGCAGAAAATAAATTAAATGGTACTCTACCGGATAGTATAGGACAACTATCCAAGTTGTCATACTTAGATGTTTCTTCCAATCAATTGACAGGCATGGTAACTGAACACCATTTTTCAAGGTTAAGTAAATTGAGGATTCTAGTCTTGTCTTCAAACTCATTCACTTTAAATGTCAGTGCTAATTGGCTACCCCCATTCCGAGTATCTACCCTAGGAATGGGTTCATGTGCTCTGGGGCCTTCATTTCCACTTTGGCTAAAATCACAAAATAAGGTCGAGTCCTTAGACTTTTCAAATGCAAGCATTTTCGGCTTTATACCAAATTGGTTTTGGGATTTTTCATCCCACTTGATACTTTTTAACATGTCACATAATGAGTTGCAGGGTTGGCTTCCAAATCCAATACCTATGGCATCTACGGGTGTGGTTGATCTAAGCTTTAATCTTCTTGACGGTCCTGTCCCTACTATGACACCAGGATTTGAGTTGATGGATCTCTCACACAATCGCTTTTCAGGTGAAATCCCATGGAACATAAGTCAACGAATGCGTTATGTGGGATGGTTATCTCTTTCTCATAATCAACTCCATGGAGAAATACCATTGTCTATAGGAGAAATGTTGAGAGTTACTGTCATTGATCTTTCAGGAAACAACTTAACCGGGAAGATCCCTTCAAGCCTTGCAAGTTGCTATTATCTGGAAGTACTTGACCTTGGGAATAATAATCTGTTTGGGACACTTCCAGGTTCTTTGGGTAAGTTAAGACTACTCATATCACTACACCTTAATGACAATAACTTTTCAGGTGATTTGCCATCATCTTTAAGAAATTTGTTGATGTTGGAAACTATGGATCTTGGCTACAATGGACTGTCTGGTATTATTCCAACTTGGTTTGGGGAAAGTTTTCCATTTCTTAGAATTCTTATTTTGAGGTCTAATGCATTTTCTGGTGAATTGTCGCCCAAGCTTTCAAAATTAGGTTCATTGCAAGTCATTGACCTTGCTAGAAATTACTTGACTGGTAGAATTCCAGCTAGCTTGGGTGATCTGAAAGCAATAACCCAAGTGCATAAGAAAAATAAATTCTTGCATTATGGATATAATTTAGGTCACTACTATGAAGAAAGATTGAATGTGTATGTGAAAAAGCAAATGCTAAATTATACCAAGACCCTTTCCCTTGTTACAAGCATAGACCTTTCTAATAATAACTTCAGTGGAAATATTCCAAATGAGATAACAAAACTATTTGGTTTGGTGGTTCTCAACTTGTCAAGAAACCATATAACTGGCCAAATTCCTGAAACCATGTCAAATCTGCTTCAATTATCATCTCTTGATCTCTCAAACAACCAACTTTCTGGAACAATTCCTTCAAGCTTGTCTTCCTTGTCATTTTTAGGGTCCCTGGATTTGTCCGATAACAACCTCTCGAGTGTCATTCCTTATACAGGCCATATGACAACCTTTGATGCAATAACTTTTAGTGGGAATCCGGGTCTCTGTGGTCCTCCACTTCTTGTGAGGTGTTCAGATGATGCTGACAACAGACAGAGTAGTGATGATACATATGATGAAGGATTGTTTGATAATTGGTTTTACATGAGTCTTGGTTTGGGGTTTGCAACAGGCATTCTAGTTCCTTATTTCATTTTAACAATGAAGAGTTCTTGGGGTGATGTCTATTTTGGTTTTGTGGATCAAGTTATTCACAAATTGTTGAGGTGCACACTCAAACAAGGAATAAATCATGACCAAAGGAGGAAGATTCGTCAGAGGCAATAGTTTGTATACATGTATACTTGGTTTTATGAACCATCAAGGGAAAGATAAAAATGTTCAAGATCCAAAAAAAAAAAAAAAAAAAATTTATTAAAATAAT
>Ga0228710_1007274_pt1 | contig 16429 bp, 7 predicted proteins | sample MedpolnodulmetaG_FD_177995 | JGI IMG/M metagenome (GOLD analysis project Ga0228710, IMG submission 177995) | Root nodule microbial communities from Medicago polymorpha collected in Santa Monica, California, United States - pink nodules | ecosystem: Host-associated > Plants > Roots > Nodule... | reverse complement strand
GATAACGTATGTGATCTAATGTATACCGTCTATAATAGAGTGTACGAGTTTGATTAATCTAGTGGCTCTTAATTAATTTTGATAATGGTCCACCAATGAGGGATTTGATTAAATCATCATCCTAGAATTCACCCTATATCGTATATAAAAAGAAATAACTCATTTCGTTTCTTCTAGATTGATTTTTTTTTCTAACGTTACCCTTCACTTTCAATGCAAATATTTTTGTAACAAATTGAAAAGAGTAAATTCAAATATTAAAACAAAATGTAATAAATTATATATGTTTGATTTTTTCCTTATCATTTAAAAAAAGGAAAGCGCATAGAAATCAAATGAGAGTGAATTTATATAAACATTACCTTTGCTCATACGAAAATAATGTTGTAAACACACCTTGATGATATGATTGCTACTCCAAATCATATTTTCCCCCAAAAAGATGTGTTGTTGGAGGTACAGGGAGTGTTTGGTGATAAAGGTGGTGAACTTCTACTACGTTCTGGGTGAATCTTATATAGTCAAAGGTTTCATATTATACAATCTATAAGTTTCCCGCTTTTTTTAAAAGTTGATATTTTGGAATATACAATCCGAAACACGTAAATAAAATCTGCATTATACATTTCAGACATGGTTTCACCATATACACTCGTCAAGGATTGAAATCTGCATGGCGGTCTTGGTTTTTGACTCGTTTCAGATTTTAGAATCCTAAACTAGTTCGGATTCTAAAACTCAAATAAAAGATAATTTTAAAAAGAAAAAATAGAGTGCGCGAAAATTGGGAAAAGTAATAGTAAAAAAAAATAAAAAATTGTCTTAAAATATGAATCGGACCCATATGATAAAAAACAAAGTCTATGAATTTTAAGGAAGAGTTTTCTTTCTATATATAGTCTTGCTTATTGCGCACAAATGATTTCGATTCATTTAAAAAAATCTCTTCAAAGTCATAAAAATTGCAAATGACTACTTTCACTTATGAAGAAATTGTATCCTATTACACTTGCAATTTTCATTATAAAAAAAAAGAAGTGAAAATACAATTTCATATTATCACAATTTTATGTACGTAGAGCACACCTGATGATGAAGGTAAATATTTGGGTATCATTAAGCAGAAGTTGATGACATGTGAGTAATTGAGTATGTGACCATTTCAGAGGTTTACTTTTCCGAATACCGTGAGAGATAAACAAGCATGGGTCATGAGGTTATAGAGTATTTGGAATATTGGTCCCTGATATTTTTCAAGGAGGGAATGCAACAAGTGCAACTTGTTTTGGTGCTCCAGTGAAGATGATCGAAACCCTCAATGAGGTTTGTTAAATGCATCGTAGATGTTTCTTTTTCCATCCAACATAATTGAGTGGGTAATGGACTTTGTCTTCGAGATTAATTTCATTTGTTCATGGTAGCATTATAACTATTTGCATCCAGTCTATCTTGATGTTTGGAATGGTGAAGTTCATGGTAGCATTATAGCTACCCTTGCACCATCTCTTTTGTTAACATAGAAATCACCACCTGAAAAATAAAAATTAATACTGTAGTGCACGCTAAAATTTCTCCCATCTTCTCCCCACACAGTTATCGATCACAAATTCAATGTGTACTCAATAGATAATTAAGGAATTACAACACCTTATTATATTTATGAATTATTCATTCAACGTTTTTATTCATGTATTTCAAATGTGTCAACATGAAACCTATTGTCGAAAACAATGTTATCTCAATTTCAAATAAGGCACAAAAAATTTACCGACTGTTCGAATTTTAAGACCAATATAGATTGCATACAGAACTTGAATCCGCTTGACACATCTTTGAGGATATAATACCCTAGTTACACATGAGTTGCATGAACATATACGTATTTACTTCGTAACTATCTATATAGGACCTTACATAGCAATACTTGCTAGAAGTGTTTGCTCAATGTTTACACTATACCTGACATTTTGAAAGTCATTTTGATCTTCGTGAATATGGCAATCGTGGTATTGAAAAATGGTCTTTCTTTCATACAAAACATTGAAATTCAATAGGTGCTAACTAGCAAAGAAGCAAAATTTAGAGTTCTGGAATGCCTCCAGACCAAATATATCAGCAAAACATTCTGCTGTGTATTCTGAGCTAGGAACTGATTACCATTGCAGTTGCTGGCTCAATTAATCGGTGGAGAAAATTGTCATTGTGCCAGAAATCAGCATTAGCAAGCCTCAATTCAGTTGTGCTCACAAGAACGACTGAAAAGGATGTAGTACAGTGAATAAAACAGCAGCAACAGAAGATTAATACTATTCAAGAAAACAGCTACTAAATATAGTATCTGGGCCAGCCCAACGTTTCGATAAGTAAAGCGAGTGCTTTAGACCCAACAATATTTGAGCTTAATATACATGTGGAAAGGGTATCTGGTAAATTATGTTGAAAAAGCTCTCTAACCTAATGGTTAAGTCCCTAATTTGAATTAAAGGTTGTGGGACTGAATCGGCTTAATGTTTCTTATTTGGGAGCTTCTACGGTGTAGTTAGAAAATTGACTTTTTTGAAAAAGTTAATTTTGATTTTAATGTTTGATTCATTTTTAAATTGTTGATTACTGATTAATAATCAATAGTAATTCATCTAGTAATGCTTGCAACATCTTGGACTTACAGGTACTATTTTATCGTTGGCATCTTTAACATGCAAACAGATTTGATGATATTATGTGATAGTCTTAAGTGTTACACTTTGTGGGGTGTTACACTTAAAACAAGGTATGATAAAATTAGATTAAGTGTAGTCTTGTTAATCTAATGAATTGATGATACTATGGGGACTGAACTTTTGATGTTACTGTACAAACAATGGGGTGTTACTCACTACACTTTTGATGTTATAGTGTTAACTTCATCAGAAAAGTCATTTTCATTTTCATGACTTCACCATAGAATTTTCCTTCTTATTTTACATTAAAATTTAGTGAAAGCCATGCATAAACATTAGTTGTATGCGTACAAGTTGATTGGGTCGTATAAGGAAGAAAGTATACCTTCTAAGAATTGGGAAGTAAGCGTCCATTATACATCTTATCAAGCAGTTTCTTAGCGTCAGGCCTCCTGAGAAGACCTTTATTGTTTGGCACACCAGTTCCTAAACAAACAGGGCAGACAAGCTTTCCTCGACCTATGAATTGGCTCAATTTAGTCCTTTACTAAGAAAAAAGAAATGAGTAAAGTAGAAGGTATATACCATAACAATTAGGGCATTCCGTAAACTCATAAACATCTTGTGCTCGCTTCCTGTTAAGAGCTTTCCATTTTCCTGTACCACCACACATATCACCTAAAAGAAAAAAAAAAAAAAAAAAGTATTTTGATTATTATTGTTATAATAAGAACATCATATTCGCAAAAAGAATGAGAAAAGAGGACTCACAAATGATGTTACCACTTCCACCACAGTTTCTGCAACCAGGAGGTTTATCAAGAGCGGTTGCTGCTGCGTTGGTTGCATTAATTAAAAATGGAGTTGAACACAAACATTTAAGACATTGACGCCTGGAAACAACATTTACTGGGACCACTTCTTCTTCCTGCATTCATATTCATATCATGATATGCAATGAGTGAGTAATTGAAACTCGTATATAAACATACATACCTTGGAGGAAGAGTGGTGTCCTTCATTTTGAGGAAGAGCGGATTTAACAATAAAACAACGCGCCCTTCCTGTTTGTTTGAGGGAAGTTGAAGGAAGGCATCGAGGAATAACAGACGCCTGCAAATTGCAATCCATTGAGATGAAAGAATAGAGTGTTGTTGTTGTTGTTGTTGGTGTTGATGATAAGTTGTTGTTGTTGTATATCAGACTCTAATCCACAGGTCATGTGCTCTCCACGTATCTCCTCTAATCAACAATTTTTTCTATTTTCTATTTTTTTATCAGATTCATTACTATTGTAACTAGCACTACTTTTGGTTTTTAAAAAATAAAGTAGGAGTACCTTCGTAAGTTCTAATTTAATTTGCAAAAATGACAAAATCGATAGGTCGGATGATGTGATCAGAGTTTGAACCTGACTCGGTCACTTGTGTGTATGAGTTTTCAATAGCTTTGTCATTTCTTCCATCTAAAAAAAAGTAATACTCTTTGATATTCAATGCGTATATCTAACTTTTACCGCGCAAAATGGTTGTGGATATTTTTCTATATGCATTTTATGAGAATCGGCAATCAAATATAACAAAAAAAGTGTAACAAAAAAAAATATAACAATAAATAAATAAATCATAAGCATGAATTAGCAACATTATACGCTTTGGTCAAATCACGGTCTTGGATTGTCTACAATAGCACGTTCAAGAAGTAGGCAATTTCAGCCGTTGATTTGAGTTTTGACAATTCAGATCATACATCAGTTAACTTAATTATAAACGATCTTGACCATTTAGAGATCGGACGGTGGAAATCTGTTTCAGCGTCCTGTTGTAAATACAGGAAATCCAAATCGCTCCTGAAGTTGTAATTAAGCAAGGATCATATATTCAGCGTGGTAAAATGAATTTAAGCCAAAACAAACACCTTAAACTGAATACTAAAATGCCAAAACCCAGTTGATCACTGTGATTGTGCTTAAGTAGGTAACCACTGCAACTCAATCCTACCTCAAAGTTTCTACTGCAATAAAACTTCAAAAATATTCATAGAAAAATCTATTCCTATTCCTATTCCATTCCGTAGCTAACATTTCTTCTGAAGATGCTCATAAACCCCCCTTGGATGATCTCTCTACTGAATCCATAGATTCAGCACCAACTCCTAATCCTATAACAGGCAATGAATCCACACTAAAATCCTTCTCCTTCGCCTTATCATCTTCATAGTCGTCACTTCCGTCCGAACTACTCTGCTCTGGAGTTTGAAGAGAGTCTGCCTCAGCATTCAACATGTCAGTATCTGGTTCAGGAAGTCGCTGTCGAAGTGGCACAGCATCACTGATGACTTGATCATTCTTCAGCTTCTCACGGTAATACTCCATTTCTATTATGTACCTCTCTTTGTCCTTCACGGCTTTATCTTGATAAACCTTAAATGTTGGTGCAACTTGACATGTTAACATAAAAACACAAGATAAAATAACCAAATAATAATTTAATCCCTGAGCTATCATTCTCTAATTTTTAAAGGTTCTGGGGGACTAACGTGATTAACCAGATAGATTAGAGACTACTTTTTACATTTCAATAGTTCTTGGACCAAATAGGTAAGAGAAGGAACTGGATTGAAAGTTTACGAGAGATAAAAACCAACGCATAAAAGATGTGTTAAACAAATTCCTTACTGCTTTTTCTGATTCAGGTAACTTGTTCCAGAGTTCACCAATGGTCCTACTAATCTCTCGGTCCTTCCCTCGGTGAAGAGGTTTTAGCCTTGGATGCTGTTCTGCAAAGAAGAAATTGTATCCACTTCTGTTTGGTTTTGGGTGAGCAGGATCTCTCTTTTTCATCTCTGATTTCTTCCTGCGTCGGCGACGATGGACACCAACAGAGGCGGTCACGTTGTTGTTATTAGCAGGAACACTATGGTGGGATGCTGGCAGCACAGGATTTTGTGGAGCTTGATAAAGTACGCCTTTGAGTTTCTCCGAACCAATTGTGACAGTAACTAGATAACCACTATCAAATTTCCCATCAATGACCCCGACAACCTGAGATCCTGCCGAAGATGATCCCATTGCTGAGAGCACAAGAGAATAAACAACACTAGTTATTATGGTATCAATAACAGTAAGAGAAGTTATAGGTATTTGCATTTCGGATGAGTTGTCATAAATAAAAATACAAAGGATTAGGTCCCACTTCCAAAATAGAAAGAATGGTTAACAGGGAAAAACAAAGTTTAAACCAACATGTATCAAACCCTATACCACTAGGTGGGGTTGACTGCAAGAATCAAACCCTATAATTCACAATCCTATATTAAGTTTAAAGGTGGAACATTTATCACTACATCTCTCAGTACTAGTTTGGCTTACTTTTGTCACCCTGACTATTAGAATATCCTTTATCTGGTCTACTCTCGTTACTAGTACTTATACATGGTCAAACAAACTGATATTTTACAATCTTTTCTACAATTGAAGCTGCCCCAATTTTCACTTAAGTACTTTTATTCCCAGTACCATATTGTCCGACAACTCATTCATCTTAATATTTTATCTCCACGATACTAAACTTAAATTGGAAGATTTGTGCTATTATAGGATCACAATTTTTCATGTCTAAGCCAAAATCTGTGAGTTTCTTGCTAAGTTTGAATTTCATATACTTTGTTTTACACCTAAGCTGCTTAGAAGGAAGTTTTGTTTTCATTTGGCTTATGTCCATTATTATAATTTTTCATTAATTTCTTATCTAATTGTTCCCGTAAAACTATACTATCATCTAAAAACACCAAACATTGTGACTACATCTTACAACGTCCCAAGCAAACCTTGAAAACTAACATTTACCCATCTTCCCTCGGAGTTTGCAATGGATTGCAAATAATCTTCTATGCAAACTAACATTATATAGAAAGTAAGATAAGCCCCACCTATTAAATGTAAGCTCATAATACTGCAGAACACATTGTATGAGACATGTCCTTTTGATGATAAAATAAGGCAAACACATAATGTTGTCATCGTGCACAGCACATGAGTAAATAAATAGTAAATACTATATATAAAAATGTGTTACTTAGGTAACTTCTAAATATAACCAATAGATTTAAAAGACCGTCAAAAATCATGTATATTACGATTAAGTCATGGAACATCATTCCTAGGAGAAAGATAACATATTAAACATACATCTACTTAACCATATATCTAGATTGAAAACTATTTAACGACTAGATAAATGGAATCAGAAAGGATGAAATCAAATGAAAATTAAGCAAAATCCCTATTCCACTTTTTGATTGTTTCATGGAGGAACTAGGTTTCCATTTCATTATTTGAGAATTAAAATGGTGGGTAAGTCAATTCTATCGATCGCAGATCAAGAAAAATAGCGGGTTAATCAAATTACTATACGAAATAGTGCTATATTGCCGCTATTTGACATTATTTTGTACTAAATAGCATATACCAGAATAATAGCAATTAGTTCAAATTCCACTACTCTATGGTGTTGTAGTGCCGATGTAGCCACTAATTAACAACAGTAGGGTAGGGGGAAGCTATATTTATTATCTAACTTCAATAGAAATTTAGAATAGTTCACCCCCCAATATCTCGACAGGTTAAAAACTATAGATATGGGGTGGAAATGGATAGAACTTTTAAGATTTCATAACCTCACGTCCTATTTCAGACAATCCAAACAATTGCAACTATGTCACTGTAGTTTGCTCCCTTGATCCCTCTTTATTTCACCCCTTTCCATCAATTTAAACATAACCTAAAATATTCTCATAAACAAAACAACACTTCAATTTCCTTTTCTTAGTAGTTAGTAGTTAATCTTATTTTGGGCTGAGAAAAGCAAAGCAAAGACCTTCAGGTGGTGCAGAATTAACTTTTAACTGTTGAAAGACAGCTGGTTGAACTTGGGGTGAAGGATGCGAAAACTGCATCTTTGGAACAGGAGCTGGGATGGATGATTGACTCTGCAAAATATCTGCCATAGTGAAATTTCCAATTTACACATTAGAAGGGGCCCTGACATTAGTACAAACAGCAATGTGGTTACAATGAACATACCGGAAGTTGTATTGGTCCAGTTACGAGCTTTAAAATAATAGATTTGTTCATAATGGTAGAGTAATGAAGTATAGTACTTCCGAAGCACAAAAGAAGCATTTGTAGCCGTTGATGGAAAATTGAAAACTAAAGTTACTTCTTTCCATTTTCTATCTTTAATGATCTGCAAGACAGATTAACCAGATAAGGTAACTATATCACTACAACAAAACATATCGGAAAAACCAAAGTTATGATTCAAAAGAATAAAAAAAGAAAATTAGTTGTGAATTACAATTTACAAAACCAGGCAAAGATGTTAATATTAACAAGCTCTTTAGATACGATGATGAATCTATAATATTGATTCTCAAATTAGACTTTTTATATACGATGCTCTTGTTTAAATTTATTTATCAAACTCTGTGTGTGTGTGCGCGCGCGCCTAGGTGTCCTATATTTTGGACATTATCGGTGTCTACATATTCACACAATGTTTGGCGTCGTTGTCCATGCATTCATACCAACAACAAAATTGAAATTGTAATAAATCTTACCTTTTCAAACCCTCCACGAGAAGTCACTTCAACAAAGAGGCGATGTAAATCCAATTCCCTTCCCCCAATAACAGGAATCCTGCAATAAAATTCGAAATGTTTTATGAAGTTGCAAAGTTATACAAGTAAAATGGCATTAATAGTATATAGTATCTCCAAAAATGAAAACTAGATGCTGAGACTGCACAGCTAAGCCATAATTAGTTTGCCACAGTGCCTGGTCCCATCCAACTACAAAACCATTTATATCCAGAAAACATAACAAACACGGACCCTTTGCAGACATTGTAACGATATCATAGCCATTATTATAGAATCATTATCTTAAACCCAATGTCAAAACCAAAGAATGCTAATTTGATTAGGTAGAGCAGCAACAAGTGCATGATGCATGCTTATCAAAATATATACAGAGAACAGAACACTATGATACAAGGAATTTGACATGATATGGTAGTATTTTCCACATCTTAAAAATAAAAGTAAACCAAGTCACAATATCAAGTTCGTAGTTTATAAATCCAGGGAGCTTACATGAACTTGGTGCCCATTAGAGTGTGGAGCTTCTCCAAGCTAAGTATGAAGAGCTTGGGATTGTCTACAACCTCCTCATAAGTTGCCATAGGTGGAGGATATTCAGCATGGCTCAAAGCTGTCTCTTTCATGGGTAATGGACTCTTACTAAAACAAGATGTTGATGCCATTCACAACTTAATATATTTAGCCTTTATTATTTTTCCTGCGCTACCATTAACAAGAAAAGGTAAAACAAACAAAAAAGAGAAATAGGATTTGAAACTGAAATTAAAGCAAAGAAGTAAAGAGAATAAAAAAAAATCAAAACATGAAGATGAAAACCGTCCAGTATTTGTAGATAGGAAAACAAAAAACATTAATGAGAATAATGGCTACCTATACATGAAGACAACAAAAAGAAAAAAGACAAAAAAAAAAATGAAAAGAAACAGACAAGTTTTTAAGGATAAGAAGAAGAGAGAAATTGTCTCATCTCATTCACATCTACCTTGAAGAAAACAAAACAGAAAAGAAAAGAAAAAAAGGAACCAATGAAATGAATCACCATGCAGCAGAAGAAGCAGAACTGCAACAAGCTTCAAAGGTCTGATGAAATAACTAGCAGTAAGAAGAAAAGTATATAGATGATACATAGCCCAAGAAAAGGTACAGAAAAGGTGTGACAGAGCCATGAATTCCTCCAGATTACCGAGGATGTAACAGCATGAACCCACGAAAGCTCAGAGGTTTTGAAACAAAAACAGTAATAGCAGCTAAAACAAAGTGAGAGAAAGAGAAAGAGACCCTTTTACGCTATGGTAATAAAGACGCAACCACAAAGTCCCTTTCTAGTCTCTCCCTAACCCAAGACACTGTTCACAGACCTGTGCTTACCAAAATAAATTTAAAAAAATAAAAATAAAAATAGGCATCCGATTTAAAGATCAATTAATCTATATGATGAATCTCATTGTCCATTTGCAAAGATTACATTTAAATTTTGAATAAAACTCTATATGAATACTGAGACATTGAAAGAAACACATGTCAAGATCACATATCTACATGGATACAATCTATGTGATTTAGACCTATATATCTACGATGAATTAGTCTACTTTGGTATAATATAGTAGCAAAGAACTATTACATAAATGAAGTAGCAATATATTATTATGCATATATAAAATAAGTCAAAAATTAATTGTATAATCCGACACTGTTTCAGGGTAAAAAGGATTTTGTGGGGTTATTGTGAATCTATGACCAAGTACCAAAAACTTGACCTTTTTTTGTTGAAAGTAAATTCATGTCCTATGCTAATTTAGGTTTACCACGTTAATAAAAAATAAAAATAACGTGTGGTGTGGGTACATAAAAAGCATGTGACAAGAAGAAGAAGAAGCAGAAATCTTGAACAATAACAGTTTTTGTTTGTGTATACAAAAGAAGAAAACAAAAGGCATAAAAAGAATTAAATAATAAAGTAGGAGGAGGGAGGAGTATATGGGCAAAAGGTACTTACTGAACAGTGTTCAGAGCATCGTCATCACGTAAATGTAATGACCACTATTTTAATAAAGTAATAAAGAACGATGAAGCTTTTAAGAGAAATAAAGGTCTTACCGTTAAAAAATATACAATAGGCTCCGAGATGCGAATGAATGAATGGTGGGTGGATGGGTGAGGATCAAAAATTATTAACCCTAACTATTTTATTTATACGCATTTTTACAATTACACCATTCTCCTTGTTAACATGTCAATGCAATCCAACAATATAAGGTCATTTATGACTTTGTCTTCCCAAATTTGCATCCCTAAATATAAATAAATAATGTATAATGATTTTTTAATTAATAGAATATCTCAGAAGGTGTGAAAGGGACCTCTCATTTTCATCGATCCCTCGCCTTACAATATTTTCCTTCCGTTTTCATCGATTTTAATTTTCAACAACCCAAAAAATCATCTTAAATATATGGCTAAACTATTAAGTGCATTGGTTGTAGAATTTAGTTAAAAAATCATGACTAACCCAATTTTGATTGAAGGGTTGGTTTATTCACTTTCCTAACTTGATCGAATGGTTTAATAACTATACATACAAAGTATGTTTATGATCGTGATTGCTTTTATTTATTTATTTTTTGTTAACCTCTGATTCTTGAGAGAAACGGGTATGGTAATCCATAGTTATGTAATTTAATCTTGTCAAAATTTGTTTTATATAGTAATAGTAGTGATTAAAATCACAATTATGAAAATATTATTATTCCTTGAAATATTATTATAATATGGTTTTCCTTTTTTGTTCTTGTACGGTAAGAGGGGAGAGCCCAGAGGAAACCAACAAAATTAAGAGGCTAAACGAACATTCATTTGTATGTAAATTTTGAAAATATCATGAAAAAATGAGTTTTCGGAGCTTAATGGGAGCCAAGGAGATTCTAGAATATGGAGATTCAAACAATCCATATAAGAGTTGGAATTACAAAAGTTAATCAGCACTCTAGATTCATTCATGTTAAGTGGTTAATGTGTGTGTTCTACCTTATTTTAAGTATTACATTTCCACTAAACTTGAAGTTGTTAGTAACAATGTCGATCAAAATCTTTGAGCCATTTTTCTATGCCAACAGAGAAAAATGCTCCCTTTAAGATATGTTGAGACCCAAGTATAAACCCTACATCCCAGCATGCAATGCATGGCAAGCTTCAATGACCCATCTACTGTCTAGATTGCAAAAGAGACCGGCGCAGCTAGCAATCTTCCCCATGTCCTTACCCGAACCGTCATTGTTGAGATTGATCCGGCTATTTTGAGGTTATTTTCATCTTATGCAAATGGTATTCCTCGTTAGAGAGCTTATGCAAAGGGGCTCCAAATTGTACTCTTCAATGTCTTTAAAAAGTCACCAAATCAAAATAGATGGGTTATTGAGTGTTGATGGACAGTTTGACAAGTTGACCAGGTCGCACTAGTAATAAAATAGTAAGTAAAAATTGTCTCCACACTGATTGTTGTTTCTACTCGACGATTAATGATGAGTCAATAATTAGTGATTTTAATATAATATTTGAGTTTATTTTATTTAGATTTAATGTGTTTTTATTTCTTTTTTAGAGCTATTTTACTTCAATTGCAAGTTATTTTATTTCAGGAACAAGTATTTGAAAGATTGAGTCTTTGAGCAAAAGAAAAGAGAATTGGAGCTGATTCATGCCAAAAATATGAAAATCTTATACAAAAATATCTTGTGCAAAGAATTTGAAGATCTTGTACCAAAATATAGCATATGTGCGTCCCATATTGTCCTTTTGCTGCTTTTGTTTCTTCGACAAGCTGCCTATTTTAGTATTTCTGACCTAGAGCCCATGGTTTCTTGTGTAACACTTTAGTGATTTAATTCTTGAAGCTCAAGTTAATGTTAGACTATAAATAGAGCAGCCATCTAGCTTGTAGAATCATCTTTTGTTCTTGGAAATAATAAGTGACAATTGTTTCTTTGAATAAAAGTTCATCTTTATTTTATTTTATATTCTTCTTCTTCTTCTTCTTCTCTGTGTCTACAATGAACGTGAGTGAGTAGACTTCTTTGTCTTTGGATTGTTGGATGAGTCTAATGACGTAATCCCTATCAAACAAAACCTCGAACCCTAATTTTATGTAAATCTATTTTCATCGTCACAAATATCAAAGTGAAGCATCGAAAGAAGAAATTTTGATATTGGAACAAGTGAATTTAGACAAGGATTGCGAAACATGAGAATAGTCTAGCAAACCTTAAGACAGTAAAGGTTCGATCTTCAAGGATTTCAATAGCAATCAACCATGAGAATAGGCGTGATTGCTAGAGAAACACACTCACTGAAACCGAAATGAGATGTGATAGGCTAAAGAGAAACTTGTCTTTAGAAAGTAGGTCCAACATAAAGTTTTAGGTTTAGAGTTTGGCTTGTGAAGGATTTTTCACCATGACGAACCAATAATCTAAAGGCACCTTTTTATTATTATTGTTATTTCCCTTTTAAAACAAAAATCCAAACTTTTTAACCTTTGAAACTTTCAATCTAATCATTATTAAAAGTTAATTGAATTCATAACTCCCTGTCGGAACGATACTCTTTTTACTACTTCGGTAAAACTGTGCGCTTGCGGATTTTACACATCAATTAACCTTTTTTAATTAAAAACGATTATGAGGAGGATTACAAAAGGTTGGTTACAATTGAAAATAAGCAGAGGTGTGGTAGAGAATGATGAAGGTGGTTAGGCTTTTTCTGATTCCCCTTTATGTTCTAGTAAGTGTGGTGGTTAATCCACTCAATCAACATGTTAATGTTATTTTACCATAGGCTTGCAAATATTCTAACTAATCATTCAAAGTCAATATAAACACACGCACTTTAGAAATATTTTGATCTAAAAGACACAAACTCTCTATATGTTTGGTTAGGGAAATAAAATGACTCACAAAGACTATTCTTAATGCAATACCAACTCTTCACAAAACCATTGGCAAGTCGCTCTAAAATCCTCTTAAATCATATAATAAAGTAGCAAAAGTACTCGATAAAATACTTATGCACATGTTAACACGAGGCATCATTACAGCCTTAAACTTAAACAACTGTTTGTCCTCAAGTAACAAAATACTAAAATATTCATCTTACAATCAAACAGAGCAGTATACCTTTCAAACTATGGTCAACAATGCTCGTATCATCATTATCTATTACTTCCACCTTCTGAGTTCCAGCCAACTTACTACTTCCATTCTTTAGGTCTTCAACTGAGACAGGCTTAAAAAAGACAGTTTAAAACTTTGATCCATACCAGTTGCCTATTTATTCTCTCATATTTTATCTCCAACAAGTGTGATGATTAATCTGTTAACGATAGATAAATACGACTAGGGTTTTCATTAGAATAACAATTGTTCAATGAAGAAAGAGCAACATTAGAGTATAAATACTATGAAGGTGAGAAAAACACAAGAAGGAGGGTTGAATTGTGTTTACTTTTTCTTCGTTTTCTCCTACTGAAGTCACTGATCAGAAGTAAATAGAGTTCAGCTTCTGAAGTGATTATTAGAATCTAAATGCAGCGGATAAAACACACACACACACACACACAGAAGAAAGACACAAAGCAATTATACAGGTTCCTTCCACAAACCAGAAGTAATTCTGTCCCCCTTGCACTTCCAAGGAGAGCTCACTAAGAATGTAATATCTGATTACAACTACTCAATGCTACAACTAGCAAGAGACTTTAAATTACTCAAGCACAACTGCAAGAGATTTCCTATGCTCCTGAACACAGTCAAGAGACTTCCAATGCTCGAGCACAACTGCAGAAGACTTCTATTGCTCAAGCACACAAGCAAGAGACTTCTAATCAAACATAATTACAGAGAAGTTTGTTTGAGTTTGAACACTTGATATACAATCAGTGGTGTTCACGATACAAATCAGATACAGACTCTTAAGACTCTAGAATTTCTAAGATATGAACTTTGATAAGAAATTCTAAGTGACTTTAGATGCGGAACAATAATAGAGTTTCGCACTTTGTGAATTGTTGTATGAGTCTTGTTTTTGTGTGTTTCTGCATATCCAATTAGCAGGTCTTCACTCCTTTATATAGAGGTGTGAAAGTTACGTTGGAAATTGCCAGCACATTAAAAGAGTCGTTTGAAGCTTGATCAAAATCACCAGTGATCTTTTGTCTGATATGGTTATCGTCCTATGAAGGATCAATTTCAAATGCACTCCTAGTTTGAAGGACCATTGTTGCAGGCATACCTGTTATATATTCTTGTCTTGATGCAGAGACACGAACAGAGTAGTGGAGGAAGTGGTTGTACAGTCCGTACATATGTCCTTTGTCAACGCTCTTGAGAGAACAAGCATCCAATGCTTTCAAATTCTTTCAAAACAACCGTTGCTTCACTCTTTCAGTCTTCTGCAATACTGGACGAGATTAAATCCATTGAACAACCTTTGAAGCTTCAAGTCTCTCATCTTATGATGAACTTTAACTTCTGGTGATATTGCTTCTAATAAGATGCTTCTGAAGAACTTGCTTCTGACGACGTCATCATTTCAGGAGCACTTAACTTCAGAAGCACTTTTCTTCAGATGCTTCAAGCTTTAGGCCCTGTTTGGATAAACAGCTTATATAGATGCTTATAGCATTGGGGCTTATAACATTAGAGCTTACATCATAAGCTCTTATACTTGATAAGCTATTTATGTTTGGATATGTACACTAAAAAGTACTAACATAAATTGAAGTGTTTGGATGTGACATTACACAAGCAATTATCGAAATTTTAAATATTTTTAATTTAACAAAAAAATCAAAGAATCAAACCACAATTATCAATATTTTTTTTATAAAATTAATCAAGATGTAAAAAACAATATTATAATATATTAATTATAATTAATATATATAGTATAATCAATATTCGTCCTTAAAAAAATATCAATATTCATATAAGACAAAATTAACATTGTATAAGTATATAGTTACGTAACAAAAAAATATTCATATAAGAAAAATATTAATATTCAGTTTCATTTTGTTACGTAACAAAAAAATAATAAAAATCTTCCTTAAAAAAAAACTTTGTTACGTGTGTTAATTTAGTAAGATAATTATATAGCAATTTTGTTACTCATGCACCGCCAAAGATAATTAACATTATAATTAAAATATATGTTTTGAAAAAGTGGAACCAGAAAGAATCGAAGGAGGTTACATAAATTCATAAGCTCCTTGTTAAGCCAGAGGGTAAGCTGAAAATTTAGGCTTATTAAAATATGGCATAAGCAGCTTATGAAACTATGAAAAGCTATTTTTATTTATTTACCCAAACACCTTTAAAAAAGCTTATGGGAGTAGATAAGCCCACATAAACTCAAAAGAAGTCAATCCAAACGGGGCCTTAATATTGTTGATTCCTTTGCTCTACTTTGTTCTTTCAGAACCTTATAAGATATCAAAAACTTTGTCTATGGTCATGTATACTTGAACAAATATTAGCATATCCAATTGACAATTTTTAATACCTTATAATCATCAAAACTCTAAGGGTAGTGTATGTTAAACAAATTTTGTTCCAACATACTAAACATTAAAAAGGACTAAAATACCCTTAGCCTAATTACAACCAAAGGCCCATTACATATTGTCTAACATAAGTATGCTGGGATTAAACTTCGTCAACCTACTCGTACGTATTCTTGGATTTGGGTTGCGGATTCTAACTATCACTCGATATTATCACATATTGCTCAACAACATCATTCGTGTCCAAATGATATCGTGATTTCTATTGGGTCGTTTAATTGTCGATGTCTCGCACGATTAACTGATCCAATAGTCGATTGTATCATTGTATCGTCGATGTCTCGCACTATACAATGATACCAAAGCTTTAAGTTCCAATATTCAAAGTGATTACCATCCTAAGTTTCATGTCTAGAACAAAAGTATTGATAGAAGATTATTCTAACCTAGATTCAAAAGGTATTTTTCAATCACGATTCAAATCCATAAGATCAAAACATGAAAAGCAAGAATAATATCAATATCATAAGATAACTTAGAATCACACAAC
>Ga0228710_1007273_pt1 | contig 16431 bp, 12 predicted proteins | sample MedpolnodulmetaG_FD_177995 | JGI IMG/M metagenome (GOLD analysis project Ga0228710, IMG submission 177995) | Root nodule microbial communities from Medicago polymorpha collected in Santa Monica, California, United States - pink nodules | ecosystem: Host-associated > Plants > Roots > Nodule... | reverse complement strand
GGAACAAAAATGAGGTATTTTAAAATACCTCTCTGCCGAATTTTTATTCTGAAAAGTCAGATAATATTCCGGATCAGAGGGTATATGAATGTAAGACCTTAGGTCAAAAATTGGGGTATGACAATGTCTAAACTTTTCAACTAGCAAATAGTACTGGGTTGGTGATGTATCGCTTTAAATTAAATAAATGAACATATTATACTCTATTTATATTAGCTCTTATTTTAATTTGTTTACAGAGGATGACATTTTAATTTTAAATTGACACACCGTCAACTCTTTCTTTCACTTTCTTTATTAAGAATTATTTTTTCATTCACTTTTTTATTATTGTTATATTATTTGAACAACAACTTTGAGGCATAAAACAATGTGAGTATTGAAACATAAACCATAGCAAAAAAAAAAAGTGATTGAAAAATTTAAAATAATTTACATAGAAGGTTTTCCATTAAATTGTCAAAAATGGTTGTCTATATTTCATTTTTCTTATTATGTCTTTTCTTTTCCATAATTAATTAATTAATTAATATGTCATGTCACTATGCATATGTTTTTACACCACCAAAAAAATATTATGCATATGGTTGTCTCCCTTAAATCATTTTGCTTATTAAAAAGTCTACAAATTACAAACTGATGAATACTGAATTGCCTCTTATTTATGTTCTGACTTCTGATCCATCCAACGAAACCAAGCAGCTAAATAGCATTGACAATGACTAGCTACAACTACAAATAATGTTTGTTTATTTTGTTTTCTTTCTAATGAAGCTACAAAGAATGTATTCTTAAAAACAATTAAAAATAATGCTCTCATATTCTAATTATTTTCAAAAAAAAAATATTCAATCTGTTTTAAAAAAAAATTATAAAAGAGAATAATGAGAAACATATTTGATTTATTTTTCTCTTTAATACAAGTAAAGCCTTAAGAATTGTTTCATCCATGTATCGAACTCAAGTTCTCTTTAACAATTCGTCTTTTGATGAAGCTCATTAATCATTTGAGTCAATTTGCTTGATTATATCTTATAATTTCTAATTAAATTGCATGTATATGTTGTACATTTAAAAAATTATTCGTTCTAAATTATACTTTTAACATGGTCATCCTTAAACGTAATTCCTGGCCCTGTCCCTGGTATGAAGTAATTAAGGAGTAAGTAACAATTTCAAACGCCTTTTTATTAATTATTCTCTTCTCTTGTACAATATGGAAATCAAAATTTATCTACTTGATAACTTTGTAGCAATATATATCCTTTCAGAAGAATATATAAAAATGAACTTAGAAACTAAATTAATAAATAAAACACAGGCAATTGATTGATCTACAAAAGCCCTAGAAAAGAAAAGGGTAAAAGAAATCACGATGGTCAAGCTCAACAGAATCATACAAGAGATCGCCATACATCATCATCATCATATCCTTGCGATCATCATCAGATTCAAGTGTAGTTGATGATGATTGAGTATTACTACTGACTTGGCTTGTAGAAATATAATTATCTAAGGAAGGTGAGGGAATTACTAATTCCTCCTTACAATGTTCATGTGATGATAAAAAGGGACAATCTTGTTGGGTGGGAGTTGGGAATGTGTTGTTAAAGCTAAGCAATATGGAGGAAGTAGTAGGATCATGAGGAGAAGTGGGTTCAAATATGATTTCATCTGAGTTATTGCAAGTGTGGTGGTCGTAATATGTGGTCTTATATGAGGGAGGTTTCTCTTCAATTCTCTGCACTTGTTTGGTTGCTTGACATCTTTGATCAAACTTGTGAGTACACCTGTAGTAGTTCCTGCATATTTAATTCAATTCATTGGATCATATATATTAGGCTAGCTTCGATCAAGAGAAGATTTATTAGGAAACAGATCTATCTAGTTATGTAGAGGAACTATATAATGTTTATTTTCGATTGGACTAAATAATTATAATTGATTGAGACATGTATATACACACCTTGAGTATTTGGAATTGAGGATTGTTTTTTGACCATACTTTCTCCATTGATACCCATCATCTGTTGGACATTCTGACATCTTCTCCCATGTTGAAGCAGTTACTCTACAAATTAATTACAAGAAATTAATTCCATTCACTTTTTTTTGCCTAAAGTCCTGACCAATTCTAATCTATTCCAAAAACTAAATCAGAACTATATACATTTCAACGAGGAGATAAAAAAAGTTCAAACTCCAAGCAAACAAAATGATTATAAATAGTATCAATTTAATTAATTCAACCTAAATCATTGAAAATTTGGTTTGAGTTTTAATTAACAAGGAGCTACTAGCTACTATCAAACAATGGAATAATTTCATGTTAAACTATTTTAAAAATAAATAAATTAAATTTACTACCTAAAAATATGCAATGATATTTGACATCCTTTAAACAAATGAAAGGACAAAGTGAGATGGAATCATAAGAAAAGAAGTAAACATGGTAGATACAACAAAAAAGGATATGAATGACGTACGGTTCAAATTAGTATATTACCTTCTTTTGTAAGATCCTCTACCAGTGGTGGAAGTATGTTGTGAGATCTCCTCAGATTTAGTTGGACTAATGAAGGAATAATCCCTTTTATGATGTTTGTTCAAAAGGGTGAGGGTATTTGTAAATGAGTTGATAATGTTGTTCACAAGAACAAGATGATTATTATTGTTCGTCAATAATGTTATTACTTTTCCAAGCTGGTTTGCAAACTCACGCCCTCTCACTAGCTCCTCCTCTATTGCCTCATTTCTAAGATCCATAATATTCAATTCACTACTAACTAGTATATCCTTCCTTTTCTAGCCTTTTAGATAGATAGATAGCTACTACTATTATTATTCCGTTTCCTCCCATCTTCCTAATCCTATGCATGTATGTATGTGTGTTAATTTTTATTTATTATTTAATTTAATTAACCACTCTCACTCTCACATTAACCTATTCCTACTTGCAACTAATACAAGTTCACTTGCAATTTAAATATCAAAGTCCAACATCCTTACCAAAGCTATATATTTACATCCGACGACCATAGATGTGCCACGTGTGGATTATTAGGTGACGCCATCATTGTTGTGTCATTGGATGACGTCAGTATGTATGAGTAGAAATGATTGTTGTTTCTTTTCTTCTCAAAGAAAAAGAAAGAAAAAAAGTGTTTGGTCACACACATAAAGAAATATATTTTTTAATAATAAAGAAGAAATTAATAAAAAAAAATAATTGAATATTTTAAACACCATTTTTTTATTTACTCAAGAAAGAAAAGGAAAGAAGATGTTGTTGGCATTCCGGGTAATGCGGATCTATTAAGGTTAATAAGGACAAAAAACAAGTAGTTGTCAGTCTGAGCTGAACTCAACTACACCATTCCATTTCAATTCACACTGTTTCTTGTTTAAAGTCAATGAACCTCATGCATACTACACAAATTCATATTTTAATTTACTAATTTTAACAAAACCAGATCATATATAGTACACTGTTTTCAAAAACCTTTGTTCTTCTACAAAATCTAGTATGAATTAAGTTATTTAATAATTCTTTATTTTGGTACTGTTCATTGATTATGTGGATTAAACATCAATTACAGCTGGGTAAAGCAGGTGTAAAATATTTAGCAATATCATTAATTAATTTAGCAATACAAAATTTGAAGAAATTCAAAAGATTAAGGCATGATTGATTTTCATCATTCGGGCTTCTATAGTAAATATTTAAATGAATTTGTTGGGGCTTTAAATGGAGCTTCATCATGTGAGATTGTGAGTTCATTGATTTTCAAAGTTGTTGTTCCATGGACTCCCACTGACCATGTCCACTTCTTCTAGCCAATTCTAATTCTAGTATCATAATTGTGACGACATAAAGTTTATATGTTTAGTTGTTAACTCCTTCAAGATATTAAATATCAATGCATTATAAACATCAATGATTGTCCAAACAAAAATGATGAATTGATGACCATTCTAGCAGTAAGAAATACAAAAAGTGGAGGGCAATCGCCAACACTTCAAATTCAATGATTCATTTTCCAGAAAAACACCCTTTTAAATCTATCACCATTTATATATGCACGCAAAACTAGTGTTAGCAAATCATAGTGTGGGTTAAGCTCTTACTTTAGACCTAAAAAAACAAAATCTCTACTTATTCAAATACTTATAAACAAATTGTAATTAATTAATAAAAGTAAGAATAATTAAAACTAATTCTTAAAAAATTAATTAGCTCCCCATTTGCTATCCTTTGCCAGTAAGTTTTGCATCCAAAATAGCTAAAAGGTAGATTTCAATAATTTTATTCATGATATAGCTTTTAGACTGCTGCTAGTAATCCAAAAAAATAATATTTAAATTACTCTATGTTTTGGACAACCACTAAGTTAAGTGAAACTACTTTACGTTTATAACATACTACTAGAGAATGAACACCGTTTGAAAATGTTAATAACTAAAAGACAAAATTTAAGTGCATTTTTAAGATAATTTTTACTTCAAATATTCATAATTACCCATAATTTTCTCAAAGAAAATATTTTAAGTGGAGATACGTACATAAGTTGTTTATAATATAAAAGAGAGAAAGCATACACATACGTTGCCACTTATACAACCATCTGCCACAATAGTTTGATGGCATAGATAAATACAATCCAATGTCACTAAAACTTTACTTTTTCATTCCAAACTTCCTAATTTCCCCCCCTCATATTCTATATACCATATCACCGTTATTATAAACAGGTTAACCACACAAAACTCCCTTTGAATTGCTTTATCACATACCACCTTGGCTGTTTATCTTTTGCATCACCTATACTTAACCATATAACAAAACTAGATCCTAGAGCTAAAAAAAAAGTATTTTTCTTAGATTTAAGTAAGAAACTAAAGGTTATGTTATGTTTTTTTCAACGGTAAAATTTATTAATAACCAAGTCTCTGTACAAGACGAACATGGACCGGTAAAACAGAAACTACAATGAAAAGATCGTCATATATAGGCGGAACACCCAAAACAAAATGCATACACCGTACATCTTAAACACCAATAAAAACAAACCTCCAAAACCAAATTAAACCCCTAAAAACTAACATACGCCAAAAGCTGAGCCAAGCTCACACTCCGCTGTGAATGGCCACATAAACAAAATCCAAATACCTATCGCCTGCTACTCACACCAAAACCACTCTAAAAAACCAACATACCTGCTGAAAAACTCACACCAACCCCACCTCGTCTTCTCATCATCACAAATAACACCTCACCTCATCACCACAACTTAGCCGAATTTCTGAACCAATTCAGATTCCACCACCGATCAATCCTAAGTATGTCGGAGAAGACATCAAAACACGCCAGAAAAACTTGAGTCCAGAAACCGACTCCCGGACTCCATAAACAAATCACTAGACAACCCTCAACTCCCGGACCTTGGAGAAGACTCCTAAACAACCCAAAAAACTTGAAACTAAATGCTAACTTCCGTACATTTATTTGTGATGTTTTTACTTGAGGGAATGCTATATTTTATTTCCACATATTTTCTTATAATCCTCTTGTTTCTCCAATTGAAAATCCAATTTATGATGACTTATCCAATTATTCATTTTTATTTGATGATCCTATTCAAATTGATGACCCATTCCACATTGTTGACAACCATCACAATGTTAACTCCTCAAATGAATTTAGTACACCCCCATATTAATATTGAATAGGAAACTGCAGCTGTTGATACTTGACAGCCCTGAAAATCATGCTTACTTGCAGGATTTTAAATGCTATGCTGCCATAACAAATGGAAAATTCACACCTTTATACCCCATTTCCTCTGCTTTGTATTATCAAAATTTATTATTTTCTGCACATTTTATTTTTACTGCTGCTATTTCTTCTATTCTTCGACCTACAATGTAAGCAAGCTTAGACATAGCAACAGGGTGGGTTTAAGTATATCCGTCCCCGCCCCCGCTTCCATGCACTCGTCCCAGCCCCGTCCTAAACTATATCGGGGGTAAAAATTGAACACCCAACCCCGCCCATAGGGACGGGTCTCCCGGCCCCGTCCCCACCCCCACCCGCGGAAACTCTATTTTTTATAAAATATTTAAAAAATGCATATTTTTTCATAACAACAAAAAAAGTAATTATATTAATAATTAAATATCTAATAATTTTTTTTCAAAAGAGCAAAATAATTATAATAAATATGTTTCTAAAGAGTAATAATATATTAAAATAGGTTTGGTGCTTATGAAAATAAAATTATAAAATTTAATAAAGTAAATTTCAAAAAGCAGGTACGGGGCGGGTGTAAGCATCCCCCGCCCCCGTACTAAAAATCCAAATTTCCCTACACCCGCACCCAATCAAATCGGTTTTTTCCCGTTAAATTCGGGGCGGGGACGATCGAGTCTAGCGGAGGCGGGTTTTGTTGCCATGTCTAAGCAAGCTGCAAAACACTAATGTTGTCCACATGGTATAAGAAAACCACCGTATGCAAATGGACGTACAAGGTAAAGTATAAAGCGGTACCATAGAAAGATATAAAGCTCGCTTAGTAGCAAATTGTTTTACTCGAAAATATTTACAGGGACTGGAATTGGCACGTAGCAAACACACTCTGGATATACTACATGAAGCTAGTCTACTCGCCTCTAAACCATCATCCATTCTTATGCCAACTTTTACCATATCCATCTACCTCACCAACACACGCCCCGACATTAGCTACTCTTTTCAACAACTGAGTCAATACATGACAACTCTAATAACATCAAGCAGCCACTCAAATACTCAGATATCTAATACTGTCTCCAACACAAGGGTTATTTCATCTCAAGTTCAGATTAAAGCTTTTGTAACTCAGATTGTGACAGCTGCCAAGACACTCGCAAACCAATCCGTGGTTTTTGCATTCTCTTAGGCGACTCATTCATATCGTGGAAATCATAAAAACAAGTTACTGTTTCAAAATTTTCAACCGAGGCCGAGTATAGTTTGTGAGATCGAATGGCTAACCTACATTCTCAATGATCTTAAAGTTCTATCCATCAAACCAACATTACTATATCGTGACAACCATTCCGCAAGACATATTGCTTCCAATTCATGATTCCACGAAAGAACCAAAACATTGAGCTCGATTGTCACATTGTTCGGGAAAAGCTTCAATAAAAACTGTTTCACCTACTCCCTATTCCTTCACCTCTTCAACATGCAAACGTTTACCAAATCATTGTATCCTATGTCATTCCATACCTTTATCTTCAAATTTGAACTCACATCCATACGTATAAACTCACTCTCTTGTATAATGGGTCATTCCATTCTGATGAGAATCATGGGTGAAGTGATTAATTCATGGTTTAGATGACAATTGCTTGATAAGAAAGTTAACTGTGTTCAGATTGGTTAGTTATAAACCAAGTTAGTTACTTGTAAGACAAGTTAGTTAGAATCTGTTAAGTTTGTTGAGTTTTTCTACCTAGTTAGTTGTTAGTTAACTCTTGTATAAAAGACATATTGATCATTGTATGTGAATTCATTCTCTTCCACTTTGAATAAACAAATTACAAGCTATTATTCCACAATTTTCTCTTTTCTTTCTTTTCTGATACCATTACCTCATCATTACCAAAGTCATGACATTGTCCCAACAATGAGGTTACTCAATATATTATTCTCTAGATTAGCAAGTAATAGCAAAGATACAAATCCATACTCGTTTTATTATTCTTTTCTCATGTGCAATATACAAAATGGATATGAGACTGTTATGCCTACAATAACATATAGCTCATCAAGATGTCCTAACCTTTCACAAGATTATATTAAAAGGAACTTATTAGAAACTAAATAAATAGCCAATTATGGATCCTATAATTGAAACCCATGAAAAGGGTGAAGGAAATCAGTATCAAGTTCAACAGAATCATACAAGAGACCATAAATTATCGTCATATCCCTGTGATCATCAGATTCTAAAATTGGTTGAGGAGAGAGCAGGTATTCATCCAAGGAAGGTGAGTTCTCCTTGCAATATTCCACTGAATGTGAGGAATTAAAAGATGAAGATGATGATGATGTCGAAGATGATAAAAAGGGACAATCTTGTTGGGTTGGAGTTGGGAATGTGTTGTTAAAGCTAAGCAATATGGAGGAAGTAGTAGGATCATGAGGAGAAGTGGGTTCAAATATGATATTGTCTTCGTTACAAGTATGGTGGCCGTAATAGGTGGTCTTATACAAGGGAGGCTTCTCTTCAATTCTCTGCACTTGCTTGGTTGCTTTGCATCTTTGATCTATCTTGTGAGTACACCTATAGTAGTCCCTGCATATTAATTCAATTGGATATATATTAGGCTCTGAACAAACCGTGAAAAGTTATTAGGAAACAGATCGATGTGGAGGAATTATAGATGAATTAATTTGGAAGATAATTAATAATTGAAGGAGACATATACATATGCACACCTTGAGTATTTGGAATTGAGGATTGTTTTTTGACCATACTTTCTCCATTCATGCCCATCATCTGTTGGTCTTTCTGATACTTCCTCACACGTTTCTGTAGTTCTTCTGCAAATTAACAAGAAATTAATTCCATTATCATAATTTTTATTTAATATCCACTCCAAAAACTTAACCATGATCACTAAATATATTTCATCCAGGAGATCTATAGAAAATGTTCATATTCCTAGCAAACAACATGATTGTTTTTAAAGAGTGTTAATTAATTCAACTTAAAAAGTAGTTGAGTTTTAACAAGGAGATAGTGCCACACAATGAGAATTTCATGTCAAACTATTATAGCAAATAAATTTAACTTCATTAGCTAAATTCACGATCTTAGTACCTTCTTTTGTGAGATCCTCTAGCACCACGGGTGGAACTAGTCTTGCAACTATCTTGAGAGTCCTCTTCAGATTTAATAGTTAAGGAAAAGTCTTGTTCCCTTTGATGATGTTTATACAAAAGGAAGAGGGTGTTGGTAAATGAATTGACAACATTGTTGACAAGATGTTGTGAAAACGCTAATAATTCATCATTAATGTTGTTGTTACTAAGATGTTGTCCAAGCTGCTTAGCTAACTCACGCCCTCTCACAAGCTCCTTCATTGCCTCATCTCTATCATCCATATTTTCAACTCTCTCACTTTCCTTCTCTATCTTTTTTCAATTAAAGCTAGCTAGATATATAGTACTATCTAGGATGTTATTATTATTATTTATTATTCCCTTCCTTCCATCTTCCTAATGCTCTTGTATGTGTGTTTATTTAAAATCATTTAAGTACTCACATTGCAACTTGCAACATTTTAAACTAAATTACAAGTTCACTTGCAATTTAAATACCATAGTCAAACTATCATTGCAAAGTTATCCACATAGATATCGGTTTCATCTAACGACTATATATGTGCCATGTGTGAATATGGATGGATTAGGTGATGTCATAGTCATTATGTAACTGGATGACGTCAGCAGGAAACATCTAAATGTGCAATGCCAGCAAGTGAAATGGTTGCCCTTCCTAGTAATGCGGATCTATCTCGGATATATTAAGGTAATAATTAAGGTAAGGACAAAAAACAGGTGGTTGTCATGTCATCTTGAGCTAGACTAGACCGGATCAATCGTGCATATGCAGAGCCTCTTTGTTTTGCCTTTTCAGCATCAAAAGTGATTCTACGATCTTCAAAAGTGAAAAATTGAGTTTCCAATGGTGTTTGATTTGACTTTTAAGAATTGTTTCTATCTTCCAAAAGCAATTATCTTTAAGGCTACAATTCCTACCTTTTGACTTTCCTAGAATCAATTCTACATTAAATTTAATATTTTGATTATTACAACCTATTATTTTCCTTTATTGCCCATTATCAATTCTCCTTCTTTTTGCTTTGTAATTAATTTGATGAACCAAATTTAATAAGAAAACTTAACCAACCAAATTATCCCCCCGAAAAATGTTTATGGTCATGGGTTACCAAGTTTTGGATTTTCCTTTACGATGTCCCCATTCAGATTTACTGTATTTTTCTTTTACCTTTCTTTTACGCTATATTTTATCATTTTTTGCAACTAATTCTAGTATTATTTAACTTAAATATATTTTATAAAAAAATATATAATATATGAACAAATATTTTGTAAAAAAATTAGTTTAATGATCGTATTTATTATGCTTTAAATTAATATATAGAAAATTTATTTAAAATAAATAATATATCTACATTTAGTATTGATCTACATATACATTCAACTATGCACATTTACTTGAATTTAGCTATGTCTATTTTAGTAATTATACATTCAAAATCAATTTTGATAAAAACTATCCAAAAACATTCAGTTTGTTTAATCAATTCTGCATTATCGTATCCAAACATAAATCAATTCTCTCAAAATCAATTCTGTCATAATCAATTATATCAGAATCAATTCTGTCAGAATCAATTTTATCTAAAACTGAACCAAACACACACATAGTATCATTCATTTTTGAGTCAATGAACGTGATAGATAAATCTTACACAAAATTCTTTCAAAACAAAAAATCTTACACAAAATTGTTTTATTTTATATAGATAAAATTAAACTTTTTTAGATTGTATATTACATTTTTTTTTCTTTTCTGAAGAAGAAACTAAACTAGCTCTCACCAAAAAGAATCGAACATTTGACTTTGAAAAGAATCATACTCCAAGATCCCATACCAAATGAGTTTTATAATTTATATTACGTCTGTATTTACTGTTTAGTGTGTAGACCTAAATTAAGGGCAAACTCTAATAGAACTACTGATTATAGTTTGTTTTCAAAAACCTGTAATAATTATGTTATTTAATAATTCTAAGGGGGTAACGCATAAATGACCAAATCGTTTAGAATGAATAGCATTGAAAAATGTTAATAGTCAAATAGAGACAAAACATACACGTGCACCATAATGTGATAAACAACTTGGCAAAGTAAAGCGAGGGAGCAAAGACACAACGGTTACAAGCAAGCTATACATCCTACATTACTACATCATCTAATTTGGACAGTGTATCTATTTGAAGACACAAGTGTGACTAACCAGCAGGTATAGAATCCAATATCATAATGCAACCATATGTAGTGAGTATTGATCACCATACAGCAGCATGATTATTTAATACCCAATCATTGATGTCCATGCTCCATATATCAATTGAATAGGGGAATTGTAGAACAGGACAAGGCTAGGCCAAAATGTGTCGATCATTGCATATTGTAAGCCTCTTTCCTATGACCTCAACCATACAGTATTTTATGCTGCAAGAGTGTCTTGTCTTGTGGCTCAAGTTTTGTCCAAAACACAACAAAAATGGTAGGGGCAGATGTGTGTATATCACATAATAGAATACAACACAACTCCAATGTGTCAATGCAGAAGTTGTGGAAAAAGCTGTGCATAATATATACCCAGAACACAAGAAAGACACTGCCTCGGAGTCGATCAAAATTTTAGAAAGGATGCAACTATTTCAAAAAGAAAATTTGTAGAAAGACATATTAAAATTTGAACAAGGATTTCCTGAAGCTGGAAGATCAGTCTATTGTAAAAAGACAATTTGTAGAAAAAAGGTAACATCCAAATATGGATAAAATATTTTTCACATGTCTCGATCAAATGTCTGCGATTAGGCAAAAATATTAAAAATAACAGTTCAGCTCATGTTTCTGCCTAAAAGCATGAGAAATGAGATAACAGTTAACCATATAAAAACATACATAATTTACAGTGGAAAATAAAGATCATTGAGAGAATAGCTTCCCAAGAAAACTATACACACCAGAATAGAATTAAACAAAGACAACATTGCAGTAGAAATTGACAGAATTAAATAACCAACACCAAAATTGTCCTATAGCAAAGTCCGATGCTAACACCAACATCTGCCATTTGGATCATTGACACATCATTTGCCACAAACAGGAGAAATTATAAGTCTCATTTTGAAAACATATTTAAAAATTAAAAGTTCTTGTGATACATTAAGTGAAGAAGAAGCCTAACTTATTGACAAATCCTTATCAATCACTGCTCAGTCCCCCAAACAAAGTACACATATAAACTGCAGACTATTTCAGATATGATTATGAAAAACTCACCATCCCCTATAGCTAATTTTATATTGTACGACTCTTTATCAGATCAACAATTACTGCTTTTTGTAATGGCGAAACACAACAGCATAACACATTCATACAAGAAGTTGCAAGGTCAAAAAGCTGTTGAAAGGAGATGGTAAACTAGTTAGTATTCAATCTAAAACAGTTGAATATGCACCTAAATTAATCCAAGCATTAGTTTTCCAAAATATAAAAATATTTCAAACAAAAACTTCATATAAAGAAGGATAATATTGACTCCAGTTCTTTCTCCAAGGTATAGACCAAACTGGTTCCATCAATTATGAGTGCCAATAGAGTAGTGTTTTTTTTCTTCTTTTCCTAAATTCCACTTGGGCATGCTTGATGACTTTGTATCATTGGGAATATCAAGATCACCATGTTTAGCATTGGTTTTGTGCTTTAGATTCTGATGTTCTCCACTTGAAGATCTCACACCAAATTTGTCTCTAGCATAAGCCAAAAGGTTTCTGCATTCAACCTCTGAGGTACCGTTTATAATTATCTGCTGCATATTTGCGCAGAGAAGTTTGCAGGAAAGACCAATTGAAATTGCAGTCTCTAACTTATCACCCTCTTGCATCTTGTCCTCAACTCCAGTTGCCCCAAAAAGTAGGTTTAGTTTGAATTCTACAAGCGCTTCCTTTTGAGGTAGTTTTGCAGTTTGGTTAATCAATTAAGTGCTTCCCTCTTCATAAATGCTTTGCCAATCCTTAAATTCTGCATCCGAAAGTTCCCTTGAGGCAATTACAAGAGTCCTTAAACCTTGCAAATAATATTCACTCAAATAACTGCTGAGTTGGATGCTTAATGCTAATGTTGCTAACATAGTCATTAGCTAAAATGCTAAACATTGAAGTATTAGTAACAAACACCTTTACAACCGTTGAGAAATAGACTCAAAATTGTGATGATGTGAAAGCTGAAAATCGTGGCGCGATTTTCGGAGGCGTGGCGCGATTTTATTGGCAAAATGGATGGTTTCTGCTGACGCGATTTCTGGATAAGGTTGTCGTACCTTGGGTCGTACATATCAATCGTGGCGCGATTTTCTTAGGCGTGGCACAATTTTGACAGATGTGTCACACTATTTAAGCACTCCATGACCCATTTGTTGGGTAAGCTTGGTGAATCTCATTGAAACCAAATGAGGGAACTTTTAGGGTTTTAGATACTAAAGGTTGAAGGTCTTTGGGTGAGGTTCAAAGATTCAAGATGTGAATCTTGGAGAACCAAAAGAGGGGACTCTTGGGAAAGGGTTGGTTCCTTTTGGGGAAGATTCATGGGGTTGGGAAACACGTGAGTGGAGAGTTTTTGTGAGCAACTTGAGCGAGTCTTGTGATACCAAAAGAGAAGATCCTTAGTGAAATCAAAGACTAAGGGTTGGTTCTCTTTTGGGTGTTAGATTCTAGAGTTGGGAAACAATTGTAAACACCTTGGAAGAGTGAAAATTCATGAGTGTCTTGTTCATTGGTGAGATTGGGAAAATGAGTAGAAATTAGGGTTGTTCTTTGTGAGCTTGTTGAAGCTAATTTCTTGTAACTCATTTGTATCTCTTCGCAAGAACTCATTGATAGTGGATTGGAGAGATCAATCTCTCTCCCATAGTAGGTCAAGTTGAACCGAACTAGTTGAACATTTCTTGGTGTTATCTTTTCTTTTGCTCTTTTTATCTTGTTTATTCTTTGGTTGAATTGTGGTTTTGCTATGCACTTGGTTTCTACATTATATCTAGATTGTTTTTGCTTGTGGTTAATTTTGGTTGTTTCTTGTCATTGATACTTGCTCCACGAATCTAAATTTCATTGATGTGAGATTTGAAATTTTGACCGATTCACAACAACAACATTGTCAGGAAACCGAAGAACAACAGACATCCTCTTTCGTCCACTCTTATTTTGGTTCAAAGGTTGTTTGGATATCTAGTTTGATCATTTCGCAGGGTTTTCTGTATACTTGTTGACAGAGAGCCATGAGGACCGTGGAAATTACACTCTTATTTTATCCTTTCTATATACAATTCTTTCTTTTGACAGAACTATTGTACATTTGGTTATCATAGTAACCATTCTCTCAAGCAAGCATTGGATCACAATCACGTCGCCAATGCCCACCTTCTAATATTTGGCCACAATTAGTATCTCCAACCTCTCCTTCTCTATTTAACTTTGATTCCCGATGCACTTGCTAGGCTTGAATTCATAGAAGAACAGACAACAAATAAAAAATAAAGATAAATATTTAACATTATAAAGACTAGCGGAAAAACGGGCACGATGTCTGCTCTTTCTACTGCGCTAGCGCATGTGATCATTTTATTATGTTTGTTTGTATAATTTTGATTAAATTTTATAATATTAATGGAAATTATTGATATATTGATTTATAAACAAAATATTGTCAAGACATATAACAAAATTATCTATGAACTCAACATATTTTAGTTTACCTGCATATAAAATAAAGATAAAATAATGATCTTTTATTGTTTATTCTAATAGTAATTAATAACATCATAACATAAATGTATAAATGACATGTTATGTAAAAGAAACATTGTTATGATTGCGATAAAAGAATATTTTTAAAAACTACATTTTTCGTAAAGTTTCCACCTTCTCCTTCTATTTTTCCTTCTTTAATGAGAACTTTTGTTGAATTTTGAGAAACTCCTCTTGATAAAGTTACATATAATTAACCATGACTAAAAACATGTCGTGGAACATAGATTCCGACATTGAGAATGGTCTGCCCTTGTGACTTATTTATGGTAAGAGCAAATCTTAGTCTAACGGGAAACTATTTTCTACTAAGCACAAAGGGAAGTCCTGAACTCGCATTTTTTTTAATTTAACTATGGGCAAGAATGCTCTTTTTGCAGCATTGCTTCCTGTTAGGATTTCCACATCCAACATATTCTTAGATAAACCACAACATAACAAATGTAAATATTTTATTTATTCTACAAAAGCATTGGAATTGCCATATTTCGATTCATAATACTCTAGTTCATCATATTCTGATTCATTATCATGAGTTCCTTGAAAAGTTGATGCATTATTAAGATCCGGTAGTTAAAATAAATATATAAGAACATTTATGACCAAAAAAAAAGTATCACAATATAATGGCTCTGGCTATGGTGGGATACCTAAATAGGTCTCCTACGGTAGGAGACATAGTTTTTTTTTGGTAAAATAAATATAAACCATTAGATAAGGGTTAAGTAATCTTTAGATCAAAATCCTTGTTATACACCCCCAACACCCAATTATTTTCTTTTATTCTAAATTACTCCTTTTTTTTCTTCTCTTGCCCCCGTACTAACCCATCTTGTTGTTGTTGCCACGGTTCCAAATTTCATCAACAAATGATTTCTGTTTTCTTCTTTTAATATTAATTTCATCAACCTTGGTTTCAGTATTATTTTAAAGCTTCATCTGTGTTTTAGATTCTTCTCTCTGGGCTGATGTTGCTGGTAGCAAGTTAGTAAACAGTGGTGATGTTTCAATTAGGACAACAATTTGAAGCAGAAGAAGAAGAGAGGAATCGGGATCTGAGTTTCTAAAAAGAGAAATACTAGCAACACACTTTTCAACACACTCTCCTTAATTGGTTAAAATTCAAATGAGATCCACCAAATTTATACGAGACCCATATGATTTGGTGGGACCCATGTGAGTTGTAACCAATCAAAGAGAGTGTGTTGAAAAGTGTGTTAGAATGTGTGTTGCTAGCATTTCTCTTCTCAAAAAAAGATGAAACCTTCACAAATTGTGATAAATCATAACATCATGAATATTCTTCATTTTAACTTGCAGAATAAATAAAAAATAACATTAAAAACCTTGGAAAAATTAATAGAGATTTCTTTATGGAAGTGAATTGAGAATTGAAATTGGTGTTGATTTTTCCAACAGTCTTTAACAAAGAGGGTAGCTAGAGAATGAAGAGAATGAGAAGTGAATCAGATATGTTCAACACAAATTTGCTTTAAAATCATATATTGCAGGGTTATTTGATTGATTTTGCTCCATTAGAGTTGTATGTGTTGTTGCAGGAAAGAAAGAAGGAAGATGGAAGATGGGGCGAGAGAGAAAATAGAAGAGTAATTTAGAATAAAAGAAAACAATTGAGTATTGAGGGTGTATAATAAGCATTTTGATCCAAAAGTTACTTAACCTTTATCTAATGGTTCATATTCATTTTACTAAAAAAAAAAAAAAAAAAAAATTATTTTTCTTTTGGTTTAT
>Ga0228710_1007270_pt1 | contig 16446 bp, 10 predicted proteins | sample MedpolnodulmetaG_FD_177995 | JGI IMG/M metagenome (GOLD analysis project Ga0228710, IMG submission 177995) | Root nodule microbial communities from Medicago polymorpha collected in Santa Monica, California, United States - pink nodules | ecosystem: Host-associated > Plants > Roots > Nodule... | reverse complement strand
GTGTGTCATAAACTTATAATTTACAATAGATGTTTTTATGAAAAATGTTATTGAGTTTTGAACTTTCTCCCTTTGATTAATTAAAGTAGACATTTGATCACAAAAATAAAACCCCCTCTTTACCTTTTTACAAAAAAATTGTTCGCTTACAAAAAATTGAAGATGTAAAAAATAAACCAAATGTTCACCCAAATAGCTCTTTATTTTAACGAAAAAGACTTGCTTTGAGTATGTGTGAATATGTGATTCAGAATAAAGCAAATTATGTTGAGTTTATATTACTTCAAAATTTATATCATTATAATAAATATGATAATTTTTTTAAATGAACTTAAAATCTCATCTTAAAAGTTAACCCAACCAATAAGGATGCTGAAACACATTTATACATCTAAATTGAAGATGCTCATATGATATTGCTATGTATCATGACAATTGTTGTCTCGAGAGATTCACGAAATAACATGTACTCAATATTTTGCCTAAATTATGGCCCACCACCTCCCTTGATTTGTGGTCAGGAAGAATTTTGATGTTCGCTAGCTATTGGGGACAAAATTATTGGGAGAATTAGCATTGCTCGCTCAAATATGATATTTTTGTTAAATGAACTTTAATTTTCTTTTTATACGATCGGGGGGAGGTGAAGGTCAACCTGCATTCATCTCCGCATAGTTGTCATATCTATAGTAGCACCAAGGTCTATTCGAGATTAATTTAAAGTCCTTTTCATAACCACTTTCAATAATTTTTCATTTGTTCCTCTCAAAAAATAATTTTCATTTGTTTGTCACAAGTTTTTTATTTATTTAATTATAATGATAATTTAAAGGAAAAAATTGTTTTAAAATGATAAGCTTTTGAGCAGGTTCTTTAAAAAATATTTTTATAACTATTTTTTTTAAAAGACTTTTATTGCGGTAAACAAATACTCCATCCGTCTCTTAATGAAGACACCCATTGCCTTTTTCACATTTCTTAAGAAAAGTTGTCGGTGTAATTAATGTGTCTGTTTTATGTGTTAATATTACCAAATTGTCCTTTGCTTGTATGTGTGTAAAAATTTGACTTTTCATATTTCAAGATAAGTTAGTAGTATTAATTAGGGGTATGTTTAGAAAAATAATAATAAATGCATCTAGTAATTTGAAATGGGGTTTACATTTAGGGACAAAAATAAAGTCAAATGTGTGCTTAGATATAAGGACGGAGGGAGTATAAACTTATCCAAAAATGTAAAAATTAATGTCTAAATTATTGAATATCTAATTTATATATATATTTTTTTTATTTGAAACAAACAAATACTTATTAATCTTGTCCTGAAAGGTTTTAGTACTTATAAAAAGAAAGCCTGTTAGCTTATCTAAAGCAATTTGTTATCATTTTGTGTAGACATGAACTCAATGAGTTGAATGGTATAGAACATACAGGTAGATTACTATTTAAGGAAAACAAATAAATTGAAACAGAAACTTTGAGACACCTAGATTATTCACAAATTTATGTAAAAAAAAGGGCAACAGATTAGTTATTAAACAAACACACAAATTTAAGCCACCTATCCAACTACTAATGCGTTTTCAGAACAGTTTCTAAACCTAAAAGAATGATAAGATATGTTGATATACACCTAACTAAAATAAATTACAACACAAGCAAACAAAAAACAGTTACAGAATCATTGCTCACTGTGATGAATACATGTATAATATAATTCCAACAATTCGCTCCCAAAATTAACCCCTTCTGGTAATACATTTAGTTGTAGCATCGTCAACATTTGTTACTTAACTGACTACAAACATTGATATTTAATTGCAACATCTTAAAATTTATCCAAGGCAACCAAGTTTATCATCCATTAATTAATTTCCCTATTTTTTTTTCCTTCTTCTTCTAAGCATGTCTTTTTCATCTCCTCAAGTTGAATCCAGAACCGAATTCTCACCTATCCCCCAACAAGATCAAGATCAATCGCATATTAATAACAATGATCATGGGCACATTCATGTCAATAATATTTATAATCGTCGCATGGTTATAGAGCCGATTGAAGAACGTTTTGATTGGGATTCCTTAGTAATAATGCTACGTTTGGCGTTGGTTGGAACATTGCTCGTAGGACTTTCCCTACGTGAAACAAAATACAACAAACCAAGTTCAATTCCAATCCCACCAAGATTCTTCCTCGACGCGCTTCACGTTCCTCAAATCAAAATAGCCGATGGTGAATTATCGTCCATTTGGGAAATGACATTATCTATATCCAACATTATGAACGCATCCAACATAAACATCATAAGACTCGATGCTGCCGTATGTTACAAGGAAAATGAAACATTGGCTTTGGAAACTCCTATAATGCCTCAATTTGCTTTACAAAGCCAAGTTTTCCCTTTGGAAGGGGAAGATACGAGGAGGGTGCATTTGAAATTGAATACAACGGGCTGGGAAAAGGATCAACCACTTGTGGATGATAGTGTGATTCAATCTATTGCACAAGACATGCAACAAGGTGTTACGAGGTTTAGTTTGCATTTGAAGGTTGTGGGGGAGGTTGAATCTAGTGATGGGTGGGTTGCACCTTTTATTACGTACCCAAAATGCATTGATTTGAGAGTTAAATTTGTAGGGGACAATCACAAAGGTGAGGAAGCAACAATGATCGATCCCAAACCTAGAGAGTGTTTAGGTCTTGTTGAATGGGGTGAAGATAAGTCGGAGATTCCTTCTTGGAATTAGAGAAATTAAAATAATGAATTCATTCTTATATGCACATTTTATATTTAGCATTTCACACAAAATTTTATGTCTGGTTAGCAATTTTTATTTTTTTTAAGGAATGTCTTGTTAGCAATGTTAATTCTTCTCTCTTTTTTTCATAATTTCTTTTTATTTTATAAAATGTTTTTGATCAGGCGTATTCCTTGAAAATATTTTGTGGTATGCTGGAAAAAGCAACTATAATGATTTGAAACTATAAATCAACATAAACTAAACGAATACCATAACAAGATGAAAACAACCACATCAAAACAATGAATGAAACAACACCACATTTAGACTAAAAATCACATAAAAAAATCTGAAAAAACCCAAATCTATGTGAAAAAATTATTTTTTATCAATCAAATGACACTAAAGATCACTTCATAACCGTCTTTGACCTTAAATTTATACGGCTAAACTCTCACTATAGAGTTTTCACATCAAGTGTAATGTGATTATGTGAATATAGTTAATGATTTTATATATTCCTAAATATTTTTAAGATACTCAATGAAGTGTTTCTTAAATGAAAATATTAGTTAAGAGAAGTGTTTGAAGCACTATATATATTTTTAAATATTTTCTCTCTCTTTACTTAAGTTATAAAACTCCAGGTATAGTTTTCACAAAAAAAGTTTAATTCTTTTTAATAATATTTAAAGAGCTTTCTCTCCTCCAGTTGATTGAAAGGATTAAACTTCATTCTTGGTTGTGGCTGAAGGCTCATAGCCCTCACACTCTTTGGATTTTTATTCGTGGTCGAGCAATTTGTCTACTTTTATTGGGTTTTCCACTTTAGGACGTTGTTCAGTTTTTGGCACTCATGTAGTTGTTTCTTGTGACATTATTTGAGTCATTTTTAAACTGCTTATTTGAATCTCTTCTTCTTTTAATATAAATTTTGTCTTTTTCAAAACACAAAAGTTAAATAAATATTTTAAAAATAATTATACAAAACCAACAGTTGTTCAATTGATGTATACATAAGTTTATATATAAAACTCATAAATTTCCACTTCTCTAATTATAAATTCATTTTGTAGAAAAATTATGCACTCTCTCCCCCCTAAATACAAGCACATAATTCATTCTTATTAAGAAAAATTAGTTGCGTAGTTAATGTGTCTATTTTATGGTGGATTCTAAGGTGAGGGAGCAGTTAAATCCCTCACCGGTGTACCATCTATAATATATCATTAGATTTTTAAAAATGATCTAAGGGTTCAAATTTTATTGAAACAAAGAGAGTAACACATATGCCCTTCTCCACCTAATCCCTCCTCTCCTTTTTTTTTCTTTTTTTTCTTTGAGCTAAACCTTCATCTTTCTCTTGCCTCCTTAATGCCTTCTTTCTTTTTCTATTGGAAGGAGAAACCCAAATCAAAGAACCTTCAAACCTTGTAACAATGGAAAAAGAAAACCCAAATAAATAAAAAATTGTTAAACCTTGTAACAACTATTGAAGCTTGACAGTTGATAAAAAAAACACAATTCAAACTAATATCACAACCTTTAACATTATAGATTTAAAGATTCAGTTTAATTTTTATTGGCAATTGATAAAAACACAATCATTGGAAATCTTATAATTTATTCATGAATAGCCATGATTTTTATCGTTAATTTTTTTTATTTGCTTCAATTACATGCAGATCTAATGTCTTCTATATACAAATAGCCATAATTTTTATTTAATTGTTTATCCATGATCATCTTCATTGGTAAGAGACCACCGTCTTCTTGTTCATCAAACATGAGAAGATTTTCAGGTTCATCCATGATCAAGTGGTAGTTAAGAAGCCCTTTGCTAAAGAAGACAATTAGGAGGAAGGATTGGGTGGAACCAGACATATATGTTACTTTCTCTTTTTCAATAAAATCTAAACCGTTAAATCACTTTTAAAGATCTAATGGAATTTAATAGATGGTTCACCGGTGAGGGACTTAATTGCTCCCTCACCGTAGAATCAACCCTATTTTATATATGTATTTAGTATATAGTAATTAAAGAATGTGTTAGCTAATACACATGAGTCACTTGTTAAAAAAAAAAGAAATAAATTTTGTAATAAAAAGAACGGGAGCTCCTAATATGAAACCTAAAAAAAAGGACCAGCTGAGGACCTCACTAAATGACCGGATAGAACCTCTAATTTTTGGATTATTATTACTGAATTTATTAGTTTTAAGAGTTTTGCCCATACCACGCGACTGAAGAACGACTGCAATGACTTAAAAATCGTAATCTCTTTTCATCAAATGCTCAAAAGTTAACTCACAATTTCAGCAACCACGGTACCCCCAATCACAATTTTAGCCCTTATTAATTAGTTGATGGAAAATCGCATGAAATAAGGGTTAATTATGTGATTAATTAGTTGATGGAAAATCACTATATTTTCCACATAAAATTTTCCATCAATAAAAAAGCATTTGATGAAAAGAGCATTTGAGGACTGCAATAAGGGTTAATTATGTGATTTTATTTTGCAGGGATTTAAAAGGAAATTTGTCCCCGTGAGCATGACTCAGTTGGCAGGGACATGCATTGTTATATGCAGGAGCCGGGGTTCGAACCCCGGGCACCCCACTTATTCACCTTGAAAAAGGTGACTTCTAACCACTAGACTACCTGTCTAAAAAAAAAGGAAATTATGAATATTTATGTGGACCATTTACATAATTAACCCTTATTATTATTATTTCAACACATTCTCCTTATTAATTAAGATTGCCAATTAATCTTGAATTATAAAAAGTTTTTTTTTTGCAATCCCTCTATAATTAGATATTTGATAAATTGGTCTTCAATAAACGCTTTAAATCATTCTCATGGTTTAGGTCATTTGGGTCCACTATAAAACTAATCATTGAGTCAACAACAAAGTATCATATTTCTTTTACAAGAATTGGGTTATCTTCAAATAATTATTTTCCCTTAACATTTATGTTGTCTAAAAGTTAAAGGTAAACATTAATATACAAATAACATTTTAAGAAGATTTATGTAAAAAATGGACACATTAAACCTACTGATCATTACTTTTCTTAGCGTGTAAAAGAAATTAAGAAGATGTTTACAAAAAAGGGTAACCAAGAATGGCAGAAGATCCAGATCAACTACGGAGGGAGCATATAATTTAGTCTCAGATATCCTTATATTAATATACTACATCTAATAATATCTTTTTTTGAAGGATACATATCTAATAATATTGGTAACATGCTTACGGCAAATCAATTAAACCGTTGGATAGAAATCAACAAAGCATCTAGATTTTGACTAATAAAAACCCAAAATGTCGATCATCCGATTTGATTTTTTTTCTTTTTCGTCAAGTAGTTTAATGGTTAAAAATTTACAACTTTTTAAAGTTAAGAAGTGAGGTGTCCGGAGTTCGAAACTCGACCCATACATATATTATGTAATGTTCATACCAACCAAGTTAAACTCACGCGGACATCTGATTTAGAAATCACTTGCAAAGATAATTAACTGGCAAATCCATTTTCAAGAAGCTAAAACATGGCTGTCACAATATTGTTAAAAGCATTTCTCGTTTCTTTATTTGTCTCAACAATTAGTTAAGAACAAATTTAACCACACTAGCTGTACAAAATTTGTCATGACCAAATCCTCACTTAAATACAAATATACCACCTATGAATTCTAGTATTAGTTTTTATTATAATAACAACCTAGGATTTTTCTCTGGTAAAAAAAAAAACCTAGGATTTTTCTTTTCTCAATTTTTCCTACTTATTCCTTTAATTCCCAGAACCATAATTCTACTATATTCTTGATTTACCATTATATGGCCTCCGTTGAACCTCAAAACGAGAGAAATCACGTTTATAGATTTTCAACATTGCCTCAATCAGAAACCGAAGCTAATCATGAAGATGAACCATTATCAATTTCCACAAACACAACTATTCCTGCAGTTTCCGACAATAACTATCCTTCAGATGAAATCTTCAATATTAGCGCACATGCATGCGACAAAATTCAAGACCTTCTTGCTCTTACATTGTTTATGTTAGTAATATTCTTACCTCTTTATAGACGTTTCGGATCACCAAAACAAGATCCTATTCCACCCATTTTCGTCCTCAATTCAATGTACATTTCAAATTTCACCGTAGGAACAAATGGACTCGCAGCAACGTGGGACGCCAAATTTACAGTCAGAAATACAAATGTCTCATCCATATATTTTAGAACCATTGATTTCACAATATTTTATAAACAAAATCCAGAAGACGCTCTTTCAACGGCATCTTCATATCCATTTTATTTGGATCAAGGTGAATTTGTGAAGCTGCATTTGAAGTTTACAACTATGGAGACAGCGCATTGGGAAGATGATCAAGAACAACCATTTGTGGGGAGTAAGTTGGTGGAGGAAATAGGGAAAGATAGAGATAAAAATAATGGTTCTTTGAGTTTTGGAATACAAATGAAGGTGCAAGCTATTTATTATGGTGAAACATGGGTTTCTGATGTTGTTATGACTCCTTATTGTGAAGATTTGATGGTTCAATTTTTGGCTAATAAGGATTCAGCAGGAAGGTTGGTTAATCCTAATAGGAATTTCTCTGTTCCTATACAATGGAAACCATTGCCTTTCTTTTGAAAGTTTACAACTTCTTAAACAAAGTCACAACTTCATATCAATGTTTTTTTATTGAACATTGACGTAGTTTAGCCAAATTAATAAGTGTTTTTGAATTTTTAGTCCCTTGTAAAGTTGTGACAAAAAGTTGTTTGGTGATCTCTTATGTAATTAAGGAATGTAATTATGGAATATCTATTTCCAAAAATTGGAACATGTTAGAATTTATTCTTTCGTGCCGTTTAGCCTGAAACATGTTAGAATTTATGTTTATTGAAGGGGAGGTTGTTGCAATGTTCGAGGCTATCAAACAGCTTAGTCAAATGGGACCTCACAACGTGATTTTTGAGAGTGATTCACAAAGTTTGAGGAAATTCTTTCTCATCAAATCCGTACTATATGAGTTTAGTGTTTTGGTTTCAGAGTTAGAAATTTGTTGTCTTTATATTCCAACTTTGAGGTTAAGCATACATAAAGTGCTTATTGTTAGAGATATTGTTCACAAGAAACATAAATTTTATGTGGCAACATGTAACTCATCCAAATTATAACCATCCACTTCCCCATGTATGGTCAACTAGAATTCGACTTATCAAAACCCTTATTTTGTTTGATTCTTCTCTTTTTTATATAAATCATTCTTATTTTTATAACTCAGAGCAATGTTTTTTTTTTTCTCTTAAAAAAAAATTGCTATGAGTTTATTATGCGGCAAGTGAATATTTTTGTTCAACTTATATTTTCGATCATAATTGTTGTGTTTTCGATCTTATTCATCCTTGTACTTAAAATTGTTTGATCAATAATATGGGTTAAATTTGATTTGCTGAAAACCCCTGCTCTCAAAACATGGTGGACATGGTATTCGGATCCCCTCCTTCACATTACAAAGGAAGGAATGAGAGATAAGAGGGAATTGAAGGGTAAAAAGAGATAAAAGACTAGAGAGATAGAGAGGATGGAAAGAGTGAAGGAGAGAGATGTAAGAAGAGGATTCAGATCGGTTCTTCGGCATGACGACCGTGAGCGTTTCACTCACAAGAAATTAAACTCCACCACCCTCTCAAATCCTTAGTCCATTCTATGTTGCGTTCAACTTCTTTTTTGTATACACCGACTCACTCAATATTGCTACATTCACATCTTCCCCATTGTACCTAAGTTTTGTCCGTTAAAAAAAGCTAATCCTAATAGATTTCATTTTGGAGTAAAAAATGACAAAAATGATTTTTTTGATTAAAAAGACTTTTTTTAATAAGAAATTTGAAACAAAGCTTAACTATAATTGAGTTCTATTCTATCAGTTTTATCTTGATTAATTAATTAATTTGCAATTATCCAATTATTACATCGCAATTTGTATGGTGTATTCATCCTTGAACTCCACCTCTTCCATGCATGGCTTACGAAGCATCACACCAACGATTCACGTAGTACAAGATCAATTGACCATTGGTTGCAGAATTGATCTTGGAATCTGAGTCAGCGGACGTTGTTTTTTCAGATTCAGAATTGATCGATGTTCCTATTTCCAATCCCAATTGTCAATTGCATTATGAGATTCTACACCGCCCATTACATGTTTGATGAAATAACTCTTAGGGGCAAAGGAATTATGTGTGGCTTTAAATTGAATTTTTTGTCCCTGTTCATTGCTTCATTTCCATTGATTTGCTTGAACAAATTGGCATGGTGAAATTTGTTCAGCAAGCAGGGGAAAAGTTCTCTAACTTAGAAGTGGTTGATACACAAGACTGTATGGTGGTTATTTGTCTCAGTGATTCAACTTAAGGACAAGGTTGATTTTAATGGGGGAAGTATTGTTATGATTCAAAATAGCATATAATATAAGAAAATACACCTGACATAACATTATTAGTTGAGGCAAATGGACTAGCTATAACAGAGGGTAACACCTGATTTTTTTTTTTTATCCTATCTGGTTAGAACTTTCTTATCCCTGCTATGTTAAGCTAAAGTTTACTCTAATGATTGGTTAAGCAAATGATACAACAGATGTTAGCTCAGTGAAGGGACTAAAAATGGATTGGGAAACAGCACCAGTTGTCTCAAGCTCTCAATTGCTCTCTATTCTTGAGTTTGAAGGTAAGTTTTTACTATATTTGATTACCTGTGTGTTTTGATTGTTATTCTTAACTAGTGATATTAGAGATTCAAGAGTTTCTAAAAGTGAATATTGGTGTGGTACTTTTGACATTGCAGATGACCTTTATGTCTAAAACATTTTTTTTTACTTTAGGGCAGAGGTCATCCAACATGACCTAACCATCTCTTTTGATTATCTACGTAATACGATAAATTTTAAAAAATGAAGGTACGGGTACGTTGATATAAAACATAAAAAAAAGATTTTTCAAGTAAATTACTACACTTCTATCATTATGTTGCTTGAGAGTTTTATTTTTTTTGTGCATCTCCTCTACTATTTTCATCAAAAACAAGATAATTTTGGTTATTTTTTCAATGCCCTTACGTTTTTGCTACACCAACTACGATGAAATAACTAAGTAAAAATAGGTACGGTTCGGTACTAAATTACGAGTACCATACGCGTACCCTGTACCAGGACTTCTCCATGTTTGAAGTACCTATACTTCAGAGCACTGCATGCATTCATTGATTTTGATGGTGTTACTAGTATGGGAGCTTGACAAATTATTTGTCACTATTTGTACACCCTATTTGATTGTGAGTATGGATATGAGACAGAAAAAAATAATCCTTATTTGCACCATCTTCACCTTTATACCACCTTTGTCTTCTTTAAACTTAACATCATTCATTTTCTTCTCTAAATCAATCCTTATTTGTCCCAAAACCCACAAACCAAACACCACAAATCAAATACCCAATGAAAAGAGAAACTGGAGAGATTGAAGGTTCATATTCATAATTAATCAAAATTGAACACTAAAAAGCAAAGAAATAAAAAACTATTGAATTGAACGTCAAGAAATGAAAACCGAACACTAAAATTGATATAAGGTTCAGGTTCAAATCTAGTGTTTTGTCCGTTTCAGTTGTAAAATCAAGGAATCAAAACTCTCAATTGAGTTGAAATCTCTATTCTTTTAGAATTACGGTTGTTTTGTTGATCACAGTTCTTCACAAAGCTTCATGCTGAGATGAGTATTTTAGGTTTTGTACTGGATTAATTGGGAGTATATGAAAATTACACTTGCCAATACATAAGACTAAAAAAGTTGCATATATTCTTGTAGATTAAAAATCATTTTTCAATTTATGAATCGTTCTCACAACTCGAAACAGTTGATACACATACACATTTTTTCAACAATATTGGCGTAGCTTAATTTTAAAAGCACCTCTTTCGCATGTCAACAATTGGACATTTTAGTTCAAAAGGAAAAAATAACAACTTGAACATTTTTTTTGGATCGTTTCTTATATTACAACTTTTGTGGAATTTGTAATTTCTTGGTTCAGTATATGCTTCTTTAATTTGCTGGTTTTCCAAATAGGTGTAGATCATTTTTTGGATCGTTTCAGTATAATACACGTTTTCTTTAGTTTGTACTTGGTACTACTCCATTTCTTTTATTAATGAAATTTTGTTTTTATTTATCATTGTCAAATTTTAAATTTGCAAAATGCAAACCCACTTATAGACCATTCATTCAAGAATAAATAAAAATAGAACTAAAAATTACAAAATTAGAGGATAAGGAGAGCTGGCTCGGAATAGACCAAAATTATTTAGAGGACAAGAGTAGCCAATCCTTGACCATTACCTTTAATTACATTTGAACCAATAACTAAGAAAGATAGATAAAAAATGAGATGTTAGAGAGGGGTACAAAGAAGTTTTGTGAAAAAAACTATACTACATCAAATAGAAAAAAACGACCAACAACCTTCCCTCATTCCTGTCAATCAATTTTTGTATCTTTCATTTGTTGTTTACATCATCTCACAAAATAAAAAATCAAAACAGAGAACAAACTTATTGCAAATTATCTCCCTCTCTTTTTCTCTCTCTCAAAATAATCATTGAGAGAGAGAACCAACAAAAATCATGGCTGATTCATCGAACCATGAAAAAGCACCTCCAAAAGAATCATCCACCTCTGATCATCAATCCTCAACAAACACAGATACATCACCACCGGTGGCCGCACCCCATATGATGTATTACCCCGGTTACCCCGGCCATGGCCCACAACCACCACCCTATCATCCTTATCCACCACCGCCACACGGATACCCCCCATACCAGCAGGGATACAATAACTTTCCTGGTCCTGCACCATACTATGATGTCCCTCGAACCTATCATCCCACCAGTGATGGAGGTAGCAGCTTCTTTCGTGGATTTATAATGTGTTCATGTTTTATATTTTCAGGCTTCTTCGTTCTATCTCTCCTCGTGGCATTATCGTTACATCCTCAATTTCCTGTTTTCAAAGTTGTTTCCTTGTCGGTTTCAAACTTCAACACAAGTTCGATTTTAACCGGTGATTGGAACATTAGCGTGACTGCTGAGAATCCAAACACAAGATTAAAAGGTTATTTTTTGGATTTTAAGGTTGACGTTGTGCATGACAGCAACGAGTTAGCGATGAGTTATGTACCTAATTTTGAATTAGAAAAACGTGAACAAAAGCAAATGGACGTGAAGGCATCATCAAATAACGTTGTGAGTGGCGTGTCGTTTCAAAAGTGGGATTTGGATAAAATGAGTAATGAACGACAAAGTACTTCTAATTCTATTATGTTTGGTGTGAGGGTGTCTTCTTTGGCTGAATTTAAGTCTACATCGTTCTCTACGAGAAGTACTAGGATGTTGGCTATTTGTGAACAATTAAAGGTTGTGTTCCAAAACAATACTGGTACTGGTTCGCTGGACAATGGGGGTAATCCTGTTACTTGCCAACTTTACATGTGAACAACAAAATGCTATGCCTTTGTGTTATTTAATGATTCTTTCTTTTATTTTTGTTGTTTCAATATGGGAAATATGTTTTTTTTTTTGTTTGTTTGTTACATTCTTTCTTTTTGTTTAGTGTAATTAATTGGATTTAAATTTATGTTCAAAGTTTTTAGGCTATACAGATCACATAACAGAAGTCGTTTAAGGTTTTTTGATAAACATTAAGAAAAAAACTAATGAATAAATAATCCTTTGTAACAATTTTACAAAGTTGTTTGACAATTCGAAATTTTGAGCTCAGTTTATAAGTTCATATGACAAAAATAAAATAAAATATTTGTCACTTTCTACAAGCATATAGTTTTTTTTACTAGCTTATAGTTTATTTTGATAAACTAATTCAACTAAGTTATCATTTTCTCTCTCTCATTTTTACCCCTTCCATAATTTTTGAAAAAAATTAGATATTAGTTAAACATATCTTTTATGTCATTCCATTTTTTTAACATCAACAAAATTTTATTGAAAATGATATCAGTAAATACAAATGATACTAAATCGAACGAGGATGGACATAAGGATTTAGAATCTCTATTTAGACACATAAAAAGAATAAAGTAAAAATAATAATAATTAAATAATCATTAATTTTTAAATGATTATAACATTTCCATTTATTTTTTTTACTAAGTAGAGGATCTAAATTCTTATGTCCATTCAAAAATTATTCTACTAAATCAACAACGATGAAGTATTGACGATACTCACACCTACCCAAAAAATAGATAGACCAACTCAACAAAATTGACAATTAAGTCATTTCATAATTTTACATTAGATAAGTTATGTGTGTGTGACTTAAATTCATAAGTTATGAAGTACTGAAGTACTGCTACTTACCTTTTCTTTATTTTAATTCAAAGTCGTTTTACTTTAAAGTGACTTAAATTTAAACGGTTTCAATTAGAGTCATTTAGGGGTGTATTGGATTAGGATTGTAAGAGATTTTAAAAGACTTTTTATCATGAAAAGTATTGTTGTATTCAATCAAGACTCTTTGTAACTTAAAAAAAGTCTTGTGGTATTCAATCAAGACTCTTAATCACTTAAAAAAGTTTTCTGGTATTCAAAATTATTTAAATTTCAAAGTATTGTTTAATAAATTGGATTTTGTGGGATTTTCTAGTGAAATTTTAGCATGAAAAAGTCTTTTATGAAAACATCTTATGATTGTTTTTTCTTTTAAGATTTTACTCTCTCTATCTCTATCTCTTCCCCTCTCTATCTCTCACTCTCTTTTTTCCATTCTCTCTCTCCTCCTCCCCCCCTCTTGTCTATCTCTCACTCTTTTTCCCCTACTCTCTCTCCTCTCTTAAATAAAAAAGAAAAATAAATAAAAGAGTTTGTATTGAGAATATTGTGAAAGAGAGTGTACTATGATTTTTTTTCTTTCGACGAGTGCTTAATCCATAAAATTATTTCAAATCCTTTAAAAATTTTCGAGTTAAATTCATTGAAATCCAAATTGTAAATCTGATAGTCTTTTAAAATCATCAAAGTCATTAAAATCCTACAAAAATCCTGCAAAGTCTTATAAAATCCTCAAGACCTTTTTAGACAAAAATTGTCTTTTAAAATCTTAATCCAATACACCCCCTTAATTTTGCAACAATATCAACTCAAACCTTACTTAGCCAATTTTAACCTAAAAATTTGAATCCAATTAGATGACATTTTTTAACCAACCCCGAATTCATGAATCTACTTGTTAATATGTTTAAACTCTCAAAGTCGCACTAATTAAGCATTTATTTATAGAGTAATGTTATACATAGCAACAACTTTTTTCAAGAAATTCCACGATAGATACGTGTCCATCATTTAAAGAAAAAAATAGCATACAGTTCCGTTTTTCATGGAATACATGGGGAGTCATGGGTTGACCGACCAATTGCACACATTCGTGATGTATTCGGGATACTATTTTTTGCGATAACAAGCATTAACCTTATTTATATTTTAATAAATTTTGGTTGACTTTTCTCAGACCAGAAGTACATGCTAACCTTAACAAGCCTAGAGGCTCACATTGCCTGCAAATCGATTCTCCACTTTATCCTTGTCTGCTTTGTCAAATTTTTAACAACTAAAGCAAATGATGACATTGATCATCTTTAGAACACTAGTTCAAGTGACACAACCAGCCCCTCCCAGGTCCCAGTTGAATGTCTAGACCTCCCTCTCACATTCGTCTTCCAACGCTACAACGAATGAGTGCTACATTTTAAAGAACTTTTTTAAACCTTGTCAAAAACATTTTTTTTTACATTATTTTTTAGATATAATTATCATTTTGCAAATTTGAATGATTAATTTGGTTGACACTTCCAATTTTCAGATTTTCACAACTCCTATTTTTAATACCAAAAAAGATAAAAGCATATTTTAATCATCGTCAAAATTTCAAATCTAACTCTTATTGAATTATTATATGTCCCCCAATTTTTTGTTTTTCTTTTTTCATAAATTAATTTGTAGCTAATAAAAAAAATTATTGTTTTTAAAATTGAAAAATGTGTGCCTTTCAAAAGAGGTTTTGTTAATTGCAGATGTAGAACACTTACGGCTCTTTAATTATCAGGATATGATAGAAACATAATATATTACTCCATCTGTTTCAAAATACATGTCACAATTTTACAATGTGCATATTTCCATAGCTTACTTAGACCGTATTTTTTAACTAATATATAAATACAAATGTTAACATGTAAGATGTTGTTTAATTTGTCTCGATGAATATTTTCAAAATATCAAATTTTTATAATTTTTTATTATATATAATTAAATATATTAATTGTTATTGACATATGTGCAGTGGTTGCGACATGTATTTTGAAACAGATGAAGTATAGAACTATATAATTGTAATATCCCGCTCGTCAGTATCGGAATTATATCAGTTAAAGGTGCGCCAGAGGGCAATGTTCAGGAGACTCACTACGGTGAGGAATGTTTTACGACGTAGTGCCAGTTGAACACGAGTTAATCAGCAGTGTGGGTGTAAACACGTTTAAGACGAAGGGCATTTTGGTAATTGCACCGAGGGGGTATATAAGTGTGTTGGGAGCCAAAACCCTCATAATCTTATGTTGGTTCTCTCTCTAAAACACCATGAGCAAGAATTCTCTCCTCCTTCTCTCTAGAACCGCCCTCCCCACCATTCTCTCTTCAATCAAACAAGTTCCAAGTGCATGTAAGTGAGATTAAGCAGGAATCATGGCAGCTTCATGAACAAGAACAACTAGAGGAATGGTTTGAAGTTTGGTTTGGTGAGCTAAGAATCTTGGAGGCATCAAAGATTTCAAGAGCTAGGGTTTTGAATTGGAGAAGGGATAGATGTTGAAGCTTGAGGAATGCTGCAAAACATCATGTGAGTTCTTTAGTTAGTTCCCACCCTTGGATTTATGTGTTGATTTGTGTGAGACAACATACTCATTCTAGGTTTTCATGATTATGAAACAAGTTTAGAGAACCCCTTTGTACCATTCATGATCAATATTGTTAATTGTTGCCATGCAATGGATCTATACTGTTTATATATGTTTCTGGATGTAATGGGTACCTTAGGATGCTTGGAATTGGGGTTTTTATACCAAAAATGCGATTTCTGCACTTCTGGGCCGATGAATGTTCGCTTAAGCGTGCACCGTTCGCTTAAGCGTACAAAACGTCGAGAGGAAAGTCCTGTTCGCTTACCCGTTCGCTTAAGCCTACAGCCTCAGCACAACATTTTTTGAGAAATTTCCTAGTGGTCCAGAAATGCCGTTCGAGGCCCGTTTCTTGCAAACTTTTATTGAATTTCGAACCCCTCAATTCTAAGTGTCTAAAGTACATTTCTAAACGAGGTTTTAAACAAAATAAAGACATGTCAATCATTAACATTGTGCGATAACGAATGGTACACCAGAGTGTTATGCTATGTAATACGTCCGGGTAGAAGTTCGTCTTGAGAATGAGGATAAACATAGAGCCTCGACTAGAATGTCGAGAACTAGAATACTAGAAAGAACATTAAGTATGTTAAGATGTGAAGTGATTAGTGTAGCCTCTTCACGCATGAGCATAAATGATCTAGTGAGTAGT
>Ga0228710_1007267_pt1 | contig 16447 bp, 6 predicted proteins | sample MedpolnodulmetaG_FD_177995 | JGI IMG/M metagenome (GOLD analysis project Ga0228710, IMG submission 177995) | Root nodule microbial communities from Medicago polymorpha collected in Santa Monica, California, United States - pink nodules | ecosystem: Host-associated > Plants > Roots > Nodule... | reverse complement strand
CCGACACATCTTGCCACTCTTTCAACGCCTCTTTTATCATCTTTAGTTTCTCGCGAAGTACAAAGCCCCCCCAACCGTTAACTTGGAAAGTCTTCCACTTATCGGACACAAACTGTTTGTAGCCCGACACATCTTGCCAGCATTTCAACATACGAGTAGGCCGGGGTCCCCAATTCGCCTCGTCCACCGACAAAACTAGAGGGCAATGGTCGGAGAGGCCCCTCAGAAGCGCTGTTTGAACGCAATTAGGCCAGCCGAAGCACCACTCCTCAGATAACAGGAACCTGTCGATGCGGCTCATGGAGGTACCATCCCCTTTGAACCAAGTAAAAATCCGCCCAAAAAGCGGTAAATCCTGCAGCCCATTATCCTCAATAAAAGAATTAAACACAACATGATCATTAGACACTTGTTCTCTCCTAACTAAGCGTCTTTCCTCCGTCTTCCGAATTGCGTTAAAATCCCCGCACACACACACGTTTTCCTCTTAACAGCAACAACTGCGCCGACAAGGATGCCCACAGCGCCTCCTTGTCCCGGCTACCACACGGGGCATACACATTAACCAAATAAAACTCTTCATATGACTGAACAAACCTACCATGGATCAATAAGAAGTGTGTTCTACTTACAGAGGACCACACTTCCACCTCCTTAGTATCCCACATTATCAATAGGCCTCCCGACGCTCCCTCAGAAGGACGAAAATAGAAGTTGAAAGAAGGGTTACCCCATAAGGAAGACACAATAGAAGAATCAAAAGCAGATAGCTTCGTTTCCTGCAAACACACAATCCACGGTACTTTCTCCCCTACCAACAACCTCACTTCTCTACGCTTCTCTGCGCTTCCCAATCCCCTAATATTCCAAGATAGTGTCATTTTTTTTAGCTTTCTAAATAAATAAGTTATATTAAAAAAGAAATTATTCCAATGGGCCAAATAAATATTCTTAATTAGTCAACGAAACAAGGGAAAATTAAAAAAGTAAATAACAATTCATTTATAGGTTCCTTCAAAAAAAATCATTTGTAGGTATTCCTTCAAAAACAAAAAAAAAACTCATTTGTAGGTACCGTTTCTATTTTTATTTTTTTTTGACTAAATGTTGTTTCTAATCTTAACGACCAATTATGATTCTTTTTATATAATTTTAATTTAATTCTTTTATCATAGATAATTAATATTTATTTATATTTTAGCTTTCTAAATAAATAAATCTTAGGATTGTCACAAAAAAAAACTTAGAATAAATTATATAAAAAAACTACTTTAATGCATCAAACTGATGTGCTGAGCCAACGATTCAGATAATTATGAGACATATTATATCAACGGAAAAAGAATAATGAATAAAAAGAGAAAAAATAAAATGTAAATAACAAATTTCCTTTAGTCAACCTTTTAAAAACAAATTCATTTGGTAATTACTTGTTTTTGTAAACAGGAGTAAAAAACCTTTCAAAAAAATTTCCTTTAGTAAAAAAAATTAATAACTTCCCTTTTATGTGTTGATAAAAAAAATCCTTTTTTGACCCAAAAAATAAATAAATAAACTAAATCCCTTTTGAGTATTTCTTTGGTCAAAATAAGGACTTACTTTTTATTATGTTTGGCCAAAAAATAAGTAATTTTTATTTATTTGTTTATTACCGGTCAAAAAAGGGTTTAATTAAAATAAATTCGGATATGATTCATTTATAATCTTACTAGTTAATTTTGATTAAATTTTATTAAATTTTAATTTTTTTTCATATTGAAAATTAATTATCATTTACTTTTTTAGCTTTCTAAATAAATAAATTATATTAAAAAAGAATTTATTCCAAGGGCCAAATCAATGTTCTTGGTCAATGTGCTAAATCAAGTTTATCATTCTTCCCCTGCCTTCTAGACACACCATAGATGAAGTCTTTATCGGTTTAAATTGTTTTCTAAATATTTAAACAACATATTTTTCTATTCAAATTGTTTTCTTTTTTTTTTTGAGAAAAAAAAAAACTGAAACTATTATAATGAATAAATATTATAATAAAGTATAATCACACACCCACCACCAGAACAAGGAAAACTGAAACAACCACTACGAGCTGTGACTGGTCAAGCAAGGCCATGAGAAGATTGGATGTAAATCCATCAAAAGCAGCACCATTAGTGACAGCAGCGCCAACCAAAGAAACACACTGAGGGAGATGTCAAAGACAATAACCCATGTTGGAAACAACAAACGAACCGATGACAAAAAGCAAAGTTCACGATGAACAACATTGTCGTCTGAGAATAATCTATTGTTTCATTTACTCTATCTCTAGTCATAAAGAATTTCATCGCCAATAAGGTTACCTATTATCATATCTAACTTAATTGACAAGGACAATTAAGTCTAAATATCCATTTTTACATCCCAAAAAGTCTTAGTTTATTCTCACGATTAAAACATTTTGTTTAACCTTATATTTCCATCAACCTACCTTCATTTTCATTTATCAGAAGGTTTCCTAAGATTTTAGTGAATTATGATGTCTAGGATCTTTCAATCTTCTAATTATCAACTCCAACTATCGTTCCTTCGTTGATAATATCTATAAATGATTGTTAGACCTTGTTGTGCTTAAACCAAATCTAACGTGGTCAGCCAAGTTCTAACAACCACACCATAATTCTATTTGAAAATCAATAGGGTTAAATTAGGGGATTAGATTTTCTAAATAAAAGAATGAAAATAGGGATTTTGGAATTTTTGTCATAAGACTACTTTCCATGACCTCAAGACTCGGAAAAACTACTCAATCGTTATAATAATGAACTTAACTAAATAAAATAAAGAGAATACAAAAAAGTAAGGACAATAAAACTATATTGATATAACAATGCAAGTACAAGGTGTATTTGATGGCAGGTGGTGCCAAACCAACTATTAAGATGCTAGATATTAAATTGACTGATTTATTTTACAATTGTTATAAAGCCCATTGATTTTCCCAATGAACATCATCTTCTTCCTCAGGACTATAATCATTCGCACTACTGAAAGTCTTGAGAATCTCCTCCGGTGTCGTTTTCTTCATCATCTCTCCTACCGTTTTACATGTAAGATCCAACAAGCTCTTGATGTTCAAATAGTTTGCAGCCGAGATCAGATCGAGGAGTGTATCTTGATCAACCTTGACAAATTCACTTTCCCAAGCCCTGAGATCATCCTTCGAGGGTTTTTCTTCGGAACTCCCAACTTCAACATGCTTTTTACAATACTCGATAACCTTTGCCAAGATGTTGCTAGTTACATTTGAAAGAGGGATTCCACTATAGTCGACACAATCATCCTCGATTAAAAGTTTGATCGTTTGTGATTCTAATGCCACTGCCTCGTCGATTTCAAAGATCTCACCGTCGGAACTCTTCAGGGTAATCTTCCTCGTCGATGACATGATTTTGTTCTTCCCCTTTTCAAAAGATAAAAATTCTAAATCCTAAATTTATTTTTTTGAGTTTGAAAATAGAGTGAGTGGATTGAAATTATATAATATCTCATTCCAATAATAAAACAACTACTCCTAATATTTTTATTCAACAAAATAATATAAATTAAAGCCAACAAATATGGTATGAGGATATTTTGTTTTTTTAGATTAATAGTCTAGGTTCAGTTGACCAAATTAATGCGCTTAGCTCGCAACCATGTGATATAAATAATTTTTTTGGTGGTGGTCGGGGTTTGAACCCCAAACCTTACATATTTTATGCATTGTCCTTACCAACTGAGCTAAGCTCACGAGGACATACAAATAATTGATATAAGGGAAGAAAAGAAATATAAAAGTAGATAACATTGGTTCCCATTTAATTCATTTTCAAGTAACACTTCATATATTTTTTTAAGAAGTCAAACTAGTCCATCGAAATTGATATTAGAGATAATCAAACCCAAGATCTTGAGAGGAGCACACTTCATGATTTTATGCTAACACCACCCGACCAAATCAATTGAGTTTTCATGTTATCTTAGTTGTATTCTTTTACAATATATAAATGTGATATGATATTCCCTAAAAAAAAATGTGATATGATATTTTAGGTTGACTTTTTCATTGTTTCAATTACACATTTAAATAAATTTGTCTATAAAAATATGTTTTTTTTTGTTCTGGAAGAATGTGTATTTCTAGTCAAAAGAAATCAACTAAAACAATTACTCTTTTCAGTTTTAAATATAAGTAAAATATCAAATGTATTTGGTCTATATTTAAACTAAATACATTTGACAATTTTTATTATAATTAAGGCCAAAAAGAGTATGATGATAATTTTTCAAGAGTAATGCTAGCAACACTCTCTTTTGAACATTCTCTCTAATATTCACTTTCTTATTGGTTTAAATTATTATGAATCTACACTTTGAAAATTGAACCCAGACAAAGTGATGAGACATACATTGTTTTCATCCAATAAAAGAATGAGTGTTATAGAGTGTTAAAAAGTGAGTGTTGCTAGCCTTCCTCAATTTTTCAAACCTAAAGTAGTGCACATTTATAACTCTTAACATAAATGAAGGTATTTTTAATAGGTTTCGTCCACTAGATATACATTCTTATTCTTATTTGAGTCATTGGTAGACACTAAATTGTGAACATGTAAATAATAGCCAAAGGTAATTTGATCTAGCCCATTTTTTAAAATGAAAATCATTAGTCCTGTATTTCTAGGAAAGAATGAAGGATTTGCAAATTTTCTCAAAAATGAAAACTCAATGTTGAGGTATTTGAACATGAAATATTCAATATTCATTACACCATTGAATGTAGGATCTTTTTCGTACACTTGAGACTTCAGCCAGTGTCACCTTGAATCTATAAAACACATACTACAACAAGGAACCTGACACGATACATACACACCAGCACTACTAATGTAAGAAACATAGGAAACCAACATAGCTATACACACACACATATTCATTTACTATAATTAAATAAAATATTAATATTATTAATAAAAGATCCAAGTTGAGAATCAAAGTATATATGCGTCTAATTGAATAATTTTTTACATTAAAAATAGTTATAAAACACGATACAATAATATTTGACCTTTGTTTATCTATCCATTATGGAAAAAACTGAAATGTTATAATCAAATTTAATATCTTTAACCTAACATTGTTTCAATACATCGTTAATCTTTTGAGATGTGTTCTGAGAAGTGTTCAAAGAGTTTTGAACCAAAGAAAAAATATAAGTCTTGTGGGACATTTATCTGAGTTGTCTGACACGTACAATACGAGTGTCACATAAGTGTCGAACATTGCAACACACCTAATCCTAAAAATGAGTGTGCTTCATAGTCCTTAATCCTATTCATAACCTCTATCTAATCTATCGACATTCCGAGCAATAGTTTCATTCGAGAGTAGAAACTATCAATAAACGAAGACTATATTTTTTTGAAGTGATTAGATTATATATAATATCAAATCTATAGATGTATCCATTTTACATGATAATATCCAAAGAAGTGACCATGCTCTAAATTTCAAATCCTTTATGCACATCAACGATTTTGTAGGAGAAAAGCCAAATATAAAAAGTTGTTATTCATTAAATGGAAAACTAACTATATCGTGAATCCATATTCAAAACATGATTAATAACTTTCCTTCAACAAAAAAAAAACTAGTATATTTTTGAAATCAAATATTATTATAAATCGTAAGATATATACTGCAATGAATCAAGATTCAGTATTGCGATTCATCTATAAATCCAAAAAGAATAATTTTCAGTGATTGTATTCTTTATGCGTTGAATAAATATAAAAATATATGTCCGGTAAGTGTAGCTCAGTTGATAGTTACCAGGGATAATTTGTGCAGGGGCCGGGATTCGACGAACATAGTATAAGTAAAACGTAAATTTATCCTATCATCTGATTGCCATAATGTAAATTTATTCTATCATCTGATTGCCATAGCTTTTGTACACAAGAAATTGAAAAAGAAAAAAAACTTAAAAGATATTATGAAGAAAACCACTATAGCAATCAGATCAAGAGGAATGTCAGGAACACTCACTTTTTAACACCCTCTCTATCACTTACTTATTTATTAGATGAAATCAATATATATATTCCACCATTTTGTGGGGGTTCGATTTTCAAAATATAGACCCACAATGATTTAAACCAATAAAAATGTGAGTATTAAAGAAAGTATTCAAAAGAACATGCTGCAAGCATTACTCATGCGATCAAATATGGTCCAATGCCATTCCAATGCTATATGGCAGGAAATAATCTGACAAGAAAGACAAACCATCCAAGTTGAATAAACCTTCACTTATCACATAATATAGATTGGTCATGCCCTATTATTCAATGCTTTACAACATCATCATAATCATAATAAACTATCATAATCTTATCTTATTCTTATTAATCTAAAATAGTAAAGTTCTTTTTTTCCCAGCCTCAACAAACTATAATCATAAACTAAAAGGTAAAAAGATATCTTCAACAACAAAGTTATATGGTAGAATGATCCTGAAGCCCCCTAAAAGGAAGGAAAAGCTCCACCATCCCAACAAGTGTGATCCTAGATTAGATTTTCTATGTGTGCAATAGAGACTCGAATTTTTTTAACAATGTGAGGGTTATGGGGAAAGAAAGCTTGTGCTAACTATGATGAACCGCAACACATGCAGATTAACACTTTGAATCAAACACAAACACAAGAGAGAGTAGAGATCCAATTTCCACCTCCTCATGAATAACCATTGTGTTTCCTCAACTGCCTTAATTTAGCATGAGTGTTGAAGGAAAACTTGGGTTATAACTTACACTTGTTTGGAGGATAAGTGCTTCCTCCTCTGGTATCAACCAAAATTCAAAATGGAGGTAACGAGGAATATTAAGCCTTGAAAGACGACTCACCGTCTTTCAATGAATAGAGGTGATTCAAAGAATCTTAACCGCCACTAATATTTTGCAGTCAAACAGGTAAATTTACTATGTTGCAAACAAATCAAATTGCAAAACTCTAAACCCTTATCTCATTTTATTATTATTTTGTTTTGAAATAAGTAACGCGAATTGCTTGGAGGAAACGACAATCCTTGTGGATATGATACTCCACTTATCATTTTATTACCTGGTAAACGATTTAGTACACCTGTCTAATCCGACCTTTAGTTATATTAACATTATACCATGTTGTTTATAAATTTTTTCATTAATTGAAGCAATTTAGTAAAATTAAAACTAAAACCAAATATTATTTGTAATCTTAACGATTAAGACCATCCACAATGGTAAGTGCTTAACCTATTTAGCACTACAATAAATAGGCACCTCCATTGTGAAATAAAATATATGGGTGCCTATGGAGAAGGGTGGCTATGGAAGCACCCCCTCTCTCTCTCTTCATTTTTTGGTGGTCCTATTTAATAAATCTTAATAAATTAAATAAATTTTGTTGAAATGTTATGATATAGAAATATTTGTGGGATCTATTTAATAATTTCTTTTGAGGTGTTGGGTTGGAAAAAATTGATGTTTATTAAGTATTAACATAAAATTAATGATTTAGACACAAGGGACCCATTTAAACACCTAATTTGAGCTGCTCTGTTGTGGAAGGTCTAATTGTGATTCTTTTTTATAAAAACAATTAATTGTGATTAATTTTTATAGTTTTCTGGATAAATAATCTTATAATAAAGAATATTCATAAACACTCATTTCTAATTATAAGATAGCAAAATAATGTTTTCATTCCCCCCAGATTCACTATTGTCATTTGTTGATAGATTATCTTTTTAGATAGACAAAATATAATAAGAATTGAAAACTCATACACACAAATGAAGGATTCGAGATTCAAACCTCTGGTGCCTAACTTAGTTCCTCAACATATTTTTGTCAATTGAGTTAAGACTTGTGTACCGATCGATAAATTTAGTTTTCAATAAAATCTGTTAACTGATGAGAAGAATTCCAACTTCTATGCTTAATTTATTCTCTCAATCTTGACCATGGTTAAGTTTTCCTTTTTACTAATTGGTAAATTTTGTTATAGACTATTACAATCATATTTACAACACTTCAATTTTTTAAGTAAAAAAAAATCTTCAATTTTTTAAATATAGTAACATATAATTAGTTATATTTTGTTGGCAATGTAATTTCTTTTACATAAAAGATGTATAAAAATAAAGTCCTAGTTTTATTTATGTTAGTACTCTGTGCATGCGTTTGAACACGCAAGTAATGAATGATTTCTCTTTGGGTTGATATGGTGGTGTTGACTTGATACCTTAGAGTATGTTCCTCTTGTTTTTTTCTCTTGGTATCAATTTGAGCGGGTTAGTTTAATTTCTTCAACAAAAAAAAAAGAACAGTTTCTCATATCGACTTCAATCGTTTTAATTTGAACCAAAAAAGTCCTATAATTTAAATATCAAAACAACATATGGTTAGTGTCAAATTGTCAAGTGATACATGTGGACGGGTTGAGGATAGAGACAAAATGGTGAAACCTCCAATAATCGTAATCAAAATTGAATGTGACTTATTTTAATTTCAACCAGTAGTAAGAATGAAGCTTTACATTTTCAAATATACATATATAGAGAGAGAATGAAGCTTATCATTTATTTTATTTTATTTTATTTTAAACTTTAATGACACTTCAAATTCAATATGTTAAATATCCATAAATTGCAGAACACTGGGTTAGAGACAAAACAATGCTTTGATACTAAATTTTAGAGTTTACCAATAATCTAAATTTTCGTCTAACAACTTATGTAAGTTAGTTAAAGCAATGACATTAGCCGATCTTAACCAAAATCTCATCTGGAATTCACTCGAATATTGTTTATATTACTCTTTATTCCTTAATTCAAACCAGTTAAGTTATTCACCCCCTATATATTTGTTGATGTATAAATGCTTTCTTGTGGGTGAAAACAATTGTAGAATTATTGTTGATGTATATTATCCTTATCAAATTTCACACCACTTTGTTATTGCCTAAATTGAGTAACATAGCTAATAACAACGAGATGTTTGATGGAATTATCAAGAATAGACCCAGCCACCGGAAAACTTAATTCCAACGAAGAAAAAGATGAGAAGTTAACTCATAGTTACCTTCACAAAGAGCACAATGCACATTGCCATATGCTAGAATGATCCCTCTTCTCAAAGGATTATTGCACAATGCACATTGTCATATTGCCACGAAAACACCAACGCCCTTGGGAGGCGTCGGGCTGCACCACAACCTTTTAAACACCAACTCCTCTACCCGGGAAAAAATTATATTACCCCTTGGAGTCTAGCCACATGAATATCGGTAGCTCTCACGGAAAACAGACCCTTTGGATCCGGTTTCCAACACCACTAATCCTCCAAATTCGACAACTGCGCGTTACCTAAGTCCTCCAACAAAACTCGAAGATTCTCTTTCTCCCAAGAAAACAATCGCCTCCACCACACCAACTTCGATCTCCATTGTCCCCCGTCCACCCCACCCATATACGCTACACAACAACTTTGATAGGAGGACAACGGAAAAAAGCCTTGAGAAACTTCTATATAGATGTAGATGTTCTTGCAAAAATATTATTGGAAATATACTTCCTTTTCTTGACACAATTGCGATATGTTTTTTTCTTCTTTCTATTTTTTCCCTGGTCTTGTTAGTATATTTTTAACAAGTAGGTACATTTTTGTTGACTCTTGTTTTTATTCTCATATATGTGTATTTGTTTAAAAATATATCGACCAGTATGTGGAAGGATATTCCGTTATTATACCATTATTACAAAGTTTGATTCTTTTGGTTAAGAGATATAACAATATCCATGCCAACAGAGAGAAAAATCCCATTTCAATGTTATTCTTTTAAAAAAATATTGTTTTATTATTCTTTAAAAAAATGTTTTTAGAGATACAAATTTAATGAATCGGATCTTAGACTTTTCAGAGCTAGACCACATTCTTAAAAAAGAAAATATCATTTTTCGTGGAATATGAATCACATCCTCATCGATTATAAACAAAAAATTGTTGGCTTCTTCAAAATAATAAGAACATAAACACAATGTTTTCTCATAAATAGAATAAAGCAAGTATTCATAATGCTCCTTTCGGAATAAAGCACATGTGGTGCTTCCTTCTCCTTTAACCAAAAACTATCTCGGTTCACAAATTAGTTTTTTTTTTTTTAACAAGCCAAAATAGAATATATTAGAACACAAAAAGTGGTTCAACTCGCATAAGATGTGCAAAGGAGAGCCACCCATAGTTTTAAAACTCGGCTCGGACAGGCCGGTCGGACCGTGAATCGGTGGGTAGGCCGGTTCGAGCCAACATTTGGATCGGTCATGCAGTTGACTCGGCCAGAACCGGTCAAAACCGGTAAAAACCGGTGACTCGGCCGAGTTTTTGGTCTGACCGGTTCTCTATTTTTTTTTTCTTTTACCTTTACAAAAACGACGTCGTTTTGGATTTTTCAATTAAAAAAAAGATAAAACTGGAATTAGAAAGGTCAAAAAAGGGTAGAAAGACTCCAAAACCTCACTCCCTCCATTCACTCCTCTGTTTTCATGTTTTTTTAAAATTATTATTGTTGCTAATGACAATAATAATTATATAAATTTAATCTGATTCAACCCGATTAAATTTATAATAATTAGCCTTTGAAATTATTATTGTTGGATAAAATTTTTATTTTACAGGTGTCATTATTTTAGTTTTTAAAGTGACCGAGTCAATCCGATTCAATCCGATTTAATCCGGTTAAATAACTATATAAATTTAATCTAAGACCGAGTCATCTAACCGAGTCATCCGAGTGGTTCCGGTTCAGTCATGCGGTTCGACCAATGACTCAGTGGTTCGACCATTGACCCAGTGACCCAGTACCCCTGCCGAGTCGATGACCGAGCCGAGTTTTAAAACTATGGAGCCACCCACCAAAGTACACAATTATGAGTCTGTTTCCAAAAAATAACAACGGAAGAATGATAGAAAAAACTACACAAAAACACCCATACAAATCAACGGATGCCGACACCAGTCGTTATAACTGAAAGCTAGAGTATGCATTTAGGCCTTTAGCCAATAAAAAGACATGAGTTTGATGTTGTCTGCTAGCTGATCCAAGTCGCCATTCTTCTGGTTAAAAATCCTACTGTTTCTTTCCTTCCAAATAATCCAGACACTAGCCTGCCAAATTACTGTCAAATAAGAGTGAGTTGATCGCGGTAATCCCGCTAAATGACCAAACTGATGAAAATGAGCTTTTACGGACGCATGAGTTGTAAAAGATATGTCCAACCACTGATAGATACGGTGCCACACCATACCAAAATGATCACAACGCAAGAGAAGGTGATCTGTAGTTTCACCTGAACTGCACCCACCACTACAATAAGCGTTGTCGTGTTGAATGATTCTCCTACAGATGAGATTATCTTTGGTTGGTAAACGATTGCGAAGCAGTCTCCACGCAAAGACAAACACCTTGAAGGGAACTTGTTTCTACCACACACCTTCAAACACGTCAGTGTCATAAGTGCCATATGCCGTCGACAGATAAGTGTAAGTACCCTTAACAAAATAGCCTTGAATAGGGTCTAGAATCCACCGCCACCTGTCAAGAATATTATCCTGCAAAACAACGTTATTAGTGATGTGTCAAAATTCAAATTTAGTTGTGGATTAAATCAAAGAACAAAATCTTCAAGCATGATTTGAATCATTGGTTGATGAATCTACTAAGTTGTCTTGGGTTTACGGTACATGATATTTTTTGCGTTGCTTAGCCATTCTTCATGTGGCTTTATTGATAGTTGTAATGTAACTTTTGATTTTTCTATTATGGACATATTTTGTGCTAGAATAGATTTTTTAATATATTAATTCTTTGATTTTTTAAAAGAATTTTTTTGAGAGGTCCTTTTAACTATTTATTGTTAGTCAAAAATTTTCGATTGTCTTGATATAGATAAATAATCTTAAAATGGAAAATAAAATGGAGATAGGAGTACTATTTAAAAAATGATTTAGAAGATTCATTTCAACTAATTCCCCTATTAATTCAAAAAGATTTTCTGTAAAAGTAAAACTTTATACTATAAATATTGACACCGTTTACAAAACGGTAGCAATTGCATAGCATCCACTTCCTCTTTAGAAATCAATAATCTAGATGATTTAAATACACTCTCCTTGTTGTTTAAGTCTCTTTTTATGTTTAAACACAATGTTAGCTTAAAAAAATAATCAAGATGATTTTATTTCTAAAAATAATTAAATATATCAGATACTCCAAAACATACTCTATTTGTTTATTTTTTAGTGCCGTTTGATTCATGATTGTATGTTCCTATTTAACTGTCGTTTTGATCTTTTAAGGGTATAATTTGTCAATTATACCCTTTCTTATTTACTCACACTTACTTTTTTTCAATAAAACTAATTAATAATATGTATTTGGAGAATTATTATTTTTTTAAACAAAATTTTGTTACCTATACTAACGGATCTATGAAGAGTAGAAATTCTATAAATAATATAAGATCGACACACTGTTAAAAAATTAGAAGAAGAATTCTGATGGAAAAAAGTTAAAATGAAAATTAGCAAAAAGTTTAATTTTTTTAAGAAGGTAAAATGGAATATTTTACTAAAAATATGGAAATTTCAACTCAAGTGCAAAAAACACCAGCAAAAGAGTATTAGTTTACATAAAAAAAAAACTAAGAAAAAGGTGAAAAACCACCTCATTATAAATGAATACCCGAACATTATAATGGGTTAAACCACCACAAATGATAAGAAAAGACAAAGTTTGGATGATTTGCTTTTAGCCACTGAAACTAAAAATTAAAGAAGTTATGTGATATATGAGTTTTTTAATGAGTTAAGCCACCACAAATAATAAAAATTAAAGAAGTTACGTGATATATGGTGTCAGCGCAAAGTCGTTTTACTCGTGTGATATATGTTGTCGGTGTAAAGTCGTTTAACTTTATATTAAATCGCGACTTGTTATGAGGTTCTTGCATTTTGCTCTTTTGAAGTTGTGTTTCCTTGTCTTTGGTTACGGTGATGTAATTATCGTAAACTGTGTATTTTGATTGGCTTATGTTTTGTGAACTTCCTTTATTGGAAATAAGGTCTTATTAATTTAATTTAATTTCTTTGGCTTTTTCACTAAAAAAAAAACACTTCAATTAATATTTTTTTCAAGAAGTTAAACTACTACAACCAAATTGACATATGGGATAATCAAACTTGTGACCTTGAGAAAGAGCGCACTCCTAGGTCCTAGTTCAATTAATCTTTGAATCAATAGTAATAAAAAAAATTATTTTATAAAAATTATTTAATACTTTCTTGGATTTTAAATATAAAACAGTCAAATGCGTGTAGCTTAATTTTAGACTAAATCCATTTTACCTTTTACTTATATTTAAAACCGAAATGAGTATTATTTTTTTAAAAAAAATTAATAACTAAATATCATTTAATACCCTTTATCAAAAGCTTTGAATCACTTTTTTTTACATGTTTATCCATTTGTTTTCGGAAGGGAAGGGTAAAATTGGTATTCAAATTTTGTGAATTTAATTTTTTAACATATTTATCTACTTTTTTAAATAAAATAATATATTCGTTTACTTGATTTTAATGATAAAAATTAAAGAAGTTACATGATATATGGCGTCCGCGCAAAGTCGTTTTACTTACGTGATATATGTTGTCGGTGTAAAGTCGTTTAACTTTATATTAAATCGTTACTCGTTATGATGTTCTTGCATTTTGCTCTTTTGAAGTTATATTTCCTTGTCTTTGGTTGTAGTGATGAAATTCTCGTGAACCGTGTATTTTGATTGACTTATGTTTTATGAACATCTTGTATTGAAAATAAGGTCTTATCAATTTAATTCAACCAAAACTGTTATTTGCCACCTTAAAAAAAACAAAAATGTCAAATGTATTTGATCCATATTTAAACAAAATACATTTTGACATACTCACTTTCAATTAAGTATGATGATAGCTTCTCAAACTTGATGCATTACGAATACTCACTTTCTACCACCGACTGTTTTATTGAGTGGAATAGAACCTGCATTTTATTAGGAGAGAAGCATTTGCAAGCGATTTTCTTTAAAATGCAAACTAAAATGTTGAGGTATTTGGACATAAAATACTATTAAACAACAATTAAGTTTAGGATATTTTGCATAGCTTGATTTGAGGGAGTGTGTCTCCTACTTTAATTCAATTAACCCTTATCCTATCCAGTTTCTCTTCATTGCCAGCAATAGTGATCCGAGACTCGACAGTAGCAATAAACAAAGACTAAATTTTTTGAATAACATAAACTAGGGCTGAATAGATTACCATATCCAATGTCATATCTATGGATGTATCCATTTTCCATGACCATGTACAAAGAAGTGACAATGATGTTCAAACCCTTTATACACTCATCAAAGATTTTGCAGGAACAAAACCAAATCTAAAAAGCTAATAAAAAACTAAATTGTGAATTCAGATTTTGCAGGAAAAAAAACCAAATCTAAAATGCTAATTAAAAACTAAATTGTGAATGCAGATCTGAAACATGGTTAATGAGCTAGTATATTTTCCAAATCTTAAATCAAATCTTATTCTAAATCATAAGAATACATACTGCAATGAATCAAATATCAGTGTTGCAATTCATCTCTAAATCCAGAATAGATTCACACAACAATGTACAATGATTGAATTCATTTTTGATTAGAAACTACTTACAGCTAGATTATACAAGTACAGGTAACATGTATCATAACAGAATTACAACACTCATTGGGAATGCAATGTAGATTAAACAAATATTAAGATCAACAGGCCAAGTATAGGTAATTTGTATAAATTCATACTATCATCTGTTCGCCATAACTTTTGTGCATAGGTAATTACACCAAAGATATATAAAAGAGAGAGATAAGAGAGAAAGAACACCAACAAGATTTCAGATTCAATAAGCTTCAATGCCATCCCATTTCAATTTACATGACAGGATCCGAATAAAGTTACAACAACAAAGACATAACCATCTAAGTTGATCATAAATATCACTTATCACATAACAAAGATGGCCATGCTCAATTTTGATAATCTACAACAACAACAACATCATCACAATCATAATCATAATAATCTGAATCTATTATCATAATCTTAATAATCTAACAATGTAAAGTTCTCTTATTTTTTTCCAGCCTCAATAAACTACATTCATAAAATTAAAACATAAAAAACATCTCTTCAGCAGCAGCGGGGAGTCAGAGACACAGGGTAGTGACGCGGATCACTTCTTCATCATCCATTGGAGGAGGTAAATTCAAATCAATAGCAAACACCTGAGCCGGATCCTGAACCTGGGCCGGAGCATGAGCCTGGAACGGAGGCTTCCTCACTGAAGCAGCAGAAGAACTGAGAATAACACAATCTTCGTCATCATCAACAACAGATGAAGATGAATCACAGCCACTGTGAAAATCTTCACCAGCACGAACAGCTTGAGCAACTACACCAGCACCAGCAACAGTAGGAACCCTGGAAACGGCAGAAGAAGACGAAGAACCAACAACCTGAACAATCCTAGGCCCACTAAAAGACTCAACAGTACTACTCATACCGCTTGAAGTAGGCCAATTAACCTGAACAACATCTGGCTCAACAAATTTCAAAACCTCAGCCGGCCGGTTATCAACAGCGACCGGAGGCTGAGGATTTTGAGCGGCCGCGGCTGCAGTCTCAACCGCGGCCGCAAGAATATGTTCAGGAATAGGGAAATTAGTTTTCGCCTTCGAAGCGCGAAATTTAATCGCGGCTGAATCATAAGCCTGTGCGGCTTGTTCAGCGGTATCGTAAGTCCCCAACCAGACACGGGTTTTCTTCCAAGGATCTCTAATCTCAGCAGCGAATCGACCCCATGGTCGCTTCCTTACGCCGCGGTAGCGGATTTCTTTCACCGCCGCGGTAACCGAGCTCTTCATCGGTTCTACCGCTTCTGATTTTCTCACCGCCGTAGATCCCGCGGCGTATCGAGCAACCATTGGTAAATTCACGATTTTTTTCCTCGGCATATAATCTCTTCCCTTCACTCGAACCATCGCTGCAAAAAAAAAAAGAAGAAAAAAAATAAGTTTTTTTTATTAGTGAATTGAAAATATGAATAATGAATAATCGTTTCTGAAACAAACTTTCTTCACCATACCTCCTTTTCTCTCTCTTGACAGCGGAAAAAAAAAATATTTTTTTTTTTATCTCAAGTTAGAGAGTTTTTTGTTTTAGGGACCCGTTTGGTTTTTTTGATGTGATTTCTACCTGTCCCAAATGACTCTTATATAACCGTTGATGGTCAGTTACCATATAAGAGGGTA
>Ga0228710_1007266_pt1 | contig 16448 bp, 7 predicted proteins | sample MedpolnodulmetaG_FD_177995 | JGI IMG/M metagenome (GOLD analysis project Ga0228710, IMG submission 177995) | Root nodule microbial communities from Medicago polymorpha collected in Santa Monica, California, United States - pink nodules | ecosystem: Host-associated > Plants > Roots > Nodule... | reverse complement strand
CCTTCAGAATTAGAGGAAGTTTGAATGTTGGGATAGAACAGATGTGGATAAGGATTTATTGCTTAGTTTGATACATATATCATATGATTTTTTGCCAATAAACTCGAGACTTATTTGAAGTTTCATGCTTACTCAAAATATGATAAAAGTTTATAATAATATTAATTGTTGTTTGTTAATGGTTGGATTGGTAAAAATTTGTGTTCCATATAAAGTTGTATTGCTGTTGTCAATTGTTCTTTAGGGTTTAGAAAAAGGGTTCAAATTTTTGTGTGAAAAGGAATTAATTGATTTGTAATGGTTTGGTTTGGTTCGGTTCGTAACAATTAATTACGGTTAACAACGGGTGAAACCATTGCAGGATGTGATTGAATGTGAGCAGTTCTACATGTTCCCTCTTTTAATTTAAATAAATCTGAACCACTTATTTAATCTATTGGTGTTTTTCTCGTGGTGCACCGGTGAGGGACCTAATTGGACCCTCACCCTAGAATCCACCTATATTTATGCCCATTAAAATGCTCATTTTATTAAAAATGGTAAATAAGGCAGATTATACCATTTATGTTTTTTTTTAGGTAAATGTAGTAATACACTATTTGAGTCTCTTGCTTTTTTTCCCTCTTATTTTTTTACTCCTTATCGTACAAATTGAATATATGACTTCTCTTATGTTAAAAAATCATTACCAACCAAAAAGCAAACAAACAAACTGCATTTTTGATTAGAGACCAAAAAAAGTTGTCAACATGTTTGATTCCTCTGGACCTCTACCGAAACAAATTTCCCCTAAACTAAATATTTGTTGAAAATTGATATTAATCCAATGTTTAACTTTTTGTTTATCATCACTCACTTGTTCCTAAATTCTCATCCCATTAACAGTACCAAACACTCATCCTCGTATTTCTACCGCGGTAAAGTTATCTCAATTCTCAGGTTTTGAAATAACATATTGCATTTGATAATTATCACCTGGAAAAAAGAAACACAAACACAAACGTTAAAAATATAATAGATAAAATAAAATTGTGTTTGCTAAATTGTGCAAAATAAAAATGAAAAATGTTATATCAAACGAATTATAGTCTCGTGAGAATATCACGAAGTGCATTCCTTGCTGGGAAGTTTTCTTTGACTTCCACCTTTTCCTACGACTTCCCTTAATTTTTGTTCCACTCTGTCTCTAATTTATAATTGATTGATTTTTTTTTTTGAAGAAATAATTGGTTGATTACTTTTTTACCATGCTTTTTCTCACTTGATATAGCAATACTCAGTAAAAATTAGTTTAATACGGTATTATTATAAACACATCTTCATATGACTATGCACCATCCAGCTGCTTGGACTCAGAGCAATTTGTTTGAACGTCTACCGCACAAAACAAATAGTAAATTAAAGGACATAAAAGGAAAATTAATTAAGAATGTAATTAATTAACACTAACTACCTTGGTTTCTCATTAAATCATTTTTAACAATTTTTTTTAATTTACTATGCATACTATGGTTAAATACATAAAAAAATGTGTATAAATTAATATCATTGATTAAAGTTTTATTTTTAACACCTTAAATGTTCTTAAATCAAATAGGAAAGTTTCCAAAGTTTTTTAATTTACGAATTTTTTATTAAATATTAACAAAAATAAAAAATGTAAGATAAAAGTTATTTTAAGAGAGAGAAAAAAAAGGTAGTTAGTGTTATTTTAATTCATTCTTAGTTTTCCATCATAGAAATTTGAAAAGAAATGTTTTTTTAGGTGATTTTAAGTGTTTTTCTCAAAAGTGACCGATTTAAATCTGTTTTAACTCAGTTGGCAAGGACAACACATAATATATGCAAGTTTTGGGGTTCAAACTCCGATCACCATAAAACAAAAGCCTATTAGGGGGCTGCAAATCATTTTTGTAAAAAAAAATAGTCAAATAACCTATTTTTATTTTTATTTTTACAGATGGCAAAAATAGTACATACTATAATTTTTATTTTGTAAAAATTTGTCAAATTATAGTAGGCAACCACAGAGAATGGCATGAAAAAAATACTTGATTGACGGATGATTTAGTAAATTTTTATTTTTTGTTGAGGAAATTGTAAATCATTCTTTTGAAAATTAGTTGTCAAATCATAGTAGGTATTAGGTAACCATTTTTTTTGAGGGGGTATTAGGTAACCATAACAATTAAATTTTGACGGTTTGTATTAGTTGTCAATTAAATTTTTTCCCTCAAAAAAATTAGTATGTTATTAGTTTTTTTTAAGGATTAGTAAGAGTATGTTATTGTATTCGGGTCACGTAGGAACAAATGCTCATCTGAATTGTTCCCGTAAGCTTAACTCAGTTGGTAAAGACAATCTATAATATATGTAAGGTTCATTAAACCTCGGACACAAAAAAATATGTTCATCTGAATTCGATTTACAACTAAATAATTCACTTCCTTGTATTAAGAGGTATGATGGGATAATAAACAAATTACAATGAGATGTCACATATAATGATTTTGTCAACAAAAAATTAAATATTAATGGCTTTTACAACTAAATAATTCACTTCCTTATATTAATGGGTATGATGGGATAAAAAAATTATAATGAGATGTCACATATAATGGTTTTGTCAACAAAAGATCAAATATTAATGGCTTTTATGAACAATTAAATCATTCTTTATATAGCCAAGAAAGACGTTTTGCTTTTTAGGAGGGTGCATTAAAAGGATTTGGAATCAAATGATGATTCAAATTTTATATATAGTTTTACTTTTTGAAGGATATATAGTTTTACCTAGTAAAACTATCTCTACCGCCAAGTTTTTTCTTATTACTTTACTCTTGTGTTCTAATTTCATTTTCGTATCATAATAATTTATTATAATTATATTTGAGGCTCAAAATTGAAAGAAAAAAAATTAGAGTTTGGAATTAGTTTACATTTTAAGTCAAAGGAAAAAAACATGGAACTGAAATAAGTCACTTAAAACCTACTTTAAAGGATCACATGGTACAATTGAATCAAATAGGCCCTTTAATAAAAACTCAATTGATTGTAAACCTTCAGGCAAATCATATAGAAAGGGAAAGAGGGAGTGATTTGTTTCATGTGAATGCCTTATGAAAAGGAGGATTTAATTGTGCCAAAAGAATAAGAATAAATGAAAACATAGAAGAATAGCGAGTAAGAACAATAAATTATGCCAATTTCAACAAATATAATGAAATGAGCCTAAAATTTGGATAAGTATATTGTAGCATGAAGTTATTAAGTGTGACTCTATACTTTAAATTGAACCACATTCATCTAATTGTAATGAAGAAATATAAAAGTTTAGCTATCATCATGGTCAATTAGTTGTTTGTTGTCACCGAATAATCTTCAAGATCTTCAATAGTTTTCCTCATTGTCAATTTCAACAAATCATCTTCTTCACTAACTTTTGGAACATATGGAAGCAAACTAATTCCTGGGCTGAGCAAGTAATTTTTTAGCAAATTAACCATATTAATGTTTTTCACTTTCAAGTGTTGATGCCATTTCATTGTTTACATAAAAAATTCATGTTAGTCTACCATTTACAAATAAACAATTACAGATTTTATTTTATGATATAGATGATGTTGATATATTTACTCACCTTGCTAGATCTTTATCAGCCTTGGTTTATTTCACAGACATATACTCCGTTTTGAAGACCATGGAATTTGAGGGAAATACACTTTGCATAAACAAAACCAAGTTGAATGTCCTTGTAAATGTCGACAGTATATATGGACACTTAATAAGGTTATGTGTTGATACAATAACCTCTTAGGGGTCGTTTGGGGCACATGATAGGATAAGAAGATGGATAAGGATATGATAGGATAGTGACATGATAATATTTATCGTATCACATGTTTGGTGCATACATGATAAATAGTAATAGGAAAACATAGTTTTTTTTTAAGTGTTTTGCTAAGCCAAACAAAAATTAAATTAAGACACGTATCAAAATCTCCAATGGCAGCACGTTCGCAAATCCATGTCACAAAGGTACCAAGAAAGCAAACTGATGCCACTAATGATTCCAATAATTGGTGAAAACATCCTTTTATTCATCTATTCACAAAATAAAGTTAAAATTTTTGTTTTGCAATTGTACCAGAAAAGAGAATAATCCAATAACAACAAATTGGGTTTAGATGAATCAGTATTCAAAGATTCACAAAAAACGTGAAAATTTTGTTTTGCAATTGTACCAGAAAATGGAAAGATCGTCCAAGAATATGAAATTGGGTTCAGATAAATCAGAAAAATAAACAGTGATATGTTGGAGTTACATAGGACATGATAACGAGATAGAAGAAGAAGAAAAAAACTAAGAGATAGGGAGGCTGGCGGTGGAGTGGAGAGAGATGAACAGTTGTAGAGAAGAAAAAACAATTGCAATCGATTTTGAAAGAAATAGATTATTGGAGAGGGTGGGAGTCGAAAAGGGTTTTGAAGAATAAAAGATGCGCCTGTGACAATATTATGCTATCAGGTTGTTAACCCATAAAAAATTAAGGATAAAAATAACAAAGAGTTGATAGGATAAGATTGGAAATAGGTTTAATTTATCATTTCCTATTGGTGCACCAAACAACAGATTGAAGCAGGATAGGAAAGTTCTATCATGTGCACCAAACGGGCCATTAATGGTTAACATTAAAGGAATATAAGGAGAATTGATAAAATAACATTTAAGGCAAATTTAATGACGCGTTGATATTCAACTATCAAATTTTTTTTTCTTTTGTCAAAGGGTATTCAAAACAGCATTAGTAAAAATTGAATTTGATTAGCATTAAATGTGAACTATTCCATAACAATGTCATGTGTACTTTGGAATAGAGGATGATTGAATTGTTTATACCGTAGATTAGAGCCTCCTTATCTCATTCTATCCCTCATATTTTCTTTGTTGTATCTTCTTATTTATACCCGTTAATTTTATTTTATAGCAAATTTATACCCCTTAATCATTAATGAAATGATCTAGCTTGCTTTTGCTATAAAAAAAAGACGATTGATATATCTCTAGGAAAACAGAATCCTTTCAATTATATTTTGGACTGATACATGTCGACTTTATGAAGAATAAATATCTACGTCATCACAGGCTTGACGCTTGGTGGACTGTGGACTAGGGACTGGTATAGAGGACTATACCACATGGAATTTACTATACATTGAATATTCAACAATCCATCTCAACTTGAGTGTTCAGGTCAAGAGAGCTCCACCCTTCAGCATGACCAGCTCAGCTCGTCCCTTCAGTGTGACTAGCTCAGCTCGACCATTCAGCGTGCTCAGCTCAGCTCGACCCTTCAACCAACTCAAGTCGTCCCTTCAGCATGCGCAGCTCAGCTCGTCCCTTCAGCGTGCTCAGCTCAGCTCGACCCTTCAGCATGACCAACTCAGCTCGTCCCTTCAGCATGCTCAGCTCAGCTCGTCCCTTTAGCGTGCTCAGCTCAGCTCGTCCCTTCAGCGTGCTCAGCTTAGCTCGACCCTTCAGTATGCCCAGCTCAGCTCGACCCTTCAGCATGCCCAGCTCAGCTCGACCTTTCATCATGCCTTGCCCAGCTCTTTTCTTCAGGTCAACTAGAGCTCCACTTCCTCACGTTACTATCCAAGAGAAAGTCATGGTCCTCATAAGAAGTGTTTCATGGTGTGCCACGCGTCCTGCACGGACAAGTGACGTAAGCTGCACGTGCTCCAGCTCCATGTGTCATGTACAGATGAGATACACAGAGAAGGAGTAACCAATTTTGCTAATGGGCCTGGACATCCATAGAGAGGCCCATTAGGTCAAGAAAGTGATGACTATAAAAGAGGGCACTTAGAAAGTAAGAGAGGGCCATTCATTCTAACATACACATTGTATTTTCACCTTAGTCATTTTAGAGTATTCTTGGAGCTCCTCATAGGCAGCTCCACTGAATATCTCATCTATTGTAACTCATGTTTACATTTATATATTGTATAATTGTATATATCTATAAAAGATAATTGATATATCACTTATGTTTATATTTATATGTTTTATAAAGAAGAATCTTTTCAACTAAACATTTTAGAAAGCATTAACAAATGACATTTTATCACGCGTTTCATATTAACAAATAACAAATGTACTTTTTGTATGAACGGATGCATTTTACCTCTTGAGCAGCGGAAGTGTGGCTTGATGTCAGGGTTGTATTTAAGGTAGGGCGAAGAGGATGGCCATTTTAGACCCCAAAATTAAGTCTGAAATTGGGGCAAAAAAAATAGTTTAGGGGTCTAATAAGCAAAAAAAAAAAAAAAACTTATTCTAGAGGGAGATGTGGTTGTTAGTAATGAGTTTAGTTCTTTGTTTTTCCATTTAAAATTTATCATGTGACGCTACTAAAGGGAGTTCAAATTCCTAATTTACAACAACAACACAATAGTAGCATATAACAAAAAATTAGGCACACGAGTCAGAATTACAGCTATATCTTAAAGAGAAAGAAAAAAAGGGACTGTTATTTTATTTGTTTTGTTTTATTATTGTGTTGTATGATATTGCCGCGAAAACATACATCTCATAATGAAAAAAGGAAAATAAAATAAAATAAAATATAATGAGTATTTCTTAAAAAAAAAAAAAAAAAAAAAAAAAAGAAATAAAAAAAAAAAAAAAAAAAAAAAAACAAAAAAAAAAAAAAAAAAAAAAAAAAGAAAAAGAAAGAAAGAGAGAGAGAGAGAGAGAGAGAGAGAGAGGTTTTTCCATGACAACATAGGAGGCTAACAAAATAAATTACGTTAAAATTACATTAGAAAGTAATAAAAATAAACAAATAAAATATTTGGACTATTCTTCAAAAAATAAAATTGGACTATAAAATTAGATTATTTGTTGAGATGTTTATGCAAGATAGGAAAATGAGTTTTCTAAAATTAAAACATAAATGTTAATATGGGAGTGAACATGTGCATAAACAATTGTCATTTTTTTTTATTGGAATACCTACCAAATAAAAATTCATAGGGAGGTAGTTCTATTGCATCAAATAGATCCATGGTGAGATAAAAATACATGAACATCATAAAATTATTTTTAGTAAATGTAAGTTAAATATATGACACTTTTTTTTTGGTAGGTAGAAGAGATGGCAAAACCATCATAAACTCACACACACAAACTAGAGGTACCGAGGTTCGAATCTCGGTCATGACGTTCAGCCTAACAATTTTGACATTTTTGTGAGTTGAGTTAGGACTTATGAGACATATGACTCATTTTTTATATATTAAAGAAATGATTTTGACATTCTATAATTTAGAGATTATTTTTTAGAGACTTTATTAAAAAGTATAATCAATTTTGTATTTGTCCTCGTGAACTTAGCTCGGTTGGTAAGGACAATGCATAATTATGCAAGGTTAGGGGTTCAAACCTCGACCACCACAAAAAATTAAATTAGAAAATAATAAAAACAAACAAATAAAAATATTTGGACTATTCTTTTAAAAAAATGGACTTTAAAATTAAAGTAGATATGGATTATTTGTTGAGATGTTTATGGAAGATATGAAAATGAGTTTTTTAAAATTAAAACATAAATATTAATATGAGAGTGAACATGTGCATAAATAATTGTTATTTTGTTGGAATACCTACAAAATAAAAATTCATATATAAGTAGGTAGTTCTATTGCATCAAAAAGACCCATGGCGAGATAAAAATACATGAACATTATAAAATTATTTTTATTAAATGTAAGTTAAATTTATGACTCATTTTTTAGGTGACGTCAAGGATGAACCATCAACTAAGTTGTTCATGGTGTACCATGAAAAAGAGCCATAAGATTAAGTAGTTCTACCAGATCTTACGGTGTATCACTCACACAATAACCATCTTCTTCTTACTTCTCCCTTGCTCTTCCCACTCACTCTCCCAAATCAGTTTCTAACCAAACCCATATTTTAATCAGTTTAGCTGTTGCGGTGGCACCTCAAAGGGCCATCGATCTATTCTCCAGGTTATTTGGTTTGCAGCAAATTGGGAAATATGGAAGGAAAGAAACAATAGACTTTTTAATGTCAAAGAATGCTCGGTTTATCAGGTGGTCGACAAGATTAAGTCGCTTACCTTTATGTGGTTGAAGGCGAAGTATATTTCTCTTCCCATCAATTACCATAGGTGGTGGCTTAGTCCCTTTACCATATTGGGCATAGGCTAAGTGTTTCTTTTCTATTTATTTGTTAGCTCTGTACATGCAATTTTTATAAATATTGGCTTAACTCTGTTGTCCTTCCCTTAGTGCGTTTTGTGCTAAGGAAGGCTCCTTTTGTGGAGGTAATATAATTCATTTTAACTTCTTCAAAAAAAAACCAAACCCATATGTTTACAACTCAAATATGCTTTGATTAATTTACACAAACATCATTAGATATTGTTAAGATTGAATAAATATGTCTTGCAATTTGCTCCATTTATTTAGGATCAACAACCAACAATCAAAATCATTGCAAATTTTGTGAAAATTAAATTTGTCCCTGAAATGTTCTCCATGGTTTTTTTTTAATAAAAAGACCAAGCAAAGATTGCTGAGGTTGAGACATGATGTTATAAGGACGGGTGAGGTCTCAATTTTGTTGTTTTTAAATGCCAATAAAAATTAATAAATTAAAAGATGAATTTTGGTGTGAAGTGATGTGAAAATTCTTTGAATAGTTTTTTCAAATAACAATCTTAAAGCAAAATGATATCAAACTTAAGTAGACAGAGATCTCTATTGTTAATCTGCACAAGAATGAGTAAAAAAAAAAATTATCATTTCAGTTTCACTTTCAAAACTCGTATTCATTCTTCCCCGAATTTGCCAATATCCACTTCCAATTTTTAATTTTGAATAAAAAATTGTCCATACAAATATCAAACAAAAATAACTCTAGAGGTGGAGATGCAATTGAAGTAGAAATTGAGTAAACCAAACCATGATGTATTAGACAAGAGTGTGAGGATGGGGACAAATTGTTGGCGTAGGTACAGAAGTTGAGAGGAGAGAAAGGAAAGGAATTGCAAAGAGACGATAATAGATCCACTGTGGTAGTGACAAATGAGTGTATTTAATCTAATGGTTAAATTTAGTGGTACATCGGTGAGGGACTTAATTGGTCCCTCACCCTAGAATCCACCCATTTTTTATAGATTAGAGAAATGATTCTCACATTCTATAATTTAGAGATTATTTTTTAGAGACTTTATTAAAAAGTATGATCAATTTTGTGTTTGTCCTCGTAAGCTTAGCTCAATTGGTAGAGACAATGCATAATCTATGCAAGGTAAAAAACTCAAAATTTGTGTTTATTTATCAGAATAACAATCACTTCTTTGAAGGAAAAAAATTAATTTAATTTGTTACAACTATATAAAATAAATTTTTTGTTACAAAATTACTTTTATCTTTTGATACTTATTTGCTCCCCCTCCCATAAAAACATAATATCTTTTAATTTAAAATTGTTTTTAGATTTTTTTTAGATCCTCGTTAAAAAAAACAATAACAAAGAGTAACAATGCTCTTCAAAGTGATCATTTTTTAAAAGTTATAATGAACAACCCCATAGACCCTTTTTGTAACAAATTTGAATTAAAATGATTTTGACAGTCAATAATTTAGAGATTCTTTTACTATAAATTAACATTAAAAAATAAACAGAGCATGTTTAACATTTAAAAATCATACTGGTCATTAACTTTCATAAATAGTTTTTGTTAATATGATTTTTTTAGTGGATACGATGAAAATTCAAAGAAATATTTGAAAATTCGAAGAAAAAAAATCAGTTTTAAAAAAAAACAAATTTTGCTTCAATTTTTTTTAACAAATTTGTAAATTCGAAGACAAATTAATAACTGTAACAAATAATGCTGAAATTGAAGTAGCCATTAATTCATTAAATAAAAAATTATTTAACAAATGAAGTGAAATATTTAATGGATGGCATTTTTTTTAAACAATTTAAAGGATAGAATTAAAAGTATTATATATAGTTTGTTAAGATATTTAAGTTACATAAAATATTAGCAATTCAATAAAAAAAAAATTAGTAGATAAGATCAGAAGTTTGTTAAGATATTTATGCGAAAAAAATATTGATTTTAAAAAATAAGAAATGATAAAAATATTAAGAATAAACGTAGAAGTTGACACGTGGCATAAAAAACCTTACTTTATATATATATATATATATATATATATATATATATATATATATATATCCTTAGGAATTCATCTATATTGTATTCATCAGAAATTTGTGGACAATAAAAATTGGTTTTTAAATGTTTCTTTTTTTAAGATAAAAAATTGGTTTTTAGGTTCCTTAAAACCTATAAACAGATCTAATGGATTCTTCAGGAATTCACATAGAATATTGAGTTCTTTTTATGTTTTTTTTGAGAAAAAAAATTGGTTTTTAGGTTTCCTTAAAACCTATAAACAGATCTAATCGATTTTTCAGGAATTAATATGAATTCTTTCTGGTGATATACCATTACGTTATAACTTACGGGATAAGTAGGAATATTGACTTGAACAATGATATAACTTAAGGATAAGTACAAATATTGACTTGAGAGAGGTGTCACTAGGAGATAAGTACAATGGTTTGACTTGGTCTAACAATATGCTCAATAACCCATGATATAAATATCCTAACAAAAGTATAGTTTGTTTAATTTGTTACTATTGTTTTTAGGGATAGTTTGTTACACATATATAATTTAAATTGACAAAAGTTGTGCCCAAGTTTCTCCATTCACTTTTCTCTCTTTTTCTATTGTTAACGCTTTCGTCCGCAAGTTGGTGGTGATATACGTGAGTAAAACAATCCTTTTCAAAGTTTATTGATAATTTTACTTTTACTTTCCATAAAAGGTTATAATAATACGTTCAAAGTTTTTTATTATTTTGAAGTAACGTACAAAGTTTATTGATAATTTCACTTTCCATAAAGGTTATAATAATACGTGAGTGACAACAATGGAAAAGGAAAGTGACAGAACAACAGGGCCAAATTGGTTCGATCTTCCGAGTGATTTGACAGCAAACATCCTTCAGAGGCTTGGTACGTTTGAAATTCTGAGGAGTGCATGCCGAGTGTGCCCGCAATGGTGGAACGTTTGCAAGGATCCTCTCATGTGGCGAACTATTCGTATGCACTGCACACGTAATTCACCCAGTGCTTATATGGATTTGGCAAAGACATGTTGCAATGCTGTCAAAAGAAGTAGCAGTCATCTCGAAGACATATATATTGAGCGTTTTTGCACCATTGATCTCCTCAAATTCATAGCCGATAAGTAATTAATACCAAAATCTTAATTTATTCTTGCATTTAACTGTATGTTTTTATGAAGCAAATTTTAATAGTTCTTTTTAATTCAAATTTTACAGTGGCAGTCACCTACATTGCATGCGGCTTGTAAATTGTTCGAAGATTACAGATGAAGGATTTACTAAAGCCGTGAGAAAGCTTCCGCAGTTGGAGAAGGTTGATATTTCACATTGCCACCTAACTGATGTCTCTCTTAAAGCCCTTGGTCGATCTTGCCCTCTTTTGAAATCTCTTAAATATTGTTCATGGTCGCTTGACTCTTGTGACTCTGATAAAATGGCGTTTGTTATTGCTGAAACGATGCCTGGTCTACACCATCTTGATATGAAAGGACACGAGCTCACTGAACTTGGTGTGCTCGCCATTATTGATAGCTGCCCTCTTCTTGAATCTCTTGAAATTAGTGATTGCCATTATTTGAATGAAGATTTGGAGAAAAGATGCATTGATCAGATCAATGACTTGCAACTGCCGAGTCGTTATATCCATGAAGACAACTGTTCTGATGATGATTTTCATTATTGATTCTATATGTGGAAGTTTATGTGATGACAATGATGTAAAACTAGGCTATTATTTTGGTGCAGATTTATTGGGGTCTTTGTTGACACTTACATTTTTGTTTATTTATGCTTGGTTTGCATCAATGGTATGCTTTCTTAATCAGTTGGATCGATATTCTATGTTTTTGTAGCTGAATGATTTTGATTGTAATAATTTATTTGAGAAGTCTTATTGTTTACTATGATTTTATTTACCATGGTTTTTTTAACAATATGGTTTTTTACTATGATTTTATTTACTATAGATTGTTTGAGAAGTCTTATTATTTACTATGTATTTTTTTTACAATGATTTTATTTACCATGGTTTATACTTTATACTCAACAAGAATATGTGACTAGGAACATGTTAATTAAGTAAGAGAAATCTCAGAGTACTCTTTAGAGATCTTAATTAGTAGGTTTTTATTAAAATTTGTGAATTTAATTCATTGAAAATTGAAATATTTGACTTTTTAAAAGAATAATTTCTTGATTTGGAATGTCTAATTAAGGAGTGTTCTAGAGGTACTTGTTAGCAAGACACATTAATTAAACCAAAAGTTGGTTCACCACATGATAATTTATCTTCCTTGTACTCACATACACAAGAAAAAGTTCTATATCCTACATGCAAAAACAAAAACGCTTTGCTGGAATTGGACATTGTCATCAATGTTTAAGCACGAAAAAGGAAGGAAAAAAAAGAAGGGTTAAAGAAAGCTCACAAGATTTTATTGAAGCTTTACCTTGTTGGCTGTGCTTTGCTTCATCATCTTTGTTACAAGGCTATTACTTGTCTTTCTTCATTGATGTACTTTGAAACTTTGTTTGTATGGTTTGAGGACATCGGTATTTGTGATGGGTGTGGTTGGTATTTGTGGGACTGAAATTCCTTGCTGTAAAAAAACACGTTGTTTTACATCTCAGCCGTTGATTATAGATCATGCAGTTTAAATTAACTCATTTGTCAAATCATTCCAAATCATCTTAACCACACGATTTAGATCGGACGGTCTTGTGTTGTTACAGCGTCCTGCTATAACAACAGAAAATCCATATTTGTATTTGTGTATGGAGGAGGGTATGCAAAATGTTTAAGGATATATTTTTGGATGAGGAAGAATATGTTTGGGTTATTTTTGGTGGTTAGGGATGGATATGGTGAAAAAATTTTTGTTTTGGGAGGGGTTGAGCCGTAACGGCCATTGCAGGTGGGTCACAATCCCCTCCGATTTTGATCGGGGAGAAAATTTATTGAAGATTTGTGATGTCTTGGAGCATGACAATCAGAATAGCCCATTACAGTGGGCCGTAACGCTCTCTGCATTTTGTGGTGTGTGGGTTGTTTTAGCTTCCTTTTTCATTTTTTTTTTGTGAATATTCTATCTTCATATGAACTTCAAAAACCTATAAGACTTTTATTAGCACGAAAATGTGGATTTCCTCCCACAGAGTGATTGTTTAAAGCATTTAGCTTGACCTTTTGTTCCTTAGTAGATATGAAGGAACATTGTGGATGAAATTTCCCCCTTCGTCAAAATCTTTCTCTTCTTCCTTTTTATTTTGATGGGGTTCTCATCCAATTCTTTTCAACCTTTTTGTGATGTTGTTGAAAGAAGATGCGATCATCTGGAAGACATTGATATTGAGATTTTTGGCAACGATGATCTCCGTAAATGCATATCTAATAAGTAATTAGTACCAAAATCTTTATTCCTGCATTTAAATTTAATTTTATACTAGATATCTTATCATTTTTAAAAGAACTTTCTTTTTTTAATTTTACAGCGGTCGACACCTACGTTGCATTTGCATGCGGCTTGAAAATTGCCATGTAACCTAACTGGATTGTTTTTCATAAATGGGTTTAGATTTTTTATTTTTGTGAAGCTGTGAGAAAACTCCGCTATTAGAGAAGCTTGATATTTCACATAGTAACCTAACTGGTTGCTCTCTAGAAGTCATTGGCCGATTTTGTCCTCTTTTGTAGTCGCTTAAATATGAAAGAGTGGGGTATGAACTTTGTGATTGTTGCGATGATATAGCATTTGTCATGTTGAAACAATGCATGGTCTATGTCATCTTGATGTCAATGGACACGAGCTCATTAATGTTGGTTTGCTTACCATTCATGATAAACGTCGTCTTCTTAAATCTCTTTACATCCATGAATGTTGTTATCTTGATTTGAGTGAAAATTAAAGAAAAGGTGCATTGATGAGATCGATGATTTGAAACTTCCAAATCCTATGAACTATGAGGACATGTCTTATGAGGCTATTATGTCGACTCATGAGACTATACTGTCTTATCGCCGTTACTAGCTAGTATGATATCTTTTGATGATTGTAATGATCATTATTGATTCTGAATAGTCTAAGTGATGTTGAAAAACAAATGCTTTTATTATACTGTAGATTTCTTGGCATGTATTCATCTTCAAGCGGAAATTTTGGATTGTTTTCCTTGATGACACTCGGAAGCTAATGATGTTTTAAAGGAATTTTGCTAATAGCAACTTAGTGTCAGAGTTCTTTCTTTTGCTTGTGTACTTGGCATGCTTTGTAAATCAATTAGATTATCTATGCTTTTGTTGCTGAATGATTCAGATTGTGGTTTTTCTTTGAGAAGTTTTAACATTATTTTAAGCATAATGTTAAATCTCGCGAAATTTAAATTTGTGGGAATACATGAAGCAGCAATTCAACAGGACAAAAACTCATGTTAACTGCTATATAAAAAAAGAGCCATGCTATACACAACCACAATATTTATCCCGAATTTATTAAGAATGAAAACACAAGCCAATCAAAATCAGCTTTGAGCTGATATCAGGAGAGGTGGGGAGAAAAATATGGAAAATCCTAAAATAGTGGATGAGTGACATACATGCCACATGTATCGTGAAATAGTCGGGAATCCTTTTTCCGCTTTAAATAGCATTTTTGATAAAAAAAAAAAATCTTTGTTAACTTTCTCTTCCCCTACCAATAGGAAAATGTTGGCATCAAAATCCCGTATTTAATCAGGGCTAGAACAATACTCTACAAAGTGATTTTTTATTAAAAAAACTATAACAAACAACGTCTTAGTTTTTGATGCAATTATGCAAAAGAGATTTTTAGTACAAAATTTTCTCCATCTTTTGATACTTATTTTCTCAACCCACTAAAAAAGTATTTTTTTTAAAAGCTACTCTTAAAAACTTTTCAGTAAAAGCTGTTTTTAGATATTTTTATAGATTATATTTTTTTCTTCCAAAAGTTGTAACAATAAAATACTCTTTAAAGAGATTTTAAAAAAAAAACCTAAAAAAGTTATAACAAACTTCCTCATCATGCCCCGTTTGTTATGAATTAAAATAAAATTGATTTTTATATTGAATAATTTAGAGATTATTTTTATAGAGATTTTATAAAATATCAAAATCTATTTTGTGTTATTTAATGTAATAAAAGAAAATAAAAAAAATTGTTCGTTTAAATAAAACTATATAAAAGAGATTTTTTTTGTTATAGAAGTTTCTAAATCTTTTGACATTTACCTTCTCTCTCATCTAAACTCGATTTTTTTGTTACAAAAGTCACAAAATGCTTAGGTGTGAAATAAATATTTTTTTTGACAGAACTTAGGTGTGAAATAATTAGAATGGGTTATAATAATTAGATTTTCGCTGGTTATTTAATTCATAATTAGAGAAAGATATATGTAACTTTTGTGGAACCTTTTGCCCGCCGTTTTCCCCTTCCACTATTCTCTTCTCTTTTTCTATTGTCAACACTTTTGATAATTTCACTTTCCATACGTTGACTTGCACGATATGGTTTCTATAAAAAGGTTATAACAATACAGGAATCAAATTATCAAATAGTTTCAGTTTTTTGGCTTCTTCTTCTTCTATTCCAACAATGGAAGAAGAAAGTGAGAGCACAACAGGACCAAATTGGCTTGATCTTGCAAGTGATTTGACAACAAACATCCTTCAGAGGCTTGGTACGTTTGAAATTCTTACAACTGCATGCCTTGTGTGCACTCAATGGTTCAAGATTTGCAAGGATCCTCTCATGTGGCGAACTATTCATATGCCCAAATACATTGTTATGGCACCGATGATCTCCTCAAATGCATAGCTGATAAGTAACGAATTCCAAAATCTTAATATATTCCTGCATTTAACCGTATATATCTTGTTCTTTTTATTATGAACCATTTTTTAATTAATACTTTTTTTTAATTCAAATTTTACAGTGGCAGTCACCTACGTTGCATGCGGCTTGTAAATTGCCTTGTAATTTCGGATAAAGGATTTAGGGTGTGTTTGGTTGGGAAGAGAAGTTGTGAAGAGAGAAATATGTGAGAGAGAGTAAGAAAAGAGAGAAATAAGTGAGAAATAAAGTAGATTTGTTGTATTGTTTGGAATAAGAGAAAGATGAGAGAAATAGGAGAGAGAGAAATACATTTATTTTTGAAATGTCAAAAATACCCTTGAGTTAGAAAATTAA
>Ga0228710_1007261_pt1 | contig 16453 bp, 7 predicted proteins | sample MedpolnodulmetaG_FD_177995 | JGI IMG/M metagenome (GOLD analysis project Ga0228710, IMG submission 177995) | Root nodule microbial communities from Medicago polymorpha collected in Santa Monica, California, United States - pink nodules | ecosystem: Host-associated > Plants > Roots > Nodule... | reverse complement strand
AAAATGCCGTTGCTATAGCTCCGAAATCTATAGCATCAAGCTAATTTTCCGTTGGTATAAGCTATTGGGACGACATTCTTGCCGTTGGTATAAGCATAGTATCCTAGACGGTAGCAGGTGGGCGTTGATATAGGTTTTATGACCTATACCAACGGCTTTTGAGACCTTTACCAACGGTTTCTGCCGTTGCTAAATGGCAAGTTTTTTGTAGTGATTAGTTACACAATTTTTGAATTTTTTCACATTAAATAATAAAATATAAATTCTTTTAAACACCAATAATTCAAGATAAAACTAATGAAAGTTTAGGCCTAAATATCAAATTTTAAAGTCATTTTTCCCGAAGGAACATTTTATAATGTTTCAAAAATGTATTAAATAAAAGCATTTAAAACTATGCAAATAAAAATTTCGGTGTGAAGATAAAATGTTATTTTTGTGAGAATGAAAATCAAAAGAACTTTTTATCTACGAAAGTGCCGGAAAACAGATAGAGTATACATTGTTTTGCGTAGGGAGTAAATAATTTCTATTAAATGTTAAAAGATGTGCATTGACACGTATGCAACAATCAACAATGTTACTTATTTTAAGAAGCACAAAATATAATAGCTTTTTTTCTCATTCTGGTTTTGATTTTTAGACCTCCAACAACTATTTATTAGCTCAAATCAATTGAGTTATTCAACAATCATATAAATGTGTCAAATATTATGCTTGATCATCCAAAACTTCATCAACAAAGAGAAAATAAATGGAACAATACTTTTTGATAGCAGTAGCAGAGCTATGAATTTTAAGATGTGTGAGCAACATTCGGCATATATATAATACCAAAAATTTGATAATCTTTTAAGAGTATATGTATGCATCACAATATACTTTATTTTTTAAATTATGAAAATATTTGAATGTTTTTGAAGAATGAAGAGTAACAATTATTTCTTACATTACCATGTTATGTTGATTGCTGAAATAAAATAAAATCATAATTGTAAAAATATTATGATCCAAAATATGCAATTTAAATTTAATTATACTTCTCATAAAATGATTTATTTATTTATTTTATAAAACTTGTCATCAAATGATTCTGAAGGACAAAAACTAAATATATGAGATGTTCTTTCATGAGTTGTATTGTTAGCAAGCAAACGAATAGTGCAGGCAGGAGCCCCCACAGTGCTGTGAGTGGCTCCGCCACTGCTTGATGGTATGGTGACATATGATTTAGCCTCTCTGTCGAAAAGTAATAAATATCTCATTACGTACACAAACTACAAATCCACAAAAAAAACGTGTACACCGCTAGTTTAGAGATAATATGAGACTAACTTGAAGTTCTTGATATTTTCAACCTCGTTGTTTCAGCTAGCCCAACCAAGCCATTCATTGTAGACATGTCTTTTCCAGCACCAACAACAATATTTGTTTTTCTTCTCTTCACTTTCACATACCTTTTATTCAAACTATTCTTACATCCAAAACAAAAAACCCTAAACCATAAAAAGCCACCAGGTCCACCATCACTACCAATAATCGGAAACCTTCACATATTAGGCACCCTTCCACACAGAAAACTTCAATCACTCTCCAAAAAATATGGTCCAATCATGTCCTTGCAACTTGGTCAAGTCCCAGCTATTATCGTTTCATCTTCAAAAACAGCGGAATCATTCCTCAAAACTCATGACATCGTTTTTGCAAGTCGACCAAAGATTCAAGGATCAGATCTCGTGTCTTATGGTTCCAAAGGGATGGCTTTTTCTGAGTATGGTCCTTATTGGCGTAGTGTGAGGAAATTTTGCACTTTGAAACTTTTTAGTGCTTCAAAAGTTGAGATGTTTGGTCCTATTAGGAAGGAGAAGTTGGATGTTTTGGTTAAATCTTTGGAGAAAGCTGCTTTGGAGGGTGAGGTTGTGAATGTTAGTGAGGTTGTAGAGAATCTTATTGAGGATATTGTGTTTAAGATGATATTGGGTAGGGGCCGTAAGTATGAGCAATTTGACTTGAATAAGTTAGTTCTAGAAGCACTGGCTTTGATCGGAGCTTTTAATCTGGCTGATTATGTACCTTGGCTAGGCGTTTTTGACCTTCAGGTACGTCTTGACAATTTCATACAGATTAAAAATTGTAATTAATTTTATATGTGATTATCCTTCATTGATGATATGGAAAAGATAAATTGAAAAACTGAAAAGAGATAAAATAATAAATAATTAAAAGTATAATAAAAAAACTAATATTTATAGTTTATTGATATTTAATTGGTGGTTAAGACTTAAGAGTATCTTTGTGTTGATTTTTTTTTTAACATGTATCTTTGTGTTGATATCACTTTATAAGAAAGAAAAAGATTGAATATTGTGTTTGGATGGAGGATTTAGGAAAAAAAGGGAGGGGAACACTTACCTTTTAATTTAGTAACACTATAAAATGTTTTTCAAAAGTTGAAATAACAACATGTGATTTTTCCTCTATGGGAATAAAAGGGTTACCTGATTTTATCTCGATTTCATACTCAATTTACATATGCTTTTATGGTTTTGTTAAGTTCACTGAAATATTCATGTAGTAGCTGATATCAATATAAGTTTAACTTTTTGTTAGGGATTAACACGAGCTTGCAAAAAAACCAGTAAAGCCCTCGATGAGGTTTTAGAGATGATAATAACAGAGCACGAACAGACTACTAATACAGAGAAAACTCACAATGAAGACTTTGTAGACATACTTCTTTCAATTATGCACCAAACCATTGATGTCGAGGGTGAACAAAATCTCGTCATTGATCGAACTAACATCAAGGCTATTTTGCTTGACATGATAGTGGCATCAATTCATACATCTGCTACCACGATTGAGTGGGCTTTATCTGAACTTCTAAGGCATCCAAGAGTGATGAAAATTCTTCAAGATGAGATACAAAATGAAGTAGGAAATAAGAGAATGGTTAAAGAGAAGGATCTGAAGAAGTTTAATTACTTAGATATGGTGGTTGATGAAACCTTAAGACTTTATCCTGTTGGACCCTTATTAATCCCTCGTGAATGTAGAGAGAGCATAACAATTGATGGATATTTTATAACGAAAAAGACTCGAGTTATAGTAAATGCATGGGCTATAGGGAGAGATTCAAATGTTTGGTCAGAAAATGCTGATGAATTTTATCCAGAGAGATTTATTGACAAGAAAATGAATTATCAAGGACATGATTTTGAATCTATACCATTTGGTTCTGGTCGTAGGCGTTGTCCTGGAATTCAATTGGGTTTAATTACGGTTAAGTTGGTTATAGCTCAATTTGTGCATTGCTTTAACTGGGAACTTCCACATAATATTAGTCCTTCCAATTTGAATATGGAGGAGAAATTTGGACTCTCTATGCCAAGAGCTCAGCATTTGCACGCAATACCAATTTATCGTTTGGATGATGCTAAGCATGAATAGTTCCAAGAACAATACTATGTTCTTGTTCAACAAGTTTATTACTAGTAATAAAGATGCTAAGTATGGTGGTCTATTAATGATGTTTTAATGTATTTTGTTTGTTATTTATATATGTTGATAGCCAACATTTGAGTCTCCATTGCGACATTGAGGTCAATAAAATGAATAATACAAGCATATCACATATATAACGTCATGATCAATGGTATGGTGCAAATATATGGTACAAATATCCTCCATCTCTACCCTGTCTAAATCTTTTACTCAATGCATTTGTTTCAATTCAGTATTATTATTATTGCTGATTTTAAAATTTGTATGGGATAAGCAATTGTAGAAAGGAGCAGTGGCGGATCTTGAAATATTTTCTTGGGGGTGTCAGAATTGTATGAAATGTAGATTAAACTGTTTGAATGAAATATCATAATTGTCAACTGGTCAAGTGGTTTATTTTACTTGATTGCAAAGTAGGGGGTGCGGGTTCGAATCCTTGAGGGTACCCGCGACTCCCAAGGAAGATCCGCCACTGAAAATGAGGTATACCCCAAAATTCTAAAGCTTTTTTAACACGACATATCACACATGACAACTTAACTAGAATATTACTCTTTGGAGATTGGAGAACAACGTACTATAAAAGATGAAAATACTTGTTATTCCTCTATGGCTTTCCACAATGTACATGTATAAAATATAATATATAGTGCACATTAACCATTATTTGATTCAAAAAGTATTAGAGTAAATTCATATGTTTTGTTATACTCCCTCCATCCTAAAATATTTGAGTCATTTATAAAAAGAAAATTGTCCAAAAATAATTGACTAATTTCACTTTTCAATGTAATATTAATGACTTTTTTTTCAATCATAACTCTAATTAATACTACTTTCATCACTTCCAATTCAATATATTCTACTTTGCATTTATAATAAGAGGAATGCTAGCAACACTCTCTTTTGAGCACTCTCTCTATCACTCACTCTTTCATTTGGTGAAATCAATGTATGTCCCACCACTTTATGTGGGTTCCATTTCCAAAGTGGGACATACATTGATTTCACCCAATAAAAGTGTGAGTGCTAGAGAGAGTGCTCAAAAGAGAGTGTTCCTAGCATTCCTCTTATAATAATGAAAAATGTACCAATACTTAATGAGACACTTAAAACTATTTTTCTCTCTCTTTCACTTGTACATTTTTTCTTAATAAGTGTGAAATGAGAAAAAAGCTTAGTTATTATGAAACCGAAGGAGTATTATGTATTGATCTCCAAATAATGAAAACTACAAAGTTTTGTGTAACTTTTTTGCATTTGTTCTTCTACTTATTTTGTGTCTCTATGTAGATTTGGATAACAATAAGTCTTTTTTTCTAATCTCTACAACTTCTCTATCTTTATCATAGATCTACTTTCTCTTGTTTCTCTAACATGCCTTTACTATACTAGATCTGACAATCGAAGTCTTGCGCCTGCAATATGAACTATGACACCCAATTTAGTCTCTAAATCTTAAAAATTTAATCATTAACAATAACATTTGAGTACATATATTAATTTCCAAAACTAATCATTTCCGTATAGGACAAGCATCATCCACGATCTTTTAAGTTAGATATTTATAATAAGTTAGTTTTTAAGTTTTTTTGTTATAAGTTGGTCATTTTAAGTCATAAAATATTTACATTTGAGTAACATATATTAATTTCCAAAACTCCTCGTTACTTATGCACATTTTCTCCTTCTTATTGTTCTATTTTTGAATTCAAGTCTAATTTTACAAATAAATGTTTCATCAACAACATTATAAATTAAGTAATCAATCGACTTATTTTCAAATCAAGATTGAATTATACACCTATGAACTCTAGTTTTGAAAGTAATGAATTTAAACCTACCAATTTAACATTAAACGTCTATATAAACACATTTTGATGAGTTTCATGAAAATAGAGTAATTGTGCAGATATTTTATGGCTTGAGAACTAATTTGTAATAAAAAAAACTTAAAAAGAGTAACGTACTTATAAACATCTAACTTAAAAAGACCGGGAGAGGTATTTGACATTTCCTATAAAAATAACTAAAATCTGAAAAACAAACGTGGTCTTTTTCCTATTAATACCACTTTCAAAGTCATTCCTGCCGCTGCATTACTTAAGAATTAAGATAAGCACAACATTTGAGCTGCATCTAAATGATAAAAATTGTTACTATTAGATCACATTACTAAGTTATCTTGATCATCATCCCTTTGCTGGATAAACCAACAAATAAATGAAATTACTCTAAGAAACAGAGGTACAGACCTTCGCTCAGCTAATGGTAAATTATTGAATCGATGAAGTTTTTGCGGTGAATCAAACTACACAATACTTTATCCAAAAATGCATAGATAAAATGATACGGGTCTCTTTTAACTTAACCAAGGTCCTGGGTTCGAATCCAAGGACAAGCAACAGCGTTAAAACTCTGTGAGAAAGTTTGCCGTCCATTTGATTCTCACAAGGCTCGAGAGATTAGTCTCCGCAGTAGCGCACGCGGAGGATATCCGGTTTACACAAAAAAATACACAGTACTTTGAAAACACTACCTCCAATGTTTCCTCTTTTCAAATTATTTGTTCCTCTGATTTCTGGAATTTTAGGCATCCCTTATGTTATAATTGCATGAAAATCTGTATTTATACTTTCACAACCTTAAACATGCTTGAACTAACAAATCCAAATAAAACTTTGGTATCATTAGTCATTACAATAAGTTACTGGAGCATTATTCTCTACTCATGATTATTACGAAATTAAAATTGAGACCAATATTAACTCTAAAAACAATTACAAAGCAAGCATAAACCAATGAGCTAATTCCTCATACCAGGGTGAACCTGATGTCATAGGTTGAATTAGCTCTCTATTACAGCCTAAGAAAATCAGTTACAAGTTATTTGAAAATAGTAGACCGGATTATCACTTTAAGTATTGGAATAACTCATATACATAAAAACTTATTCAATAAGCAATTAACTGATAATTTCTTCACTCCTAATTTATTCATATGTTGGCTATTAACAAATAATAAAAACTAGCAATATTCATTAACTTATTCTATTCAAGCACCATTAGACCAACTTATAGCATCTTTACTAGTAATAAACTTGTTGAAAATAAATGCCCTTTATGGACCTATTCAAGCTTCTCATCACATTCCAAACGATAACTCGGTATTGCGTGCAAGTGTTGAGCCCTTGGTATAGTGACTCCAAATTTCTCCTCCATATTCAAATTGGAAGGGCTAATATTATGTGGAAGTTCCCAATTATAGCAATGCACCAATTGAGCTACAACCAATCTAACAGTAACCAAACCCAACTGAATCCCAGGACAGCGTCTACGACCGGAACCAAATGGTATAGATTCAAACTCCTGTCCTTGGTAATTCATTTTCTTATCACTAAATCTCTCCGGATAAAACTCATCAGCATTTTCTGACCAAATATTAGAATTTCTCCCTATAGCCCATGCATTTATTATAACTCGTGATTTTTCCTTTATAAAATATCCATCGACTGTTATGCTTTCTCTACACTCACGAGGGAGTAATAAGGGTCCAACAGGGTAAAGTCTTAAAGTCTCATCAACCACCATATCTAAGTAATTAAACTTCTTCAAATCTTTCTCTTCAACCATTCTTTTATTTCCTACTTCATTTTGTATCTCATCTTGAAGTTTTTTCATCACTCTTGGATGTCTGAAAAGTTCAGATAAAGCCCACTCAATCGTGGTAGTGGCTGTATCAATTCCTGCCACAATCATGTCTAGTAAAATTGCCTTGATGTTAGTTCTGTCAATGACCTCACTTTGTTCATTTTCTGGATCTACCGTTTGGTGTACAATTGAGAGAAGTATGTCTACGAAGTCTTCATGACGAACTTTGTCTACATTAGTGCTTTGTTCATGTTCTGTTATTATCATCTCTAGAACCTCATCAAGTGCTTTACCGGTTTTCTTGCAGGTTCGTGTAAATCCCTAGTAAAGAGTTAAATTAAGAATGACAATTTCTAATTGGATATTTGTACATAACTTACGGGAACAACTAAAAAAAATGGGGAAATAACCATTTTAGTCTCTGACTTTGCACCTCGCTGTCACAATAGTCCTTGACTCGAGATGAAATGCAAAATGGTCCGTGGATGTGTACCTTCGTTAGCCAGTTTAGTGTTTGACATTAAAATTGACTGTTAAATGTTGACAAGGATGTTTGACATGGATCTAGAGACTAAAATGAAAGTCAACTGTTCATTTTCTGTTACTTTATGTTGCTAATTAAGGGACATGGTCCAGTCATGATTTTGATTTTCTAAGATTTTGAAATTTAGCAGAGAATGAGAAATGAAACAACAGAATGAAAGTGTGTAAATGCGTTTTTTTTTTGAGGTTGTAGAGTTGTAGTTGGTTATGTTCTATGTCATGTTTTCTTTAACAGAAGCACGAGGGAGCCATGAAATATTCTTTGGCTTTTTTTCTCTTACGTAATTGGATCTCCTTTGCTTTATTGTTCTCTTTGGTTTTCACACGCTCCTTTTGTTATCTATCTTTCCATTTCAGGATTTAGGGATTTAGGTTTGTTAATTTAGAATTGTTTACTTTTTTTTTAGGTAAGAATTGTTTACTTTTTTTTTGGTTTCTTGATCCATGTCACGCATCCTTGTCAACATTTAAAAGCAAATTTTAACGTCAATGATTAAATCGACTAATAGGGGTAAACATGCAGGGACTATTTTGCATTTTATCAGAGTCAAAAACCATTGTGAAAGCGAGGTGCAAAGTCAAAGACCAAACTGACTGTTTCTCGTTAAATATCATTAATTTTTTTGTTTCAATATTATTTTTCATACCAATATAACAATTTTAGCTTTTAGTTCCAATCAAAAGTTTTATTTAGTTTTTGTTCTAATCATTAAAAAATTAGCATTTAGTTCTGGTTATTTTTATTTTTGTCTTTATAGTATCTGTTAATTTTCTTTGGATCACATAGCGTTTAAAGAATCACCTATTAAAGAGATCCTCACACTAATTAACAATAAAAGAATACACTCTTCATCAACTGAATTAACCTTCTTTGATAATATCCGTTCCTTTTTATATTAGTCAAGTATATTGATTTCATTCCATAAATTGTACAATAAAAAGATTAATTTGAACATTAATAATATTACAATAACTAAACCACACTCTATTTATTTTTTCAGCAGAGAAATCAATTTTCTTACTAAGGCTAAAATCGATAAATGGTACAAAAACAAAGTTAATGATAACTATTAGCGTCAAGTTATCGCTAAGTACATCTATTTATTGTTGGAACGTAAATTTGAACTCGCAATGTCTACTTCTTCACATACACTATACTATTTGACAAAAAAAATAAATAACCATGTTCAATTATATTGATACTTGATCCTCTTATTTTTCTCTACTTTCTCCCTTGTAGTGATAAAATATTGAAATTTGGAAATTTTTATCCCCACTTTTCAATTGCTGACAATCATGATGTTTGAGAATGCTTGGAACTAAAAGTAAGTACTATCATCTCGCAATCATAATATTCAGAAATAAGTGGGAAAATTGAGATTAAATCAGTGGACCCCTTTAATACACAAGGGGAAAACATGAAGGACCCAAAACTGTGCAATAATAAAGTGACCAATGAAAAATGTACAGCTACGATACTTAAGAGACTTAAAAATAAAATCAAGTCAATAGGTAACTAATAATTTCTTCAATTTTTACACACACGTACCTGAAGATCAAAAGGGCCTAGCCAAAAAACATAATCAGCCAGATTAAAAGCTCCAAGCATAGCCATTCCTTCTTGAACCAACTTCTTCAAATCAAATTGCTCGTACTTACCCCTACCCAATATCATCTTATACACAATATCTTCAATAAGATTCTCTACAACCTCGCTAACATTCACAACCTCACCCACCAAAGCAACTTTCTCTAATGACTTAACCAAAACATTCAACTCCTTCTTCCTAATAGGACCAAACATCTCAACTTTTGAAGCACTAAGAAGTTTCAAAGTGCACAGTTTCTTTACACTACGCCAATAAGGACCATACTCAGAAAAAGCCAACCCTTTGGAACCATAAAAAATGAGCTGAGATGCTTGAGTCTTTGGCCGACTTGCAAAATTGATGTCATGAGTTTTGAGGAATGATTCTGCTGCTTTTGAAGATGAAATAACAATTGTTGGAACTTGACCAAGTTGTAAGGACATGATTGAACCATATTTTTTGGAGAGTGATTGAAGTGTTCTATGTGGAAGGGTACCCAATAAGTGGAGGTTTCCAATTATTGGTAGTGTTGGTGGACCTGGTGGCTTTTTATGATTTAAGGTGTTTTGTTTTGCACGTAAGAAGAATTTGAATAAAAGGTATGTGAAAGTGAAGAGAAGGAAAGGAATTATTATTGTTGTTGTTGAAGACATGTTTACAATGAATTCTTTGGATCTAAGTTCTAAGGTTGAGAACTATAAAGAACTATCTAGTGTTGCTTGTTTGAAAATTTGAAGATGGTGCAACCGTGCAAGTGATAGCATAATTATTAGTTAAATAAAGGAGGAAACAAATAATATTCAATCGTTTAATTGATATCGCTTTCAGTTAACAAAAACTTACATATGTATAAGTTCAATCATGTTTTACGATATATATTATAAGGAGAAGATTGATGAATTCTTTTTTTTAGGGGTTTTTTTGAATTCTTTTAAAATATATTTACAATAAACTAATATAATAAAATGATGACGCAATGGTAAAATATGATTATGTTAATTGAAGTATTTTTCTCCATAATAGAAAGTATTTTTAAATGACAAATATCAAATATGTTATTATTCAAAAAAACATATCAAATATGTTAATTTTTTTTCTTATAAGACTTGAACCGAGATTTTTAACTTCCTAATTCCTTTTACGTCAAAAACAAAAGTTCCTAATTCCTTTAATCCATTAATTCAAATAAGTTCAACTATTTAACTACATAATTTTTTTAACACCAACTGTACAAAGAAATTAAATTCATAGAAGTAAAGGTACACACAGCAAATAATAGGATTTATCCCACAAAAATTGGATCCACCTTCCATTCTTAATTCTTACCCGATTACATTTACGAGTAAAAAATAATTTTTCAGATTTATTGAATAACTAATATATTTGATTTATATATAAATTAGATATATTAGTTATTCAATTAATTTAAAAAGTTAATTAAAAATTAACTTTTGTATTAAAAATATAAAATTTTAAACTTTTAATGCAATTAATGTACAATTTTTTAAAAAAGATTCTATGTCTAATTTTTAAACTTGTGCCCAAGGACACAAGTTAACATTTCCTTAATTTTTATTTATAAATATGAACACAAATAGTAACCTTTTTCACGTGTATATGGTGATTGTTGTAGACAAGATATTGTAGAAGTCAAACCCCTTGCAAAAATGGCTACCAATCAAAATAAGTTTAGTCATTATTGTTAGGTGGGTAACTCTCTAAATGGACCCACACCAAATAAAATAAAATAAAAAAACAAATAAAAGTAATGTGTTTGTTTGAATATGTGTTCATGTGTGTTATTTCGTAAAAAAAAAAAGTATATGTACCATGTGTTACCAAAGGAATAGAAAATAAGTCATGCTAACTTATGCTTTAAGGACATATGTTAATGGGTGGGGTTTAGGGTGAAAGAGGGAAATAGTTTTCCATCGTATAAATTATTTTGTTAACCATTAATTTCAATCAAGTTCACAATTTTACTATAGTCTCAACATACTGGAATTTTTTATTAGTCAATTTAAATAAATAAATAACAAAACAGAACTGAGAAAGGTCAATCTCCGATCATCTTCCCCAAAAACCCAATCTTCGCCTGCGACTCCATCTCCGATCAACTTCTCAACAAAACCTCTGATTCATGCTCCGGTTTACTCCTCCGCTCCAACAATCCCACCTCCCTTTGTTGGTGCTGCAACCGTCACCGAAATTCGACCAATCTAGCATCTGTAGGAAGTTATGTGAGTAGTAATTTATTGAGTGAGGGTATTCTAGTAAACTTAGAATTGAGATTATTTTAGTGTGAATAGTTATTTTTACTAAGTTAGAAGTAATTTGAGGTATTTATTTGAGATGGTAATTAAGAGATGTTTTAAGAGTTAAGTGAGTAGTAATTTTTTAGAATTAAGTGGTAACAGTTTTGAAGCCCATTATGAATTGTAGTAACCTAACCCATTATTGGAGTATATATACATAACTCATGAGGGGAAATTAGGGTTAGCTCATTTCACACTTTTACACAATAGAGAGGCTAGAGAGGATTGAGAGAGAAGAGAAGAATAGAAGAGAAAGAGGAAGACCCATTTGAAGAGAAGTGAAGAGAAAGCTATGATTCATTAGAGAGAGTGAAGATTCTTGGAGATTAGCTTAAGCTTAAGGAAAACAAGGTAAGGGGGATAGGGTTATAATTGGTTGGGAATGAATTGTGAAAATTGATGATTATATGTGTAATTTTTGTGCTTGAGTTTATGTGGTAAATTTGGGTATATGAAAATTGTTGAAAACTTGTTGTTGATGCTTAATTTTCATTGTTGATATGTGTTGAAGTTATTACTTTGAGAATTTGGGTTAACTTAGTGAAAATGATGTTGTTGTTGAATGATGATGAATACACGATTTTGTGCTATGAATGTTGTTGGGTATATGTTGGTGATGTGAATTCATGAATTTGTTGATGATAAGTATGATGTTTGAGTAAGTTGTTGTGTTTTGATGATTTTTGTGAAAATGGGTCATAAGAGGATAAGTTTGATTTTTGATGGATTTGAGTGGATTAATAGAGTTTTTATGATGAATTAGGTTGAGGAGAATTTATGTTTTAATTGTTAAGTTTTGATGACGAATCGTTTGGGAGAAAATCAAGTTTTTTAGTAAAAAGTCGTTTTAAGCACTTTTGTAAAATAAGTCATTTTGGGTGAGATAAATTAATTTGTTTGTAGATAGAAATCAATGTTTTAAATTATAATTTGATTGGTTTAAGTGATTGAGACAAATTGGTGAAAAGAGAATCAAAAACGATTTGAAAATCAGAATTTTACGCGCGAAAATGAAAAATCAACATTTCCCCACCTGTCAGGGTTGCACGACCGTGCGCCCCCTAGGCATGGGTTGTGTGTGACTCTCTGGTTAGGGTGGCACGACCATGCCAACCCTATAGTGCCCGCAAACCCTGATTTTTCACATTTTAAGGTACTTTTGAGTATACCAATGGACCCCCAAACACCTAAACTTAATTAAATGAAGTGTAATTGAACTTCTAAGAGTGATTTATCATAGGTTTGCTTTGGATATGAATTGGTTTAGTAAATGAAGTAAAAAGGAGATGAATTTTGCAACTTTTGAGAAATGAAGAAACTTTGTAAACAGATGTACTATGATTGATTACCCTTGATGCTAGAGGATATGTAGGGATGTTTTGATGATATGTAAGAACATGAAATCCTACTTTTGGTGAGAAAAATTGGAAATTGGCGATTTTGAAAAATTGGAAATTGGCGATTTTGGAAATTGGCGATTTGGAAATTGGCGATTTTGATATGTAAGGGTTTATGATCTTATAATTTGTAATTGGCCTTGTATTCATGATATCATGATGAAATAAGAATGAAACAATGTTTGATTGGTACATACCATGTGTGTTATCATGATTGGTGGATGGTCGTCTATTTGTGAATTGTGATTTGTGAAAAGATGATTGTTTCCTTGTGGTGATAAATGTTGATGATGGTTTTGGTGATGACGCTTTTGTTGATTATGACGTGTTGATTGTATGGATCTAAATACTTGATAATGCAAATGGTGAATATGGTGAAGATATTATATGATGGTGTGAATTGTATAATATAAAATTGGTGAGTTATGCATTGCCGAGTCTTTACTTGGAAGTCCATGCATTCATAGTCATATTGAGTATATGGTGAAGAATTCTTTCTGTAAGGAATGACGTTGGTTATGGTGAAGAAAGATTTCCATAAGGAATGACGTTGGTTAAGGTGAAGAACGAAATCCGTAAGGGTTTACGTTGGTGGAATCTCGGTAAAATTATCTTCGAATCCAAAATTTGGTACCACATGCATGCAGAGGTGCCTAGAACATTGCATGCACTTGAGATTTGTGAAATGTGTCATACTTGACTATGTGATTTGGTGATTATGTGCATTGGTGAAATTTGATGAATGTTGTGACTATGTGGAAATGTGAACTTGTATATGATGCTTGGTTATGCTAATATACTTGAAGAATAATGTTGATGTGAAGATATATTGTTGATGATTTGATTAAGATTTTATATACTTGACTTGGAAAATGAATGTATTGTTACACATTTATTTGATTATATGTTATTATGTGGAATATAATCTAACCCCAGTGGTCATTTGGTTGACCGCCTACTTATTTGTATGAGTGGGTAGACGGCGTGAATGACTGATTCTCTTATTGCTTGTGTCGGACTTACGCTATTTATTTATGTCTTGCTTAGATTTGTTGCTCATTTATGTTTGAGATTTGAAATTTTATTGGTGTTGTATTATGAGACCCGAGTGTTGGTCTATATGGCTAGATAGTTACCAAGCTAGAAGGGGGGGAATAGGTTTTTAAAAGATTTTCCGGAGTTTTGACAAAAAACGAAATTTAATGAAATTGACTATTGAATCGTGCTTGAACAATCACAATCAATGAATCAAAAAGACAAATATATGTGCAATAAGATTTAATCTTAGAGTTGAGAGATTCATGATATATTTGAATCGATTCAGAGAGAGTCAGAGAGATTGGTGATACGACTCAAAGATGAATGATACGATTCGAACATGAATTGATTCATACACATAGGGAATCGATTCATACTAAGTCAGAGACTTAGTTGAAACGATCCAGACATGGTTGAATCGACTCATGCAAGTACAGGACACAAATGAGAAGATACCAATCTATTTCACTAGGGTGCTTTAACAGAATCTAAAAATGAAAAGCTAGACTTTCAAGATCTAATCTAAACAATCATAGATATATAACCAAAAAGGCTAACATCATCAAAACTATAGCTAGAGGCTTCACCGAGTCATGGTCGTGGAGATTTGTTTTATGTTGTTGAGATATCTTTGTATTATGATTTTCCGCTGCGAGCTTTTGAAAGCATAGTTATACATGTTTGAGTTAATTGAAGATGTAGCATCTAAACTCTTTTGAATAATTGAATTATTTGCATGATTTATTGCGTTAAAGGGTTTAGGGTGTTATAGGGGGCATGGATGAGAGACAACGGTGGGTGGTGAGGTTGAAGATAAAGTGAGAGTGAGAAAAGATATGATGTGAGTAGACTATAATATGATCAATGTTCCTCTTTGATCTAATGGTTCAAAAAAAAAATTCGTATGGGTATTTGACTCAGATAAACATATCAACTTCAAATAATTTTTTATTCAACAAATGATTAAGTCGTCAATGTTGCAGATTTGAATACATGGGTATTCCAGTTCCTTTGATTTTGTCACATTATTTATAAAAAAAAATTGTTGTTATATGCATTAATTTGGATGATGTGAGTTTATTCTATAATTCATCATTTTCATTTTTAGCAATGCTGAATTTATGTTTGTATCGGAAGTACTTTATTAATTTGAATGAATGAACGTCGTTTTTTTATAAATAAAAAAAATTATTCAACTTATAAACGAGTATATGTTTCATTATGTCACTTGATATTTTGTCTAAGATGTGTCAGTTTAGTGGGAAGAGATTTACTTTAATCTCAAATGAAATGGTCCAAACCCAACGTGGAAGAATTTTAAAATGTTCATTGGTGTCGCCATTATTAATAGTTTCCTTTTTCCAATGAAAATAAATAAAAAAAGTGTACATGTTTGGTGTATAACGGTAGAGACCCTCCTTACCATGGTGATGACAGTGAGGAGTTGGTCGTTTATTAGTATTTTTTGGGAAGAAGGAGTGAATGAATTATGGAGGCCTGAAAGCCCCTTGTTTATAGAGTTGATCATAGAAAGTAGTGGGTGAGTGAATGAGGATGAGGTGGAGAGTAATGAGAAAGTTAACGGAGATGAGGTGTCCCAACACTCCACCTCTCCAGACCAAGTCAAATTCACATGTGTTTCATGTGGGAAGAGCCAGTCAAGGGACGACGTGTTCTGGCCATATGGGCGGGGTCGTCCTTTCTTCTAGGGAGGCCGCGTGTTTCCTTGGTCGGTCTAATTCTCATGGCAATACAAAAAGAGTATTGATAATAAAATACTTCCTTCAGTCTTATTTTTAGTGCAAAATAAAACTGACGTATCTGGTCCAATTTTTTTTTACCACGTACATCAACTTTTGTTGACCTAAATTTCTCTTATAAATAGGACCGGAGGAAGTAAAATGTATAAACATTACAATTATATGAGAAGAATATTGTTGAAAAATAAAATGAGTTGAGTTTTGACACATGATACATTTTTTTGATTTCCCATCATAAAGAAATATTTTTCTCTATATATGTATGTATATTTAATCATTAACTTCTAATTATGTTTTATACTGATAGTCTTTAAACAAAGCAATCTAATACGGTATATTTTGAATAGAGAATAAAAGATAAGGTTAAATATGTTTTTGGTCCTTACAAATATACTAACTTTTAGTTTAGTTTCTCAAAAAGAAATCTTTAACTTTTAGCCCTCCAAACTTTTTCATCACATTTTTTTATCCCTACTTTTAAGTGAAATCTTGTGTAGTCTTTATATTTTTTAATGAAATTTTTCAGAAATGTATGGAGTATTATAAGAATCTCTTCCAAACAAATTTAGAATTTTTTAACAAAACATAAATTTTTTTATGTCTTTGGTGCTTAAAAATACATATATAACTCATGTTTCTTTTTTTTTTTTTATAAAA
>Ga0228710_1007260_pt1 | contig 16455 bp, 8 predicted proteins | sample MedpolnodulmetaG_FD_177995 | JGI IMG/M metagenome (GOLD analysis project Ga0228710, IMG submission 177995) | Root nodule microbial communities from Medicago polymorpha collected in Santa Monica, California, United States - pink nodules | ecosystem: Host-associated > Plants > Roots > Nodule... | reverse complement strand
ATATATATATATATATATATATATATATATATATATATATATATAAAAGGTTGTTAATTTACACTCACCTAAAAACATTAATGTATAAATTAGCAAATTATACACTTGAAATTGAACAAAAAACTAATTATCTATTTAAAACATGTTTTAAGCAAGGGATAAATTTGTAAATTAAATTTTGTTTTATTTTTTAAAACAAATTATTAGAAACATGTTTCCTTAATGTTTGTAAATATCACATTTGTTTGTTGTTCCATCCTAACAACAACTTTTTTATTTTTGTTAACAAGAACATCACTATTATTTCTAATAAAAAATTAAACATGTACTTGCTTTCTGAAAGAAGAAAAAATTAAACTTTTTACGAAAACTTTTTTTTACAGCAAAAACATAAAATTATAACTAGAGTTAATAAAAAGACCTCAAGTATTCCAATCGTAATATACGTAAAGGAATTCCTTAAAATAAACATACAAAAAATCCAAGTACTCACAGCAAAAACATAAACATATACTAAGGTTATTTGTTTGCTATGGATCATCTTAGAATGATGAAAGTGGATGTAAATAAACGATTGGATAAAACTTATAAAAATAAGTGTAAATAATATAATACTAACTTACACTTTAAAAATTGAGAAATGATATTTTGACAACTATTTTGTGACAACCTATGTGACAACTTTATCTCTCATACTCACTTTTTTTTTCTTTATCTCTCTATTACTTTGGTTTCCGTGTCACTATCTACTTTCCTTTGTAAATTAATAGTTATTACAAAAATTGTCACTTAAATGGTTGTTCAAATAACACACCTCTTAAAATTTTTAGATAAATGTAACTTGCTAAATTACACTTTAATGTTTTTAAGTAAGATGTAAATTAACAACACCCTATGTATATATATTTAATAAATATTTACACATAGTTTAATAGTACAATTTTAATCACCATTGTTCAGAAGCCTTAATATATTGAACAATTGAACAATAATATATTGAGCATGTCATACGCTGCAGTTTTATAGGTAAATATCCTCCATAGTGTTTTTTAGATTTACGATGTGGGACTATTGAAAAGTGAAAACAAACAAGGTGCTCATGCTTTTCTAATTTCTTTCTCATTTTAATCATTATAATCAAATACGATATTTCATTGTTGAGGTTCTGATGTTAACAAAACAAAAGACAATTTGTCTACTAATTGTGTGTCTCAATGTGCAGGATTAAAGTTGATAACTAAGATATCTTAATGACTATCTATTTTAAAGTAGCAAGAATTAAGAGTCAAGTTAGGAAATCTAACTGTTATTCAGTTGAATAATCACAAAGTATTATTATAAAATAATGAACAATCAATCATGTTTACTAACAGAGAAGCTTTAAATGAATAAGTGAAAATATGATTTAATTAAGAAGGTTCTTGAAAACATTAGTGTGAAAAATGTATGGATAAATCAGAATAACTCGCCTATGGCGTACACTGAGGAGAAGCTATGAAGCATTAGCTATGGTTCCTCTAGACAAAGTTCATCAAGCCAAAGTCAAATTGTTTGGACCATTAAAGTGTATAGTTACGAAGCATAGCAAATCAAATTGATCACTGTTCAAAACAATTCGTCTGAAGTAAAGCATATGGATCATTGTTCAAACTATTTCGTCTAGATTGAAGCATTTTACAATAATTCATTTAATGGATTACTTCGTTTAAAGATCAATCAATTGTACCAAGTATCAAACATCTTGTCACATAAGTAAAATCATCTAGTTGTGAACTCAAGCTTGAATCGTCTAGTCATCAATACCAAATATGGAATTAGATCGTTTATTATGTCTGGAAAATGTCTATTTAGTGTGTCTTACTTAACACTATATATTTGGACTTATAATCATATAACAATTGCGATAATTAAAAGTTAACTTTTTAAATTCATTCATTAAATGATGTATTTTAGTCTATATTGTCCTATATAAAATTCGAAATTCAAAATGAGTAGCAAGGCATTAATAAAATGCATTCAGTTATAATCTTCAATGACTAGAGATATACATACCACTATATTTATGTGACAACTCCAAAATAAAACACTTCCCAATAAGTTGGGTCCCAAATAGGGATGGGAATAGGCTAGGTCGGCCTACAAGGGCATACGACCTAGCCTACAAAAGGTCAGATCAGGCCAATCTTTTTTCATAAATATTTTCATAAATAGAGAAGGTCTATGTTTTTTTAGAAGTCTATTTAGCTTAAAAGGTCATACCATAGCCATTCAAAAAGTTTCTTAAGCCTATTAGGCCGACCTATTTAAGTAAATATAAATAATATTATATATTATTATATTATATTTTGTAATTTAAATTAAAATATAAACTTGTTAGCTTTTTCAATAATTTAAACTTATTAGTATACATTAATTTTTCGCATACATAAATGTATTACTATAAACTAGATATGAAATATGATGCAATATATAGTCAAATTTCGTAAAACTCTTGTTGATTATCAAAAGATAGTTTAATGTAATTGATCTTTTTTTATTTGAAGGATAATGTAATTGATATATTATTCACTAGTCTATTTGAACTTATATCACATTGTTTATTTAAAGATGTTCATATGATATAAGCTTTTAAACAGGCTAGCAGGTCGTAACAGAAAGGCTAGACTGAGGCCTAAAAAGTAAGTCTATGACAAACTTAGACTTTAAAAAAATTAGCATGTCAGGCTTAGGCCTTGAAAAGCCTAACTCGGTCTATCCTATTTTCACCCCTATCCCCAAATATATTATTTTTAAAGGAGTAGACTATGGTAAAAACAACGGATATCCGATAAGTTAGTTGCTAGCTTATAGTTTATTGCTGATAGCGAATGATTGATAGCTAATAACTAGTGACCGTTGACTGATAGCTGATAAGCTAATTAAAGTGTTTGGTAAAATTAACGGTTCAACTAGCTGATAATTGTAAATTAGCATAAAAGGACTTCTTTTTTTTTAGCAAAATAAAGGACATTTTTTATTCATTATATATTTTTAAAAAACAAATGCCACTTAAAATAACGTCTAAAAAATAAACTATAAATTCGTTATAAAAATATTGTTATCAAACTGAGGTTTTTTTTATCAAACAAGCTTATAAGCTATCTTCTTGTCCTTAGAAATAGAGCCATGTGTTAAACAAAAGTTTACAAACATATTTTATGGGTAAAATTTTCATCTCAATTATTTAATGCATCTGGGATAGAATTCATTCCAACAAATGCATACAAATAACAGGGAGAAAAATTTTACACCAGAAAAAATCAATTAGGAAAAGGACTTCACAAACATTTGACATCAGATTTACTGTGTTCCCACTACAACGTGAATCCCCACTGTATGTTGGGTAAGTCATAGGCTGTACTTTTATAGGTAAATCCCCACTATATTGTTTACAAATTTGCGATGTGGGACTAGACTACTTAAAATCAATTACTCCTACCTTTCTGAGTGAGTTCAACAAGCATGAAGGAAGGTTAGTCCACCATTTTATACATTCTTTTCTAGAGTTTTGTTCATACTTTTATAAATTATATTTTCCATTTACATGTTTTTTTATTTCAAACTTTCCCATGTGGTTATGTATTTATGTCTATATATGAAACACTCACGCAAAATTGATCAATAAAAACTTTTTTAAAAATAGAGGGACAAAACTACATTTTTTAAAATATTAGGGACCAAAAGTGAACTTAACCATAAAGTTGAAAGTAATTAATATAACACATGTGTTGGTATTATGTCGGTGCTACATGTTAGAATCAAGTTGATTAGAATACGATATCTCATTGTTGATGTTTTGATGATAACAAAACAAACAAATAATTTGTCTACTAATTTTGTGTCTCAAAGTGCAGGATTTAAAATTGATAACTGAGATGTATCGTTGATTATCTCTTTCAAGGTAGCATGGCTTAAGAGTTTAGGAATAATAATTTAGATATTATTTAGTTCAATAATCACAAATATTATTATAAATTAGTAATGAACAATCAATCATGTTTGCTAATAGAGAGTTTTAATGAATAAGTAAAAATATGATTTGATTAAGAAGATTCTGGATAACATTATTAAGTGTGAAAATATTTGGATAAACCACTTAAGTAATGTGTACCAAAAAATATCACTTAAGTAATGTGAACAAGATAATTTATTTAGGGAAATGTTAACCGGTGCCCTCGGGGCACTGGTTAAGGAGTTATAAAAGGAAATAATTTCTTGAAAATTGTATATTCTATGTTTTAAAAGTTAAAAAATTACACTTTCCAATACAAATTATATATTTTCTTTCTACTTTTAACTTCTTAACCAGTGCTCCGGAAACACCGGTTAACAAGACACATTTATTTAATCATATATGCAATCACTGATCTTTGACATACACTAGAGAGAAGCGACAAATCATTACTCTCTCCGTCTTAATAAGTAGTCGTTTAAGGTTTATGCACAACTATTAAGAAAATGATTAATTGTGTTGCTTTTGATGGTAAAATTAGTATCATTTACTAAAACACCCTTATTAATTGTAGTTAGTGGAGTAATTAAGTTGAATGAAATTCAATAAATAAGGGTATAATAATGAAAAATAATAATAAATGTTGCATTGATATTCTAAAGTGACAATTATTTTTTTTAAAAAAAATTGATAAAAAGGCAATTATTGTGAGACGGATGAAGTAGTTTATTGTTGCTCTGGTCAAAGTCTATCAAACTAAAGTCAAAATATTTGGATCATTAATGTAAAGTGCAAGGTTACGAAGCATAGAGAAGCATCTAAATCACTTTTCAAAACAATTTGTCTGAATTAAACCATCAAATCCATCATTGTTCAAACTATTTCGTCTGGATTGAAGAATTTATCTAACAATTCATCAAATGGATTTCTTTCTCTAAATATCAATCATCTGTACCAAGGACCAAAAATATAGCATATGGTCGATAGTTAAACATTTGGTCAAAGTTCATAAGTTAAAAACGTGATGAATTCAAGCTAAAGCGTGTTTAGAAGTACAATTTGTAAAACTTATGCATGATGATACTATGCAACCCTTATATTGGAGAGTGGGAAGAATGATTCATTGATGTGGCACAGCCAAAGTCTCCATAAAATGACAAATTATTGCCAAGTCGTGTGTCGTATAAGGGACAAAGCTATTATCAAATCTAAATGATCAATTTTTATTTTTTTTTGACAATATATAAAAATGACCAAATGTAAATCTATACTTCTTTAAAAAAATATATATGGATCAATACTGTTAACTTGATAAATGATAAAGGTTAATCTCCAAGTTTAAGTGCATATATTTTATACTTGTTTTTTTTTTTATCATATGTTCTCTTAGTTAGATAATCTCATTTAAAACACTATCGAACATTAAATGTGAATATTTCTTTCAATCATTATTTAAACTGTGATATGCCAAATTGCGATTTGTGTAAATTTAACCTCTTATAAACTCAATCACTTGATTTATGAAGTATATGAATTTTTGTCAGGTTTCACATTATATAGCTCAAATAAATTGAAAATGGAAAATGACATGTTCCAAGAAGAATGTTTTCAAAAACAGAGTGAAGAGAAGTCTCATAGCAAACATGGGAAGATCTGAATGTTGACTCTGACGACATCCACATCCTCCAATTCAGATTTTGATGTTGATGTAGATAATGATGATGATGTATTTTCTGAACTTACTTGTAAAGAGTTAATTTACTCGTAAAGAGTTAAGCATTGTTGTTAAGAATCTAATTAGCATCTATCAAAGTATAGCAAAGAATTTTAAGATTTTGCAAAAACAATATAAAAATTCCCTTGAAAAAGATAAGGGTTTGGACATAGAGATTGAGAATCTTAGAATGCATAATCAGATTCTAAAAGAGATTCTTAAGCATGAAATTGTTTTTAAGAGTTTCTCATGATTTATTGTGCCGGTAGAAACAAGAGAAAGGATTACAAAATTTAAAGTGAAAAGAGGAGAAAGGATAAATCCTATTCGACAAGAAATTCAAAGTGATTAGGAAATTAAAGAATACATCAACTTATAAATAAATAAAGTTGGGTTGTCAAATATGTGTTCACACTCAATTTTACAGGTAAAATTGTTGTGCTATTGTTTTTAATAGCCTTTTAGATAGAATATCATCTTAAATTAAAAGGCTAAAAAAACAAACAACAAACAATTCCACACTGTTGCAAAATGAAGATAACCTCAAAGTTATTTCAACGAATGACATCCGCTGAAAACTGAGTCCCTACCGCAACTTATAAATATCATACGCTGCATTTTTATATAGGTAAATCTCATCTCTATTGCTTTACATACTGCGATGTGGGACTCTTGCTTTTCTACCTTCTTTCTCATTTCAACTATTATAATCAACTACTCCTACATTTTTATGATGCATGGTAGGTAGTTCATCAATCATAACAATTTGAATTTTGACAATTAGTTAAAACTCCTTGATCCCCCATCGTGCACCGTAAAACATAAAAGAATGCCAACATTTGATAAAGAACTTAGACCAATATGACTAATGTTTTTATGTGTTATAATTTGATATTGGGTTTTTTTAACTCATTTTTACTGTCAATTTTCTCCACCTAGTTTACAGCTTTCATCTCCTGCTTGAAGAGCTCAATGAGACATTCAAACAACAAGCATGAAGGAAGGTTAGTCGACCATTTTTATACATTCTTTTCTAGAGTTTTGTTCATACTTTTAAGTATATTTTCCATTTACATGTTTTTCATTCCAAGCTTCAAGATTTCCCATGTGGCTACGTACTTATATCTTATGTATATGAAGCACTCCCACAACTTATTAGCACAAAATTAGTTCACCTAAAACAACTCATTAAGCTAATGAGAAAATGGAAGAGGTAGTTTTCATGATCAAGCAAGCCACTCGTGACGAACCATTCGTAATAGAACCATATTGTGAGGAAGAAGACCATTATAGTAACCAATGTTGGAATTGAAGTGGCAGGCTCACCAATTAACAATGATAGAAGCCTAAACATTGACCTAATCATCAAAGTTGTAAGAGACTGCAACAAGTCAACAACAAGCACATTGAGAAAAATGAAAATAGAAAAAAAAATTAGCAAAAGGAAAATATCTATATAGAAATACCATGATTGAGAAAAGTTTAGAGATGGAGTCACATTACAGGCCTAAGCACTGACCTAAACTTCTAGTTGTGAACTCAAGCTTCAATCGTCTAGTCATCAATGCCGAACTATCTGGACCAAATTTTTCCCATGAGTTATGGAATGTCGATAGCCTCTCTTCTTAAATCGTTCATATGTGCTTCAATAGATCGTTTAAAGTTGAAACTTTCAACCATGTCTTACTAATTTTGGTCTATACTATCGTGTGTGACAGTGTCAGGTGTTATTGAATGTTAGATTAATTTATTGACGAACATTTTGTCTATACCTTCCTGCCACCACATAAGGCCAATTTTGGGATTTGAACCAACGTACATAGCTGTTGTTGTTTTTAAGATAACCATGAACAATGAAGGATATGATAAAAACAATAATTTGATGCAGAACTGATGGATTGTAACTAAAACAAAATGAAAAGCCTTTTAATGGAAGGGAGAAGTAAAAATGATGTTGGGTCTCGTCTAACATCGTATAGAAGTTCAAAATGATTTCGATTAAAAATGTATAGTTTTTTCGTTCGAGAGAAACGAGTTTGATTTCTGGTGAAATAATTTTAAATTAAGTTATACTTAATTTACTTCAACGTCGAATTATAGATAAAAAGTGCTTATTCTCCTAGAAACCGGATAGTTAACACAAAAATAGGTTAAGTTGTATAAGATATTCATAAAGTAAAATAAAAGCCACCATAAACTTGTGTAGTAGTATTTACTATATGAAATGCTACAAACACTCTCATTCTAACACTATACTTAACACTCACTTTTTTATTTGATAAAACTGATGTGAGCCTCAACACTTTATGTGCAATTCATTTTCAAAATGTGTGACTCACATTTGTTTCACCCTCACTCATTAAAAGAGTGTTAGAAGGAGTCTCTAACCGAATAGCTAACACACAAAAAATAACACCCCAATAGCAAGTAAACAAGAATATCTTTTTTTTTAAATTTAAAATTAACAGTAAGTAAACAATAACTAGTGATATAGTAACACAATTATTTATTCTCTCGGATATAACATTTTGGGCATTTCACACATAAGAAATATTTTGGGCATTTCACACGTATAAGAAATGTAATTAACTTTGTATGAGAAAGAGATATTATTAGGTGTTTTACAAAAATTTCCTTAATAAATAGTATATGAAAAATAAATTAAAGAATTGAAAGAAAAAAAATTAATAAATTTTAAGTCTATAATAAAAAAAATAACATTATTGATTCATTAGTATTGTAAAATAATTTATAATTTAAGACAAAAAATAAATTCCAAAACAAAGAAAGTAGGAGACAACTCTACTCTAAAACATTACTCAATTAGTCAGGTTTTCAAATATGTGTTTGATAAATGTTTACACTCATATCATAGAGTAAAATTTTAATCTCCATTACCAATCCATTTGAATAGAAATCCCTTCTCACTAAAATGGATTGAAAATGGGAACCAAAAATTTACAATAATGCAAAAATCAATTACGGAGGGCTTCATAGTTATTTCAACAATTGTCATCCGCTGAAAACTTAATTTCCCACTACAACATATACAAAAGCATACGCTGCATTTTTATAGGTAAATCTCATCTCTATGGCCTTACAAACTGGCGATGTGGGACTAGTAATAAAAATACGACAGGGTAGCTCTTTGCTTTTCTACCTTCTTTCTCATTTCAACTATTATAATCAATTACTCCTACATTTTTATGATACATGCTAGTTCATCATAACAATTTGAATTATGTCAATTAGTTAAAACTCCTTCATCCCATCATGAACTGTAAAACATAAAAGAACGACAACATTACATGAAAACACTTAGACCAATATGACTAATATTTTGACATTTTGACAATTGACAATTTGATATTGGGTTTTTTGAACTTACTTTAACTCTTCAATTTCTCCACCTTCCTTACAACTTTCATCTCGTAATTGAAGAGCTCTCTAAGACATTAACCGAATGAGTCCAACATTCAAACCACAAACATGAAGAAAGGTTAGTCCACCATTTTTTATACATTCTTTTCTACAGTTTTGTTCATACTTTTGTAAATCTATATTTAGTCCACCATTTTTTGTGTGTTTAGGATTTTCACTAAATAAAAGTTAAATGTGTTGCGTTAGATTCAAATTTATCTGGACCATTAAAGTAATTCCCAAGATTACGAAGCATAGCAAAAGCATCTAGATCATTGTCTAAACCATTTTGTCTGGATTGAAGCATTTTTGGTCAATAGTTTAAAAGTCAAATCCTCTTGTTGATGAACTCAAGCTTGAATCGTTCAATAACCAAAGCCAAACTATCTGGAACCAAGTGTCTCTTTGATAGAATATTTTGCTGCATGTGTAAAAAGCTTTACATGGTTGGTGCATATAAACTAATCTCTCAGTACTTATGTTTTTTTTTTGCTCATGTACTATAAATTTAAGGTCATTACTACTATTAATATTTTTTGTTCAATTATAACTTTTCGAGTTGTTAATGTAAAAAAACTATCTCGACTTCTTCAGCTTCTAAATGGTGAACAAGACATTTAATTTCCATGGGAATTTTGAGGCACTAGTAATATTTTTAAAATATATGCCTTGTAAATTCATGTCATAAATGTAAACTTGAAATATGAAGAGCGTAACAACTACTGTTAGAAGAAAGTCTAAAATAATTTTGAGTTCACTCATTATTAATTTAAAAATATAGCTACAATAAGGATGATATATTGATAATCGTGCTCTGGAGAACCGATATTAGGATTTAACTATAATCTCTTTAACATTGATACATCTTGTTACATAGAAACTTATGGGTCATGAGTTATATAATTTAAAACGTGCTCTGTCTTGAGTAAGTACATGTAGCTTTAATTAGTGCTCTGTCTTGAGTAAGATCTAGTGATGATCAATTTTGTTTAGGAACAGTAATTCATTGATGGAGAGAGTATTAAGGTATTTGATGATGGTTAAATTGATAATCAATTTAAAGGTAACATGGAGAATTGTTGTGCGTACCTTCAAATCTCATTAAAGCAATTGCATGGAAGTTTGGAAGTGGTGTAATCTTGTCAAAACCGTCGGGTGAACTCACAATATTGCGGGGTGATTTTGCAACAACTAGAAAATTGTTGGGTGATTTGTATAGATTGCAGACTGATTTTCTCGGATTAAGAACCACAATTTAAGTATTGTTTTATCATTATGTTGTGTAATCTTGAGAAAAAAAGAGTGAACTTTTAAGTAAATCATAGATTAAGGGTTGAGTGTCTTTGGGTTGGGTTGAAAAATACTTTTCATACACCTTGCGTAGTTGAGATTTCATTAGAGGAAGGATCAAAGCTTTCTCTCTTATTTTCTCTTAGGATCTCTATGTGGGTTTTATTGACTTGATAAATGTGTAAATTGGGGATTGTTCTTGTGAACTCTTGGATATAGTGAATTTGACCATCGCTCTTCCCCTAACATAGGTCATAGTGGATTAAACTATGTTAACAAATTTCGGTGTGTTGATTCATCCACTCTTTTATCATTGTTCTTTGATTATACTTTGATAAGTGCCAGAAATTAGTTAATTACATCGTATATTTGAGGCACGATTGTTACTTATTTTACAAGTTATCTAAGGAAAAGCAAAGAAAATATGAGTAATTATCATATTATGCTTTTTATACCTCACTCTATCCATTTATGCAGGAATTGAATAGCAAGACACTAAGCAAGAAAGAAAACACAAAGAAAATGTGCAAAGGTCAACTCGCCATGGTGAGCCAGTGGCGAGTCCAGGGCGAGCTGAGGCAAAGGGCACAAGAGCAACTCGCCCCCAATGCGCAATGGCGAGTGGAAGGCGAGCTGAGACAGAGAGCAAGGACCAGAGTTTGCCATGGCAAGCAATATCTCGTGAGGCGAGTTAAGGCGGCCAAAAACTCCCCAGAGCTGACGTGCCAGAAAATAGATGTTCTTCATAGGGCAAGAGTGATTGGGGCCTGCTAATCCTAGGTGTCAAGCTCTCAACCCCCTATTGCCACATCATCATTAAAAACTCATTTTATTTTTGCCATTTTAAGCATTCACACAATACAAACATTAAAATATCATTTATATTATTTTCCCTCTTCAATTCAAAATTCAAATCTTCTTTTCCATCCTACTTTTTCTCACATTTTTATACTTTCTACTTTCTTTCTCTCTCATTAATTTCAAACTTCTTTCTCTTTTCTCCTCATTTTATCTCACAGTCAAACCTATCACCACTCTCTCTTCCCTCATTCTCTCTCTCACGTAAAACAACAACAACAACAAAAAAACACCATTTTTCCTCTACATTCTTTCTTCATTTTTGATCAATTTCGGCCTCCTCCCACTAAAAGAAAGCCGCCATCATCTTCCTCTCTTCATCCTTTACAAAACCAACTAATTCCTTTATACATTCTACCAAGTTCAATTTTGAGACCACCATTGACCACCGCGTCGGAATTCGCTCTCCACCGTTCCAGAGCATCATCAGGTTCTCTATCTATCTATCTCTCATCCGAAAATACCCATTTCCGATCTGTTAATATTATCATAAATCTCTCTAAGCATTGACTATTTGTTTTTGTAGTTTTGAATTTTGGATATGTTGCATAATGAAAGAATGAGCCAGGACGCACACTTCTTGGACAGAGGTAATGATTCATCCATTTTTCATTTTCAGATTTATAGATCCATTATATTTTGCATCATGTTCGTATGTGCATGTGCAATCAGAAATTGGTGCCCATGAATTTGAAGAAATAGGTATGACATTTAAAATGTATTTTTGGATTCATCCTTTTTTAGCTTTATTTTGAGTTGTAAATGTTTTAGATTTTTGTTTGTGTGTTTTGATTTGTCCCTTTTTTATTTGTCATATTTGATGTTGTCATTTTCATCAATTTGAAATTATTTGTTTTCCCCCTTTCTATTATGTTTGGATGATTTTGTTTTGGTAATGGTATTGTCAAATAGAAATTTAAGATCAATATATGACATGCTTCAAAATGCTCTATGATATGCTTAAAAGTCAGTATTATAATTCTACATGAATACACCAACTTCATTTTCCTTTTCCTCTTAATTGCAGGTTTGAAGAATACATGGTGTGAAGATTAGGTATTTGATTATTTATTTGTTCAACTGAAATGCCACATGAAAGTTATTATGCATGTATCTTCATAAATTAATACAATAATTTTAAAGGTGTAATATTCGTTGTGTTCGAAAAAATTAATCACATATTTTAAACATATTTATATGTCTTTTTAGTGTTGAATAACAAATGTGTTTCTAATTTGACATTGGAAGATTGTTTACTTGCTTGGATAGATTGTAGCTTCTTCATTGTTTGCTCATATGTGAAACATGTAATAAAACATATATACTAGTATGATACCCGTCCCCAGCACGGGAAATTAACGTACTTACAAAATTTTAATAAAAACATATTATTTTAAATTGAATGAAAATCAATTTACTCAACCACACTTTAACGTCACCCATTATCACACTTTTCACCCAAAATTAAAACCAGTTGTTACTGGTGTAACCATGAATCTGTGGTGGTTTGATCGACCATTTAGGTTATGTCACCATCAAACCCCAATTGGGGCCACTCAATGTCGTATGATGCAACGATGACGCCTCTTCACCGTCAACATCACTTATTGCTTTGTTTTCTCTCTAAACGTGTTAGTGTATGTTGGCCAGTTCACGCTCTGTTTTAGTTTGAGCACAGATCGCATCAACGTTGTTTGATTCGTTCACATTTCTAGGTGTGGTGCATCTCGCTTCCGGGTTCATTGTGGTGTTTATAGGTGTAGTGTTTATCACATCTGGGTTCGTTATTATTCTTCTCTCTTTTATGGGTTGCTCCCCACGCTTCTCCTTGTTCATTTGATTTGATTTACCCCCTTTTCTGATCTAACTTTCGTTTGTTTTATGAAAATGGGTATTGGTTGATTCAAATTGTTGTATAACACATCGAAGATATATTCATCTCTGCAACCCACGTCACCATCTTATGTGGGCTTTTTTGTTGGGATTGTAAGCTTCACAATCTTGACGATTTAGGTCGTGTTGTTGTTATGGTTTTATTATTCATGTCGTTGTTGCAATTGTTGGGTTGCTTTCTTCATATTAGCTTCAAACTCTTTGATTCTAATTTGAGAGCTCTATTAAGTCCCTCGTCGATTAACCGTATAAAAAATACCATTAGATTTGATAAATGGTTTTAGTTTATTGAAAATGAAAATAATATTATTTATTTAATAGCCAGTGATTATCCCTCTTCCACTTATTGACACCACTAATTCATAATCATCGTCACTTATCATTCTTTATTGAGAAGACAATAATTTATTGAATTTCAAAATAATGAGTATTAATTGGATGTTTGAATAATTGGACACAACTAATTTAACTTTAGATCCATCGTTTTTTTTTCTTTCTTTATTTTTCGGTATTTATCTACTTCTAATAAATGCTTCTTTTGTTTCCAAATCTAATTGTAAGAGCTAACATTTACGTACTTTTGGTGGATTTGATTAAAGGAGAGTGCTTGCGGAAAATAATTGAGCTTAGATATGAGTACTTGCATAATAGCAAATATTAACAAGGTTTTTATATTCTATTAGTTTAATACTCTTTATAGCAACAACTGAAGCATTCTAGCTACACTATATTATGCCAAATCTTGCAAAAAATAGTTATCATTGATGTGCGTTAACACTAATCATTGCTTGATAGTAATCACACATGTTAGATTATTTGCAGAGAGTATCAGTGCTTGGTTAGCTGTGCTATAAAAATTAATTTGGAGATGCATGTTTTTCTGATACATGGTTAGTAGTCTACTGATATGATACAATTTGTAGTTAAAATCTGGTCAAATGAAAGAATAACCGAACTAAATAAGGCTATGATTTTTTATTTTTTTTGAAGAAGTTAAACAAATCCCCTCAAAATGGCAAAAGAGAAAATCAAACATAAGACCTTGAGGAGGACTACACTCCCAGGTTCCAAGCCAATACCACTAGGTCGACCCAAGTGGCTTTTTAAGGCTATGATTTCTAATTGTGTTGTTATTTAGTTTGCCTAAAATGGAATCATATCCATAGGTTTCCAAGATTTTGGCTCTGTTCAATTTGTGGTATGCTTTGACAAAAGTTCCGACTTTAAAATTAGTTTGGAAGTTATGAAGGTTAATTTATTTTTTTATGTAGCCTTAGAAGTTAAAGAAAGATCATTATGCCTCTCACAATCTTAAAAACAATTTATGTTAAAAGTAATTTTTCCACACAACATATCTTGAACACATAATTACTTTTTATAGTGGTTCTTTCGCATCTTTACACCATTTAAAGTGAATTTATTGGAATTGTTGCTAACTTAATTACCAAAATGTTGGCATCTCAAAATGGTACTCCATCCATCCCTATATATAAGCACCATTTGCCTCTAATAAAAGAGTGTTTATATATAGAGACGGAGGGAGTATATTAGAGAGTCGATTGATTTGGAAATGCATACACATAAAACATGAAAATTATAATAGGTAACAAAATACATTGTCGTAGTGGGAAGATTAAAACAATATATACAAGGTTTTTTTTATCTCTTGGGCCACATCAGACACTACTCTTTTGCATTGATTAGGTATTATCTCATCCTTATTTATGTATTCATATTATTCTCTTTTTTTTTTGAAAGGCATATTATTTATATTTATACTCATTACTTTACCTGTATTTTATTCATTTAAGGAGAATATGAGGATGAAGAAATCAAAAAACATATAAAGAAAATGTGAGATAATGTGAAGACAAGTATGGACGGTTGAAGTCTGTGAGATAATAATGAATAAAGTTGAAGTATAGGTTCCATTTATGTTAGAACTTATAAAGTGAGATCGGAGATAAAGATCAAGTATATTTAGTTCATAGAATCAAATTGTATTAAAAGGCCTTCAAAATTTTAGTCGTCCTTAGTTTATTCATAAATTATGTCTTCATAAAGTCATTTTTTTTTTGTAAAAAAAAATAGTCAAGTGTATTATAAAGCCTTTAAAATTTAGTGACCCTTATTCAAAAGAATTTGATTTAGCTATTAACTATTGTTATTAACTTTTTTTGTTGTAAAGATATTGTTATTAATATTTGTAATCAATATATTGGATATTTTTTAATAATATATCCCATAAATTTTATTTACCAATAATCTAAATTTATATTCATTAATATTCTTCTTTTACAAATATATTTAAGCGAGATTATTTTCCAGATGCAGAATCACTTTAAATCATAAACATGAAATATTAATAGGTATTTGATTAAATTTCTCAAATACGGGAGGCTATAGGTGTTTGATTTAAGTTCAAGTTTTATATTTTTCAAACACAGGAGACCATAGGTATTTGATTTAAGTGGAAAAGCTTTGTCTTTCTCAAACACCTATATGATATAGTTATTTGATTTATGTGTCTATTTATTATAAGTTTTATATGTATTTTAGGTTAAATTACACCATGGGTCCTTTAAATTTTAGGTTTGTAACAAATTGGTTTTTAAGTTATTTTGGTCACGCATAAGTCCGTTAAGTTTGTAAACGTTTTCAATTTAGTCATTCTGTTAACCAAACGTTACAAAAATGATGATGTGGCTGTTAAATGTATGATGTAACATGTATTCTCATGAGACATCTTAGAGGACTTATGTGTTAGAGAAAACCAAAATAACTTAAAATAACAATATGCTACAAAAAAAATTTGGCTAAATGCCACGATTTTTGTTTACCCATTCATTAGGATAATTTTAAAAATATCCTCCCAAGGAACACGGGAGGCTTAAGGAATCGTCTTCCTCATAGTGTAGTTTGAATCAGTAGTAATGTTAGAGAAACAACTAGTCTTATGGGTTCTCTAAAAAACTGTTCTTATGGGTAAACAAACAAGGCCCCAATTTCTTTAAACATTTACGTTTTTTTTAATTTATCTTTTTAAACATAAACAAAATTATTATTTAAGCCATTGTTTTGTTCATTTGATGATTAAAAGACATTAATGTAGTACCAAACTAAAATGGTGTGGTGGATGTGGCATTCGTTTTATTTGTTAGTTACAGTAGAAACTCTATAAATTAATAATGTCAGGATCGGAGAAATTTATTAATTTAGAGAGTTATTAATTTATCGATAAATTAATAATTATTAATTTAAAGAGTTTTTAAGTAATTATACAGTACAT
>Ga0228710_1007259_pt1 | contig 16456 bp, 6 predicted proteins | sample MedpolnodulmetaG_FD_177995 | JGI IMG/M metagenome (GOLD analysis project Ga0228710, IMG submission 177995) | Root nodule microbial communities from Medicago polymorpha collected in Santa Monica, California, United States - pink nodules | ecosystem: Host-associated > Plants > Roots > Nodule... | reverse complement strand
CGGAAACTCCTCCGTGGGACAACCATTTACTAAAACCGACGCAGTTGCCGTTCCAACACACTCATAAATCCATTTCCGCCATGTGCTTGGGAAATTCATTTTAGCCATGACAGAGTCCAAATACTTAAAATCAACCGAGTCATACGCCTTTTCGAAGTCCACTTTAAATAACAGTAACTCCTTACGTTTACGCCGCGCTTCATCAACCACCTCATTAGTGATTAAGATACCGTCTAAAATTTAGGTAGACCGACCTCGTGCATTTTTTTAAGGAAAAAACTCTCTGTGGCTTAAAACCTTACATTTTTAAATTAATAAATTTTTTAAAAACATTAGCTTTAAACCAAAAAATAAATAAGTATGATATAAATTGGACACGAAGTAGAGTGAGTTCGAACTCAGCTATGTTTCTACCCCTACCACGAATACAAATATATCTTTAGGCTATGTTTGGATATTTTAAAACGGATGAAGCATAGTGGAATTGAACGAAATGGAACGGTGTAGAATGAAGCGAGACATATGTTCTATTTTTATTGTTTGGGTATTTTATGATAAACCCGAACAAAAGTATCATCCATCGTTTGGTAAGTGGACGGAATGGAATGTACATATTACAACATTTTGTCTTTTATTAAAATGATTAAAATTTTATAGTTTATACAAACTCTCATCTCAGTCCTTTCTTTTGTCATTTTTAGTTTTTATTCACGATTTATACAGCCATAACATTAAAACAAAAGCTTATAGCAGATAACTTATAGTTAATGATTGATGACTGATAGCTGATAAGTTAATTGAAATGTTTGATAAAATCAGTGGTTCAACTAGTTGATAAATGTAAAATGACATAAAAGGGTATTCTTAATTAATAATGAAAATTTATATATCAATTAATATTTAAGTATTTGAAATTTTGTAATTTAATTTTTAATTTTTATTAAAAGAACTTTAAATTTATTAATTTAATATATCCTTCATATTATCTATTAAAATATATTTTATCCACTAAAACTTTAATATATAGTTATTTTTATTTAAGTATTTTTTTAAGCATTTCATTTAAGTCTTCAGACTTCAACTATAAAATAATTAAACATACAAATGGACAATCATCAAATGAATTATTACTATATGTATTATTAATAATGATGGATAGTAACATTGAAAGATAAATAGATGTAAAGTATATATACACATCAGGGAAGGTATGTTCTTTATCTCAGTATATATAAAGAAAACTATTCCTTTCAACATTTTTGGGTTGAATTTTTCTTTTCAAAAATACCCTTAATTTTCAATACAAATAACACATATAACAAATATATAAGAATAAATTTAAATATTAAAACAAATGTAACAAACACGATATATATATATATTTTTCTTTTATCATTTAAAAAGTGTAACAAATTAGATAAGTATATTTATACTTACTTTTTCATCATTTCAATTACACCTTTAAACAACTTTTTCTATAATAAAATTGTTGTTGGTGTCATTAAAAACTTAATTTATATATTTTTTTGGTATTATTGTCGGCGTCGTTGAAATAAATAATCATGGTTAGTTTGATTTTTTATAAATTGAAAGCAACAAGCATTTATATATTTTTAGTTTTAATCAAAATCAAAATTTTATAAAATAAACACCGTTCATAATTTTCAAACATTAAAGCAACAAAAAGAGCATAAAGACGGCACGTGAGTGCCCATCTTTTCGCTAGTTATATATAAAGAAAATAGGAAATTTTGGGAAGATTTTGGGCTGATTTTTTTTTATTTCAATTATACACTTAACAAAATTTTATATAATAATGTTATATTGTTGGCGTTATTAAAAAAGAAAAGAATTTTTGTTATATTATTGTTGTCATTGAAAAATATAAATATAATTTGTTGAGTTTATTACATTTGAAAGTCACAAATATATATACTTATAATTTTCATATATATATATATAAAATTATATAAAATATCGTTGATAATCTATAGTTTACACATGTTAACTCAATAATAAAAAGTGGAAATAACTTCTTCAAAAAATAAAAAGCGGAAAGATGGACACTTCTGTATAAAGAAAAAACAATTGTCAACAAAAAAAGATAAAGGAAAAAAAGCACGGAAGATGAGTAGGTAAGTAGGTATTTGTTATCAAGGGATAATCATTAATATCTATTATTTTAAACTTTATTAAAAAAATCTATTATTTTAAACTATAATAAATTATAATGAGTAAAAATGTATTCCAAATAAAATAATAAGGGTAAAATTGGAAGAAAAAAATGATAAGCTACAAGTTATAAGCTCAAATGTTACTTGAAATAGAGTTTGGAACATAAGCTAATAAAATAAATTATAAACTCATTGTAAAAAGACTGTTATCAAACAAGATTTGTTTGTCAGACGAGCTTAGAACAACCATTAAAGCTTAAAACAAAAAATATAAAATAAACGTGACCCATGCGTTTGATATGCAAAAAAGTAAGTACTAGATAAAACAACACAAAATAAAATAACACAACACATGATAAATTTTTATGATATTGAATGATTTTTGGTCTTATACGATTTTTTATAGACAAAATACTAATTTGGCATTTTAAATAATTTGTACTTAGGACAAAAGATTGAGATGTGGTTTAATGAGGACAGGAATGTATGTCTTCTTAATCTCCCATGCCTTTGGTTTGTCATGTCTTGTGATAGTTTTACAAATCAAACATTATATAAGTTGTTTATTTTATCCTTATTTTTTAACACATCCACATAAAAATAAGTGTCTTCCCTGCCCAATCACTGCTCTCTCACACACACAACTTTATTGAGGAGTAAATAAGTTAAGAAGTACACTTATGCCTCCACCCATCCAACCATTTCTCACGCTCGCGCGCGCGCACACACATAATTTCTATTTTCCTCATCACCCTATCACCATCATCTTCTTCCAATATGAATAAAGATACATAGACACATTTTTCCATTCATACATTGTACCACCTTTTAGACAACTAACCAAAACATGATACCTAATACACATAAGAGAGAGAAAGAGAAAATGTTACGTGTTGCATTTTTATATGGAGGTACAATGGTGTATGCTATCTAAGTATGTCTATGTATCATTGCTCTTCCAATCTCATAAAAGATAATGGACAACTTATTTCTCACAAAGCAATCAACTACAGTACATGCATAAATAACAAATCAATTTAACCTTTCTGCAATAAAAAATTATAATGAGAGCTACCACCATTTCAAAATAGATATTTAGTAGGTTGATTTAATTGAATTTAGTAAATTTTTATGACAAAGGGACAATTTTCATGCCCTTGTCTTGTGCATGGAATTTTAACATTGTAGAATTACTTACAAGACAAGATGGAATATTTTATACTAAGATTCTATGACTTTTATTGTGATAAGTTTAAAATCCAGTAAAAAAAAGTGATAAGTTTATAATAGTCATTTTTCATAGAATAAAATAAATTGAATTTTATCAAAATTTGTATACAAAGAATTGTAAAAAGGTAAATGAGTACTATACAATATTTTCACATGACAAAATCATTGCCTACCTAATAATCTGATCTGGTTTTAAATTTTGTAAACATTGTACACCTTTGGTAGAAAAAAATAAAAATACACCTAAATTGACAAACCCTCGTCTATGAAAAGTTGTCAATAATCAGATTAAGGCTAAAATCTTATGTGATTTGTTATATGTTTAAAAATCTATTTCATACAAACATATTTAATCAAGTAATCTCATATATGTTTAAATAGACTAATAAATTAACAGACAAATGAGATTAAACTCACTTTTATATTTAACATGACATTTTAAAAAATTTAATCATATTTCAATTATATTGTATAATAATACACATTTATAACTAAATCTAAAGTATAAAATTAATATAATAATAATTAAAAAAAATCATATTTATTTGAGTCCGTGGTCTTGTAAGTCTAAAAGACTTTTTTTATTTATTTTTATGGCATGAGACTTTTTTAGTTAAATAAGTTTTTTAAAAAAAAATGCTAGAAATAGTATAAATATGATTAGGTATAGGATCCATATATCATCTATACACCCCTAGTTCATGTCCATGTACTTAAATCAGAGCCATACTCGTCTATTTGTATGTTTGGATTGGCGTCTTATTTAGACAAAATCGCATTGAAAACCATGGCAACGCAAAAGTTTGATATACTAGCTTCAGAATTTCCACATCAACCGTGATTTGGGACGCGGTATTGGTTTGGCAAACGCTTATCCAAATAGAGGCTATAACAACGGTGTTTTAAGCAATGGCAGTTTTGAGAGTTTAGACTCTTTGCTCTGCTGAAAGACAAAGTTACGGTGGTCATGGTCAACAGATCGTCATCCCCTTGCTTTCTTCTTCCCGTACCTGCTGACTTTTATTTTATCTCTTTTAATTTGAAAAGTAAAATGATACTCCATTCCTTTAGTTCTTGTACTACTATAAATTAGTACTTGTTATAAATAAGAATAATGATACAATTAATTGTTTTGGTCGTTCTGGTTTAGTACTGTACAGTTTCTTCTTTTGAACTCGGTACAGTGCTTTTTATTTAAATAAATTTAACTCAATGATAAATTAGACACCATGCACACCAACAAATTTGCTTGCTTAATTTCTGTATATGGCTAGGCAATGAAAAATAGAAAAAAGTCAACCTCTTTTTTCTTTCTTTTTCTGCAGTCAAAATAATTTTTTCACAATTTTCTTTAGCATTTATCAGTATATCAAAGATCAACGAGTCATGACTCATGAATTTGGAAGGGGATCAGGTTTTGTCTTCAGATTAAATTAAATACATAAAATAAAAAGCTTTGGAGTTGTTCAGAAAATAAATACAACCCTTTGATAAAATAAGAATACCCAACGCCATCGCTCCATTCCATGCTTCAATAATCAGCACTCAGCCACTCGCATATGCATCCATCCATCAAGATCAAATTACATTACATAATACTAATACTAATGATTTACATTCCAACAAAATTAAATTCAAATCACAAAAATTCACCTCAACAAATGAAAAAACTTACAAATATACTATATTTGACTCAAACGAACATAGCTTTGTAAGTACACTGGGGTGATGGTGGTGGTGAAATTCCCAAATATCAAAACATGGACAAAAAAACAAAGACAACAACATTGACATTTCAAAACCATAGCAAATATATATGCAACGAAATCTAAGTGCAAAAGCTTATAGTATATAGTATATAGACAATGTACACAATCAAAAAAAGAGAAACCATGTTTCCCATATCATGGCTCCAATATTCTTGGAACTTTTTTTATCACCCAAATTCAAAAACCCATTTCTTCCATGCTTACAACTTCAACACAACACAAGCATGTCACAACCATGAAGCTTAATATAAAATAAATGTGACACATGAAATGAAATCAAGTCCACGTTGTCAAACCAGAATACCAACCAAGCAACCTCACCTCACGACTTTGATTGAAAGAAAGAAAGAAGAATTCGCATTACCCAACACAACACACATGATGCGCAAATTAGCATCATCACACACAAACACGTAATAATACGCACCACACTCAAGATAACTCTAACACCTTCTCTCTTTCTCTCTCTCTCTAGTCTTACTCTGTCACCACCTTCCTTCTTCCTTTCTCTCACTAAAAAAAAAAACCATTTCATATGCTAGTGCATTTTTTTTGTTCCATTTCATAAAAAACAAAATAACATTATAGTTTGTCTGAAAAACAATTTTCAGATAAAAAATTAAATACTACAATGTTTATGTTTTTTCTCTTGTAAACTTCTCTCTGTCTGTTTTCTGAAGCTTACCACGAACAGATCCCTATTTCTTTATTTTTCTGCTCATTCGATCTTCACGATCACGTTTTCTGACATTCTCGTTTTCGATTTCATCTCTATTTCTTACAACCCTTTTGTCTCTTCTATCCACATATAACCTCAAAAATCGAACTTGCTTTCAACTTCATCGATTGCTCTGTTTCTTCAAAACTCAATTTGCAATTAGGGTTTATGAGGTTTGTGTTGTTTTTGAGCTTGGAAGTTTAAATTTCGTTTCTGGGGTTGTTTATGTTTTGATTTTAACACGACCCGTTACTTCAATTTTTGTTTTTGAAGAAGGAATGATTATTAAGCGGAACTTGAAATCTCAAATGCCGAGCTTGAAACGGTGTAAACTCGCTGACTCAGTTGGTGATGATGAAGAGTGTTCTTATGCTCGCAAGAAGAAAAAAACTAACGGCTCTTATTATCCTTTAAATCTTCTAGGTGATGTTGCTGCTGGGTTAATTCCGGTGAGTTTTCATGGTTTGTTGAGTAGTGGTGTATCGGAGAAGGGATTCTCTACGTCGTGGTGCAGTCAAGCTCCGTGTTCCCCTGGTGAAGTTGAATCCAATGCGAAGGATGAAATGGTTACGGTGAAGAAGAAACGAGTTCAAAGACCACCACTAGTGAGAACTTCGAGAGGGCGAGTTCAGGTTCTTCCTTCGCGGTTTAATGACTCTGTTCTTGATAATTGGAAGAAGGATGGTAAGACTAGCTTGCGTGATTTTGAAGTTGAAGATAAATTTGAATGCAAGAAGGACAGGGTAGTACAGAAAATTTGCAATGGCAATGTTAGAAAAGGGAGAAACAATGAGAAAATTGGTTATAAGCAACGTAAGTATTCGGCATTGTGGAGGGATGATGATGTTGGTATGAGTACGAGATATAAGAGTTTTGGTAGAAGGAAGAGTTCAGCTTTGGATGTAGATGAAGTTGATTTGATGATGGGTAGTGATGATGATGAAGTTGATTTGAATGAGACTAAAGGAGAGAAGAAAGATGGGTTGTATGGACCAGAAGATTTTTATGCAAGTGATATAGTGTGGGCCAAAGCTGGGAGGAAGGAACCTTTTTGGCCAGCTGTTGTTATTGATCCTTTGAAACAGGCACCTGAGCTGGTCTTGAGGTCTGTTATAATTGATGCTGCTTGTGTCATGTTTCTTGGCAATGCAGGGAATGAAAATCAAAGGGTATGTACATTATCAAATATTTGAATATGGATTATTTACTAATTTACTATATAGAGCTTCTTTGTTATATAAGAAATTAATAATTGCCTATTTATCGTGGTTTGATTATTTGAGTAGGACTATGCATGGGTGAAGCATGGCATGATCTTTCCATTTATGGATTATGTGGACAGGTGTGAAATTGTTGTTGGTTATTGTCTCCTTTGTTTGTATCGTTTTACTTTTCGGAGGAAACTTTGCTTACTAGGATTAATGATGGTCTTTGGTTTAGGTTTCAACAGCAGCCTGAATTGAGTAATTATAGCCCCTCTGAATTCCAAATGGCAATAGAGGAGGCATTTTTGGCAGACCAAGGCTTTACAGAGAAGTTGATGGATGATATAAATGCTGCAGCTGGTGACACTGGTTATGATGATACTATTCTGAAATCCTCCTTGCGCGAAGTCCGTGGTTCAAACCAGTATGGAGGAGCAGGAAAGCATTTTCTTAAACAGGTAATTCACTTCGTCTTTATTTATGGTTTTGATTATGTAATTATTGTTTCATAAAGTTTTGAATGATGTTGAAGTCTAGTCATGTTTGATGGTACATTAATTGGAATTCTCTGTGCAGGATTTATTTGATAAGAAAGACTCAAGATCATGCGAAGCCTGTGGATTGGCTCTTCCTTACAAGATGTCAAAGAAAAGTAAGGGTTTGACTCCTAATGGTCAACTCCTATGTAAAACATGTGCAAGGGTTAGTATATCTTGCCTTTTTCTTCCAATAACTTGTATTTAAGTCTGCAATGAAAACTTTATAATTGAAGTTTTGTGTTTGTTTTGAAACTCTGGCTACTAACATTATTGTGGCATATGCAAGAAAGTATCAAATCATTCGGAAGTAATTTATTCTTTGCAGTTAAGAAAGTTTTGTATTCGTTTTCAAAATTGCATATTTGTATTCTCTGAAGTCATTTAATTTTGGCAGTTAACGAAATCAAAACATTATTGTGGCATATGCAAGAAAGTATCAAATCATTCGGATAGTGGAAGCTGGGTGAGTTAGTTGAATTCCGTTAACTAATTAATTTTTCTGCCCGAAGACTGTTGTTTTTTGTAGTATTAATTCATTTGACCTTTGGGGTGTTCCCTCGGAATCAGGTACGCTGTGATGGATGTAAAGTGTGGGTGCATGCCGAATGTGACAAAATTTCTAGTAACCATTTCAAGGTCCATTACTCTTAATATGTCAATATTGTCGATTCTCAGAATTCAAAGTTCATAAAGTGACATTTGGTGTTTTATTGATTGGTATATTCTGTTTCTTTGAAGGATCTTGAAACCACCGATTATTTCTGCCCTACATGCAGAGGGAAGTTTGACTTTGAGTTATCTGATTCAGAATACACAAAGCCAAAAGTCAGGTGAGTCTATTATGGTTCTTTCTTTGTCTTCTCCAGTCCTGGTTTTGCAACTTAAGCTTATGATTTCATGTCAAATTCTTGTGAAGTCCATCCTATCTGTCGGGGCTCAAGTTCGTATATCATTTTAGAATATTTTGTTAGGTATTACATAAAAAAATGTCATTCTTCTTATAAAATTTGTATTTTTCTAACAATATTGGAGGCTTTTGTGCAGATCGAGCAGAAACAGTGAGCAGCTAGTGCTTTCAAATAAGGTCAATGTTCTCTGCAATGGTGTGGAAGGCATATATTTTCCAAGCCTACACTTGTAAGCACAAACTCCGTCAAAATTCTTGGACATAATTTTTTTTTGTCCTATCGCAGCTTATCATTTAACCTGCATTATGTTTCAAATTGATTAATGCTGATTTTGAATGTACCGTTGTTTTTTTTCTTTTTAAATAAAGCCTTGTTTTTTTTATTATTTATATATTGGAAATTGATTTCTTTCTTTATATTTTTATTGTGGGCTGTGATACATATTTTTCTTCTTTTTCAGAGTTGTGTGCAAGTGTGGTTTTTGTGGGACAGAAAAGCAAGCGCTTAGTGAATGGGAACGACACACAGGTTCCAAGTTAAGAGATTGGAAAACAAGTATTACTGTGAAAGACTCTAGGCTACCTCTGGAACAATGGGTTTGTATATATGACTTGTGACTTTTCTAATTTCGATGCATAATATTCCCCAATCTCTTTGTGCTGGAAATACACGAATTAAATGTGATTATTTTATTCTATTAGAATTGTACAAGTGTCTAACCAACCTCTTTAGAATAAAATAATGTGATTATTTTATTCTATTCAGTGTGCATTTAATGTACTTATGGGCTTCTATATAGTACTAGTATAAGTAGAGTATTGTATGCTGCCCTGATACTCCAAAAATGGTGAAGAATCGTGTCCGACACATGTTTCTTCTGTTTTTCTCCCTTTAATATCTTCTTCTCTTTTCTCTAATTGGGAAAAAATTGTTTGTTTTCAATCTCAATTAGTGTTAACTATAAAGTAGTCAACATTAGACAATGATGTTCTTTTTTGACAGTACTAATAATGTTCTCTTTGGATGGTACTAATAATGTTTAGCTAAATTCTAATTTGTGCCGAAAAAATATGTAATTGTCACTTGTTTTGATCATTTTCATTAATGTGAATGTTTGATTATTATCATTTGTAGTTATGTTTATACATTGTGCACTTATACTATTAATTTTAAATTTAATTTTTTTAATAATGTATCTAGGTCGTATCGTATCAGGAATTTTGAAAAATTTCCCGTATCACCGTATCGGTATCGTATCCTTATCGTGTCAGGTATCGGGGCTTCATAGATGATGCCTATTAGGCTATTACAACAACCAAGCCTTATCCCACTAAGTGGGGTCGGCTACATGGATCAAATTACGCCATAGTGTTCAGATGATGCCTATTATTACTAGCGAAAATTTTCTTTAACATTATAATAGAAAATTTTGTTTAAGGGTATAATTGGAATAACAAAAAAGTAAGCCCAAAACCCCCTATTTTCTTTATATATAGTATATATAGTATAGATTATTATAATTACTGTTGTTGTTGTTGTTGTGTTGTTATTATTATTACTACCACTACTACTACATTTAAAATTATTAATTTTTTCTATAAAATTGCCAGTTTCGATCCCTGGTTTGGAAGGTCAAATTATAAATTTAAGACCATCAAACCAACGAAGAAACCAGCGAAAAATTATTAATTAAATTTTACTTCATCTTGATTAGGTCTTAGATTTCATAATATCTTTTTTCATCAGTATCAATTTTTTTGTTTGAATTTTGTAGTCTTCAGTGTCAAAATGCTAATAATACCGACCTTTTCAAACACTAATATTGCTAATATGATGCTATTTGAATACTCAGATGCTGAAGGTTGCAGAATGTCATGCTAAAACTCTAGTTTCTGTCAAACCTAAAAAACCTTCTTTAAAGGAAAGGAAGCAGAAGTTGCTTACCTTCTTGAAAGGTACCTTTTTCTCCTTCCTTGTTTACAACATTGCTATATGATGTGCTTGCCACATGTTCTCATAGTGGTAATGGTACTATAAACTCTTCTCTCTGACAGAGAAGTATGAACCTGTTTATGCTAAGTGGACTACAGAGCGCTGTGCTGTTTGTAGATGGGTTGAAGACTGGGACTACAATAAAATTATCATTTGCAACAGGTAATATAGCAATTCAATTTGTCATTAGCTCATTTTTTGTCAATATTCACTATGTATATGATGAATTGCATTTCAATTTATACAAAATGCATTACATATTTTATAGATGTCAAATAGCTGTTCACCAAGAATGCTATGGAGCAAAAAATGTTCGAGACTTTACATCTTGGGTCTGTAAGGCCTGTGAAACACCTGACATCAAGCGGGAGTGTTGTCTTTGTCCTGTAAAAGGTTTGTCTTGCACAATGTTTCAAACATATGCTATATATAAAGTCATCGTCTTTTTATTTGTTTGGATTGATATAAACTCTCCTTTACTTTGTGAATTCTATTCTTTGAAGCTGTCTTGCATCAAATTTCTGTTAATTTTCTATATAAGAATCTGTTCGTTTGATTTCTAAAAGAAACAATTTTAACAGTGATTATTTTATAGAGAATTTTATGTAAAGAAAAACTTAATTTATTTATTTTATAATCATAAAAATTACTCCTTAACATTTTTTTCTCAGCTACTACTCTAATCAAAATCATTTTTTTTTGTTAAAAAATACTAAAAATATATTTTCATTATAATCAGAATAGATTTCAGCATTTTTTTCAGGTTCTGATTAATTCTAAAAGCTGAAACAAACAAATAGTAAATTCTAAAAATGATTACATTTTAAAAACAATATTTTTCATAAAATAATCTGAAACAGACTCTAAATTAGTTTTTAATCTTCTTGGCTAAGAACTTTTTGCCCCTTTTTACACTATTTTAATCAATCTTCCATTATCATCCAATAATGTAAGTTCTGTTTTCTGTAACTTCGCGACTTGATTCTTTTTGCCTTATATATGCCTATAATTCAGATTTACAAATCATGGCTGAGTTTTACCCACCCTTTTAAGTATGAGTTATATTTTGATACCTTGTGTCATTCAATAATGTATTACCACATCAAAAAAGTTTGACTATTACAAAAATGCTCAAGTTATTATCACGAAGATATTGAGATGTCATTTTTTCTCAGCTATGTGACATCTATAATGTTGTTTTCTTAAACTATTTGTTAACTCCTAGGTGGTGCTCTAAAGCCAACCGATATTGACACTTTATGGGTTCATGTCACCTGTGCTTGGTTTCGACCTGAAGTCTCGTTCGCTAGTGATGAGAAGATGGAACCTGCTTTGGGTATTCTTAGTATTCCATCAAATTCTTTTGTGAAGGTGAGCTATTGGCCAATAAAAATTTCCCCTGTAAAGTAATATTGGTCGCCAGCAAAAGTTATTTCATTCTTTGCATATTCTCACTATAAGAATTGTTCACACTACCACACATCATAAATATGATATCAGATTCGATTATTTTTTTCGAGTGTGGGATACAGAAAAAAGAACTGAACTCCTGATTTCTGAATTTTTTTTTTATCATTTATGCGTCTCTTGGTTTAGTCTAATAAATGCAACCTGAGGTCTGCATTATTTTGATTTCAGATTTGTGTTATTTGCAAGCAAATACATGGTTCGTGCACACAGTGCTGCAAATGTTCCACTTATTTCCATGCCATGTGTGCATCAAGGGCTGGTTACCGAATGGAGGTGAGGTTTCTATTGGATTGAGGTTTTTATTTTTATTTTTACAAATCAGTTTGATGACTGATTATAGATAGATACTCAATAGTCATCTTCATAGAACACACACTTCCACTTTGTGTTTTAAGAAAATTTCAAAAACTTCCATTTTCATCCTATAAGAAGATTAACAAATTCATAAGATCAACGGTGCTCAATGCGACCATATATACAAACTCCACCAATGGGATGGGCCTTGATTGTTGTATTATTGAGTGTTCCATTTATGCCGAACTGCCAATATTTAATTAAATTTTCTCTCTCTTAACTGTAGTTGCATTGTTTGAAGAAAAATGGAAAGCAGACGACAAAAATGGTTTCGTATTGTGCTTACCACAGGTATGGAACCCTCAATTATAACTAAGAAAGAATTACTCTTATCTTTTCATCTTAATAATCTGTTATTTGTTGCAGAGCTCCAAATCCCGACAATGTTTTGATTTTGCAAACCCCTCTTGGGGTAATTTCAACCAAAAGCCTTCTTCAAAAGAGAAAAGCTGGGTCAAGGTTAATCTCGTCTACCAGAATAGAGAAAGAAGACACTCCTATTGATATCACTGAGCATGACCCATTCTCTGCTGCTCGGTGTCAGATCTTTAAAAGAACAAATCTTACCAGAAAGGTAGATTGGAGAAAATTGTTCTTGCTGGTCAATGTTTGTAAAATAAAACATAAACAGTGCAGCATGGATTATATTTATCAAAGATATATTAAGTGTCTACATTTTAAAAAGCAAAGTTACTTTTGAAAGTTTTCATCTATTTGTTACAGCTTTTTTTTAAAAATGAAAATCTGAAAGAAAAGAATAATAAAAAAACTGAGAAGTGATTTTAAGTAGTTTCTCTTGAAAATTGTTTTTGATTATTTTTAAAAATTGATTTTCACTACAGTAGACAAATACAAATAGCTTCTATTTTTCTTAAAAGATCTCTCTTACAAATCATCTCTAAATTATTAAACATCAAAAACACTTTTTTGTTCGACATAATCATGAAATATCATGGTTACGTCTTTTCTTGCACTGGTTCCTTTGTTTCTATGTTCATCTTGTAGCTAGTTATCCACTGGTTCCTCTAAATTGTCTTCGTTTCTTTTCAAATGTTCAACTTACACTAATTTTTATTTCTTCTACTTCTTAGAGAGCAGCGGATGAAGCCATTTTTCATCTAGCGAGGGGTCACTGCCACCATCCTTTAGATGCAATACAGAGTTTAAATACATACAGAGTAAGCTTCTTACATTCTTGAAATTATATCAGATATTATTAATTCTTTTACCGGTATTTTAAGATCTACACTACCCCTTTCACTCTCTTAATTTCTCCTCACTTTTTTCATATCATTTTCACTCAAACAGGCATTAGTAGAGGAGCCTCAAGCTTTCTCTTCTTTCAGAGAACGCCTTTACCACTTGCAGGTGCTTATCTTTCTTAGTTAGATTATTGGCTTCAGTGGTTTATTTCTGACTTTTGTGGCGGTACACTTTATGATTCCAGAGGACCGAAAATGGACGGGTTTGCTTTGGTAGATCTGGCATACATGGATGGGGCCTCTTTGCACGTAGGAATATTCAAGAAGGAGAAATGGTATGATTTTCATGCCAAGTACTATAACATTACAAAGACACAGAACACACTCCTGTTTGTTTGACTGTTGATCAATCATCAGTACAATGTTTTTTTTAGATTTCCCTGTAAATCATATCACTGCGTTTTTATGTAGCACTAATGAGTTTAATTTAATCCTAAGCAGGTTCTTGAATATCGCGGCGAACAAGTAAGGCGCAGTGTTGCTGATCTGAGGGAAGCACGCTATAGAGCAGAAGGGAAAGACTGCTACGTGAGTTGATTTCCCTATCTTTGCATATTAGAGTATCACGGCCATCATCTCCTTATTCGTAATCATATGTTATCACACACTAAAATTCCTTGCCTTCTTACTTTTGCAGCTGTTTAAGATAAGCGAAGAAGTGGTGGTAGATGCCACCGATAAAGGGAATATAGCACGGCTAATAAATCATTCTGTGAGTCACAACCTAACTCAAATAGAATTTTATAAACCCCGATACTGTACAGTTGTCTTACCAGTTCTTTGGTTCATGTTAATACAGTGTATGCCAAATTGCTATGCAAGGATCATGAGTGTGGGTGATGATGAGAGCCGAATTGTACTCATTGCTAAGACGAACGTATCTGCTGGTGACGAGCTAACGTATATACATCTCTCTCTGCATGTGGTGTTTTTTTTTGTGCACCTGCATTTTGATATTGTAGTTGATGTTATTTTGTTTTGTGCAGTTATGACTACTTGTTCGATCCTGATGAGCCAGATGAATTCAAAGTCCCCTGCATGTGTAAAGCTCCAAATTGCCGAAAATTCATGAATTAGGAAGAGTATTATTTATACAAAAATGAAGATCATAGGTCAACAAGTATTGTTTCTTTCTACATAAGGAGCAAGCACTAACCCATCCCCTCTTCTAAAGGGGAAATCTCACAGTTACACTAAAGCTGTAATTTTGTTAAAACCAGGAGACCAACGAAAGTAGGGACCAAAAGACAAAAACAAAAGAAAACAAGCATAGTTTTTTGTGGTTTTCTTTTCCCTTTGGGATTACTTTGGGACATTAATCAAAAGTCTAATAAAAGTTATTAAGATTTAGCAGCATTTGGCTCTGTAAATGTATAAGCCGATATTAGTTTTATTTACCTAAATCTAATGTTAACCATTTTCTTCCCCGCATGTACTTTTTGGACGTTCTTATTATCTTAACCGCAAACCAATTTAAGATGGGCCAAAAGCTAGTGACTTTTGAGGCATCCTAAGAATATTTTTAATAAACGATACCGACATAAGTCAGTGGCCTTAGGTCACCATGATTTTCCAATTAAAATAAATTTAAAGTATAATATACACTGTATACAGAATTATGTGCTACTCATATAGCACCACAGTATTTGACCAAAAAATAATTTAGTATCCTCCTATCATATTTACAAGAGATTATGGGTCTTAACAAAAGATGATGTATTTGGTCTAAATTTTGAAGCAGATATATCAATTGTTGTTAATCTAAATATCTCTTGTAAATAGAACCTTCATTTTTTAATTTATAAAAAGTAAAATAATAAGAATTTAGTTTTTGTGCATTATCATTAAAAAAAACTACATTGTATGGTTTTCGAGACAACTTTGATTAAAATTAAATATTTTATACAATCTCACGACGATTAATTGTGAATGTAAAATAGTTGTAGAGATGGTTAGAATAAAAGACAAATATTAATCAAGTGGTCAGAGTTTCGAGTTTACATTGTATATAACTGGTAACTAAAAAAACATTGTAATTAATCTGTTGTGATTAACTGACAATATATAGCATTGTTGCATATAAATTAAATTCAAAATTTTATACCAGAAGTCCATACAACTTTAATTTATGGATGAAATAATAATCAATGATAAGGAATTTGTTTGAAAGAAGAATGGCATGCCAAGCAAACCCTGTGAATTGCAGAGTTAAAGGCATTGCGGCATCTTATTCTTTGGACTGTTTATGTAAAAACAAACAATTTAGCTGAAAATGAAATCAAACAATATCTTGATTTTGTCCAAGGTTTAATTCCACTCAATCATACCACATAATCCATAAAATAAATAAATCATCATAGGGTAAAGCTTGGTCGTATCAATTACTTCTGATGAGCTAGCAACAATATTTGTTTACACAAAATGAATTCTAAAGATTGATCAAAATTCTAAAGAATTTAAAAAATAAATTAAAAATTACAAGGGTATTTACCTGGACATCCACTGGTTGGTTGGTTGGGTGGATGCCATAGCACATAGTCTCCTCTTCCCTAACATGACAATTGACATGGTGATGTGATGTCATATTAGTTGAGAACAAGGTGCAAAATAATGAGATAGATGAGATCTATCTATATATATTACTCTACTCAAACCATTAATTTTAGTGTATTTGTATTCCCCTACCCCATGGTCTACTCTATCTATTATCTAGTTTTGTGATTTTGGTATTACTTACTTCTCATATGTGCTTTGCCCTTTTGGTTTTTGGAGGGTTTTAATTCTCTTATATTAATTCCATGACCAACTGGACATGTCGGCCTTCATTTTTTTTTT
>Ga0228710_1007258_pt1 | contig 16456 bp, 9 predicted proteins | sample MedpolnodulmetaG_FD_177995 | JGI IMG/M metagenome (GOLD analysis project Ga0228710, IMG submission 177995) | Root nodule microbial communities from Medicago polymorpha collected in Santa Monica, California, United States - pink nodules | ecosystem: Host-associated > Plants > Roots > Nodule... | reverse complement strand
ATATAATATTATATTTTTTAACACAAATAAATATTTGTTGCAGTGGTTAGTTTATGTGATTCATTGAGATCTTCTTGGTTCGATTTCTACAACCCTTGAGTTTTTCAAATTCGGATTCTTTTTCTACTAATTAGTTAAGGCATGGAGAATTAGTATTAATTAATATTAAACTAAGTCAAAGCAGCTGAAGCATAGAAAACTGGCATTAAACAGGACGTAATGAATCATTAATACGTGTTTAAATCGATTTAATTAATGAGACTAAAGATGAAAAATTAATTAAACCGGATCGGTTCAAAAAACCGGCCGAGTCATCGGTTTTAATCGGTTTTCAGCGAGTTTCGCCGGTTTGCATTGGTTTAATTACACAGCCGATCCGATGTTTGGATCGAACCGTTATACCCACCGGTTCCCGGTCGGACCGGTTCAACCGGCCGGTCCGAGCTGGGTTTTAAAACTATGACTGTTGTGTTGTATCCTCACTTCATTTGTTCTCCCGGTAACAATTACTAATTTTTTTTTTTTTTTTAAGTTAATGAGGTATGACATGACACGTTAACCAGATATGTGACCACGTGGATGACACATGTAAAAGATAGAAGATATCTTCTATCTCTCACACCTAACTTTGATCATCAATTGCCTCAAATGAATTCGTCGATCATTCCATCTGCACTTGCAAGAAGTACGATCGTTCCTACCCCGTTGGTGTTGTTCCAACGAGAGCGGTGATGTTTTTGTGTTATGTGAAAAATCCCCCCAGTTTTTATCCAAGCCAGGTCGAAGCATAATGGACGTCCCATGTTAAATCAACTGACAAGTCAATGTAGCTTGCTTAGGGTTGTACCCGTGGCCCAATATTATTTTAATTCCTTCTTTAGTATGAGGGTAGAGAGATATATATCATATGATGGCTTGTAAGGTGAGGATTGCCTCCTCTATATAAACTCTTATCAAGAGTTTTATTTATCTGATGTGAGACTTGAGTTTTTCCCAATACAGCTCCCTCACGCCAGCACTCTCTAGGCTTGGTACATGAATCGGTAGGTGACCCTTGAATTTGAAAAGCTCTGATACCATGTGGAAATTTAGGGTCTAACTTAACCTTACAAAACCAGCTTTTAAAGTGAGGTATATAAACTCTTATCAAGAGTCTTATCTATCCGATTTGTGACTTTGATTTTTCCCAATAGGTCCATCATCATACAAGGTATACAATTTACTATATTACAATAACATTAAGTCGTATAATTGAATCTGTGATTTTGGTTCACCGTTTAAATTTCCAACAAATTGTTGCTTATTTTGGGCAAAATGGTTCATACAATGTGCCACGTATGTGTCATCCCCATAAAGTGCCATGTATGCAATCAAAGTACTACATACAACTAATGGCACAAGTTAACATAATGATCAAATTGCTTGATGTTATTCGATTTCATAAACTATTTTTGTAAATGTCCAACCAATACAATTTCAAGGGAAAAATTGATGATTTTCTCTGCCAAATTTGTATATGATTTACTGTAATGGAGTATATACTAAATGGTATTTATCAAATTTTAAAGAAATTAAAAAACATTTTTTTAATGTCTAAACCAAACCATATTTGTTTCCCATTGGTCACACATGTCAGGTGTCACTTTTCAGTCCTTTTAAAAATACAGTTTAATTACTTTGTAGATCTTCAAATTAAACCATTCAAATTTAAAACTATTTTTAAATAGATCTTCAAACATTTAAAAAAAAATGTAATTAGATTTCTAAACTAATATATTGTTTGTAATTAGGTCATTCCATTACATTGTTCTTAGTCATGACATGAAAGTGGCTCCCTTCTATCGATTATAGGAAGAGTTCGGCTTGTGAAATTTGTTCTTCATGGTATGTTGGTTTACTCTTTCCGTATTTTATGCTTGGTCTATATAAATTTACTTAAAATTATTGACAGTTGGATTCAAATCTTTAATAGCTACTCTGATAGTGGTTTAGGGTTAAGATATGTTAGAGAAATCAATGAAAGAACCATCCTCAAATTAGGTTGGATTGATTGGGCCAAACTTAATGCTTAAAAATTTCTTTAAATATAGTGCCAAACTTTATCATGTCCAAGGCATGATATTTGGAGGAGATTTACTTTTTCGCGCGTCCTATTTTTTCTCCAAAAATACCCCTAGTCTGGATTACATAATCCGAACTCCTTCCGAAAAATGAATTTCGGACAAATTCGTGGATTTTTTCACTTAAACCAGTCTGATGGATGTTGATGTCAATATGCAATGGTTGAATTCAGATTACATAATCCGAAATGTGTCAATCACCCCGCAGAAAGTCAACAAATGGGGTGAGAAATGTTGTTTCCGGATTACATAATCCGGAAAGTGTATAAACTGTCCGGATTATATGATATGAACTGCATCATCACAGAGGCAGGAGCCATATGTTTTGGCTGAACCTCTGTTTTGACGCATTTAGCTTGCTTCTAAACGACATACCATGTCTTTGACCATATGTTCTAACAGAAAATCTAATTCATAACATAACAATTATCAACACAACATAATTTTCAAACATAACATTAATCAAACATAACCATAAAATTATCCAAATGTTACATCACTAAAAATTATCCAAATTATTCAAACATAACATAATTAAAAAGCACAATCATCCATAATATTCAAACATTAACATAAAATAAATTACAATCAACCCCTTATAACTACACCCGTACCACCCCCACCACCCCTGCCACCTCTTGCACCCCTGCCATCCTCAATAGCTCCCCGACGACGGTAAACCTTCCCATCATGCACTTATACCTCCTCCAAATGTTGCCACTCGTCAGACCCAGTGCAAAAGGAAAAAAACGGTACAATTAACTTGCATGCATAGAGAAATCGAACTAACCTTCCATTTGATGTTTATCAAGGGTTGAAATGCGGTCCTTTTGAGCAAGAAAACGCCAATTTTAGTTGGATTTTTGTAGTTCGAAATTTGGGATAAGAGGGAGGGGGGAGAGAGAGAGTAAAAAGTGAATCTATAAATTTGGGGGGTGAACTTCCTTTTATACTTCAAAGATGTCCGAAATATGTAATCCGGACAAGATTTTGAATTTACAAATTTTGTATTCCGAAGGGCTATTTTGTAATTTTTGCAAGGCGTGTGAGAAGGGCATAGGGTGGGAAAATACAAAACCTATTTGGAGAGCAATCCGATTGCTCAAATATTGGAAGACTTGATATTAGACAACTTAGTGGATCTTATATAAAGTCTAATACCATCTTAGAATTTTGAATTAAGTTTAATTCATCTCTTATAAAACCGATTATAAGGTAGAATGTCATCTACTTAAATCCTCATTTTATCTCATAGAAATAAAATATGAATGTGAAGTCTTTTTTAATATGTTGTATTCAAATGAAATGATATTACATTTTCATGCGAAGTCTTCCTTTTTTATTCTTCATTTTGAAGTATTTCCATGTGATTTATAAATCAGTTGATATTGCATCAGCATGTAGTTGTTGTTTACTCAAAGTTGTATATATGCAAAACTCGAGACTAAAAGCGTGACAAATTTTCAGCTGCATCGGTACTATTATTAAGCAAAGCTAGCATCACATGGTTGGGTTAACTTCAATATACTCCAAGAGAAGAAAAATGTGGGGAACGGACCAAATTTTAAAGCTATCAAATCATATATGCATGCACATTGCAAACCAACCAAACAAGCCTAAAAGAAACCCTCTAATTCAAAGTTCACTTGATTTCTTAAGAAAATTTTGATATTGTTCGAAGCCTGAATACCTTATTCATCTTAAAAAGATGAATTTCTAACGGTTAAATTACTTGAAAAAAAACACTTTTATTTTTTTGTACTTGAAAGATCTCATTTAAAATTTCATTTAAAGTCTCAAAACATGTTCAGCCGGCATTAGTATTGTGTGTATGCAACTATGCATAGATAAAAGTTAATGTTAGGTAATATGTACCATTTCTTTTAAATGTAATGAAAAATTGCAGACGTGCTCGTTTCGTTTGGACCACAATAATATAAGCATAACTGGTTGAGTTTCATTTATAATATGCAAATTGAGGAGAGTCAATGGTCAATGCATAATTGGAACAAATGTTTGTATAAAATGCACATGACAGGTCCAAAATAATTAGTAAAATAAATTGTCAACGGTAAATAATTAGTTTCAAAAAGTACAAATGTTGTAATAGGCAAGTTTTTTTTTTTTTTTTTCTGGGGTTTGAACTCTGGATCTTACATATATTATGTATTGTTCATATCAACTGAGCTAAGCTCACGAGACGGTCAAGTTTTTTTCTAACAAAAGCTCAAAGAAAACTTAACCAACAATTCAGGATTTTAAGGCTTTAATATGTGTTTCGTCCCTGCAATTAGGGGTCATTTAAAAATTGGTCCCTGTAATCGTTAATCCTGATAAATTACCCTTGCAAATTACCCTTGCCAGAATTAACGATTACAGCGAACAATTTTTAAATGACCCCTAATTGCAGGACGAAACACATATTAAATATAAGTTAAATATAAGTCTACATGCAGGCATAGGAAAACACCTAAACAGTGGTGCACTTGTGTGCATGTTAAATATAAGTGTCAAGCATATAAAGTCCACTTTTGCCTCAAAAATAGGCGTTAAAAACGCACTTTCATAAGAGATTCCAAGTTCCAACCCAAACGCACTTTGCTTCAGTGTTTGCGTACCTACCTCTCCAAAATCTCACATAGTCTTCACCATTTCCCCTTAACATTCAATTTCAACTTCAACACACAATTCAAATCACAAGAAAAATCAAAACAAGAAACCTCTATATGCACAACCAAGAGGAAATGGCCTTAAACAACAAGTCCAAGAAACCAAACTCCTCTTCAAATTTTTATTTCTTCACAACCCTTTTGTTCATTGTTCTCTTCACAATACCAGCTCTTTTCCTTCTCCACACCCCCACCACAGCTTCTATTTGCACCACCTTTGCTTCCCAACAATCCAAAACTTGGTCAGGTGATCTTACTTTAGCTGAATTTGCATGGAACAAGCTCTCATTTTTTCAACACAAAAAACCACTTTTACCTCTCAAAATTGCTGTTTTCTCTAGAAAATGGCCTATTGGTACCACCCCAGGTGGCATGGAACGCCATGCTTACACCCTTCACACTGCTTTAGCTCAAAGAGGACATAAAGTTCATATTTTTACATCACCCCAAGATGAAAAAACTTCAATCAAAACACAACAAAGTTACCCTTTTATCCATTTTCATGAAGGTGAATCTGACAAGTGGAGATACAATAAAGCATTGGAACAATATCAGGAAGAGAACAGTAAAGAACCTTTTGATGTTATTCATTCAGAAAGTGTTGCACTTCCTCATTATGTAGCTAGGAATCTTTCAAATCTTGTAGTGTCTTGGCATGGAATAGCACTTGAGAGTTTGCAATCAAGTATTTTTCAGGATTTAGCTAGAAGACCTGATGAACCTATTTCACCTCTTTTCAATAATAGCTTACATGGTATTGTCCCTAAGGTGTTGAATGAGATAAGATTCTTTAAGAGTTATGCTCATCATGTTGCTATTAGTGATAGCTGTGGTGAGATGCTAAGAGATTTCTACCAAATTCCTACAAGAAGAGTACATGTGATTGTTAATGGGGTTGATGATGATGAGTTTGGAGAAGATGCTGAATTGGGAAGGAAATTTAGAACCAAAATTGGGATTCCAGGGAATGCAAGTTTGGTACTTGGTGTAGCAGGGAGATTAGTTAAAGACAAAGGTCATCCTTTGCTTCATGAAGCATATTCAAGGCTAATAACAAAACACCCTAATGTTTATTTGATAGTTGCTGGTTCTGGACCATGGGGGAACAGGTACAAAGATTTAGGAAACCAGGTTCTTGTTCTAGGATCAATGAGTCCTTCCATGTTGAAAGCATTTTATAATGCTATTGACATTTTTGTCAATCCAACACTGAGGCCACAAGGGCTTGATCTTACTTTGATGGAGGCTATGATGAGTGGGAAGCCTCTTTTGGCATCAAGGTTTCCAAGCATTAAAGGTACTCTTTTGGTTGATGATGAGTATGGTTACATGTTCTCTCCTAATGTAGAGTCCCTATTGGAGGCACTTGAAGCAGTGGTAAAAGATGGACCACAGAGGCTAGCAAGGAGAGGAAAGGCTAGCCGTGAGTATGCTTCCTCAATGTTTACAGCAAAAAAGATGGCATTAGCATATGAGAGGTTATTTCTATGTATAAAAGATCCTACATTTTGTATCTACCCTTGAGGTTTAGACTAGAAATACACTTCTATTTCTTTCATTATTTTCATTTTTTTCAGTACATAATAAAGATGATGAAATCTGAGGACCATTTTAGTAGTTCATCTCTGTAAGGATTTTAAGAATGCCATTATGAATCTATATATGCCTCAACCTTTGAAAGTGATAAGTAATAAGAATAAATAAATTATCTCAACAGAACATGGAACACATGAGCAAAAAAATAAGCAAAAATAGCATCTTTCAAAGTCATAAAGTCAAATGAAACTTGTATATTCTGTTTTCACCATTTTTTGGGGGTAGGGGGGAGGTTCCTAAATTACAGAATTGAGCTAATGAAGTTTGATTTTTCTTTTGCAATGAAGAGAACAGAAGAAAAAGAAAATATAAGATAAATGGGTACTTGTTCCCCATATTCTTTGGAGATCTTTAAAATTTCATGTTTAGCCTTGTTGAAAAATATCTTTCTGAAATATACAAAAAATCATAAGATGGCAGCATCATTGGATCCAGCATGCCTCAAACAAGGCCAAAGCATAAAACTCTGTTCAAAGCACAGAAGTAATGTGCTTAATTCGAACCAAATCATGGCTGCAGAACTTCCAGAAGGACCACGCGTCATTCTGTATTATTGCTGCATATTTTCTCAACATCTAAAACCACTTTTCTTTATTTTCTTTTTTTCATTTATTTTGTGCACTGTGAAAGAGTAATTCAAAATCCTTATCCTCGCCGACTCTTGATATCTAACTCTTCCTATTTACGATATAACGCTACAATACATGCGTTCTTTAAAAAGCACTCTAACTTTTTACTCTGCTTCTCGACGCCTGTACAGGTGATCATCATGTCTCATCAACAACAAAAGTTAAGGCACAATAACTTGCGTTGAAATGCGGTGGTTCTCAAAATGTTCATACGCATATTTGGTTCTTAGGAATAACAGCGTACTAGAACCTAGTCCCACGACAGATGTGCATCCCCACCAGATAAATGTCCAGAAGTAGCATTGCCTTCCCATGCAAACTACTGAGTCCGACGTTGTCAAGTTTCCCGGTGTTGAGTGTGCATGGGCATCATACACTAGTGCAGCAAGAAAACCATAGAGAAGTGAACCAATTGGGATATTTGTTATGAGAATGTTGTGATTGACACCTACACTATTGGGTCCAAACAGTTCAGATGTAACTGAAACAGCAGCGGCAAATATGAAACCAGAACTCAACCCAATTAGTGCAGTTCCAGTATGCAGTGCCAGAGAACTGTCTGATGCGGCAAGCAAGAAGAACGCAATTGGTGTTGGTATAAGTGCAATGGAGAGCCAACCAGTTCTTGCAAAGTAGAACTTACTGCAATGCCAAAGATAGTTTAATCATAAGTGCTACAATTTTAATCACATAAATCATTTCTAATTCAAGACAAAGGCAAGAGGAAATAAAATGTACGTCTCTTTAAGTCGTTTAATTATACTGTTATCCTTTAAGTCTCATTACGGACACCGTTATCCTTTTTCACACATTCTGTCACCAAAATACTTATGTTAATGTCATGTTACTGGCATGACATGAACAAGTTTGGCCACTTATCCTACGTGTACCCCTCTGTTATCTCCTATGTGTTACTCTTGCCCATTTTAGAATTATGTTGAACTATTTGGGGTAAATATTGCTCAAGAGAGAAGAATAATTGGTGTAAATGCCATGGGATTTTTACCCGTGGGGCAACGAATACCTCTTAGACTATGCAACCTATTCCTCTTCTCTCGCACAATATTTGCCTCAAACCATTTAATCTAGTTCTAAAATGAACAAGAGATACTTGAACCAGATGAGAGAGAGGTGCACGTAGGATAAGTGGCCAACTCTGTTCCTGTTTGTCACGTCAGTAACATACCAAACGCGTGTGTTTTTATAACAGAATGTGTGAAAAAGGATAGTGGTGCATACAGAATGGAACTTAAAGGACCTATGTGGGACAAAAAACTTAAACGACTAATCTAGTACAAATAAACAATTTAAAGGACTTCAGGATACTTACCTACGAACATAGTCCGGTCCAGCTGAAAGCAAGCGACCGAAAAACGAAAAGGATGCATAGAGAGTAACAAGGGTAGAAGTACTTGATTTCAGACCGAGAGATTGAGCAATCTGTCCCAGATTATTGCTATAGACAAGACCAATCGTACCTCCACAGAAGTATGTGATGTAGTATAGCCAAAAGTCTAATCTGCGGAAAATCACCGCAGCCGAGTGCTCTTCTCCTAGCATTGTCAAGTGATCCTGGCCAATCATCCTATCACAACACACATCACTATCACTTTCCTTCTGACTTGAAAACATGGATCCGTTGTCACTTAGCAGGCTGTAACCATCTCCATTGCCAACAATACTACTATTGTGGCGGCTAAGTAGCTCTTTATGCAGCTCAAGATCATCATCATGAATAAGAATAATGCTGGATCCTTCTACCCGGAAGCTGGAATGGATGGTACGCTGAGCCCAAGCCCGAGCATATACAATGCCAGGAATAAACAATGGGAGGATGAGGAGAAGAACAGTTCCACCAAAGTGGAGCCGGGCTGAAGCTATGGAAGAAGCAGATGAGCCAAACAAGAGGAGATAAAGGCCAGTGAAGATGGCTAAGAAGTTCAAGATTAGAAATACTAATGAGTCCCGGTTAACTGCATCAGGAGGGAGAGGGTCTAAAGGCGGTTGGCGAAGAATTGGAATGGTCGCTGCAATGCAAACAAAAAGAGGAACAAGAGCATTCAAAAGAAGATACAACGAGTCAGATGATGGGTCTATTGAATTTGCAGCAAGGGTGTAAAGGGCTGCACTGACACCATTGAAACTCACAGTGAGCGATAATGCAAGTGTTCGGTTAACTGGAAAATTCCTAATGCAGAGAATAAAACATACTGTGTTGAACCAGCATATGCTGCAGCCACTTAAAAGACTCAGAAGGAACACCTGCCAATAAGAATTCATAGCAAGTAAATCAGTCTTGGTTTGATAATTATCAGCATATTACAATTCATGGATGTCTAAAAGTTAACCAATCCTGGCTTAGCTACCGGTTAGCGGTTACCACTGACCAGATATAATTACAAAATCACTGAATATCTCATTGTTTTAATGTATTCCTCTCAGCTAAAGAACTTTTATTGAATATATACAGCATATATTTCCAGGGAAATCAACAAAGTGTCTACTGTGAATCAAATTAAGTACATTGCATGTCCTGTTCTTTATAGTTTGTAGGTAAAGACTATATGAGATAACTTTCTATATGTGTATGTTTGGTTCAGCGGTTGTGAAATTTTGGTGACACAGTGCAGAAATTCAAAAGCGCCGAATTGTAGCTTCACAGATTATGCGGAAAAAGCGCGTTGAAACGCGAGAAATTGAAGGCAAACATATGTCATGTAAAAGCTTCTAGCTTATATAAGATATATAATAGTAAATATTTTATTTTCAAAGAAAAACCAAGTAAAATTTGTTTGATTGATGCAAGCTACAGTTGAACTTATTAGTTTTCCACTTTTGCAACACATTCAATTCAACACATTGATCTGATAAGGTCTGCAATGAAAATGACAGGATCCACTTTTCAAAATGGGTAGGGTTCAGTATTTTTCAATATCTACAAAATCAGCGGAAAATACACTTAGGAGACACGTAATCACCATTCCATATATTGTTTTAAAAAGGAAATATATTTAATTTACCACTAATGATTAATAAAGGAATATAGATCCAAGAATAAATAACCAATATACATCTAGGTTTTCTCTGGTGCAGGTTGATAAGTTGATTACTATTATAATAAAAGGGGAAATGTCAGCAATGTCACGGGCACTGATTAAAGAATTATAAAAGTAAATAAATATTATATTGAAAATATTACCTTATAAAAATATAATATCTTATGATTTTTTTAAGAGCTATGCTAACAAGTGTCATTAGGATTCACTAGCATATACAGCAAAAATAGTGTGTGCATAGGATTCAAAAATATTTTTCCAGACACCGATTAAGAAATTATAAAAGAAAATGTTATATTGAAAATATTCCCTTATAAAAATAGTAATAATTTTATGCTTTTTTAAAGGTTATGCTAAGAAGTGCTCTTAGGTTTCGCCAACACATGCACCAAAAGTAGTATGCTTGCATTAAATTCAACAATATTTCAACTTTTAAAAAGTTAAATCGTCACTATTTATCATTTTCCAAAGTAATATTTCTATATTAATCCAATGTCATAAGGTACTCTATAACATTTCCCTTTTTTAAGGGTAAATATTTTTTAAAAATAAATGTTAGTACGTTAATGATTATGTTAATATTTTCTCTTTTATAACTTCTTTAATCTTTTAGTTCAACCAAATGAGTTGTTCATTCTCAGGTAGTATTTTAACAAACATCATTATAAGGTATCAGATTCGAATGCAGGTAAAAGTGTCAAATATAATAATATCGAGGTTCTCTCAAAAAAAAAATATTGAGGTTGTAAATTGAGTTAGACTTTATTGTTAAAATATGGCTGCTTTTTTAAATAAGTAAAGAAAAGAAAAAGTGGAACCGCCATTTTGGAGTTGGACCACAAGAATATAGTACAAGGAATGAGTGAAAGCCATCACAACCGCCAAAATATTACGCGAGAGAGTAGGTAAACTTGACGACAACAAGTCCATTTCATTTTCCAAAAAAAATCAGTTTTTATTTTTCTAAACTTTACGTATATTTTAAATTGCCAACAGTTTCTAATAAACCTCTTAAAATGAAAAACAATTATTTAATAAATAAATAATAGATTTTTGACCCGTGCTCCACACAAGTTTATTGTAAATGGATTGACATACGAATAATAAAATACAATATATAACTGGTAACGGTGAAAAAATAACACGTGATAATCCATAGTAGAGAAAATAAAACACTTCATTTTTTTTGAAAGAAAAATAAAACTTTTATGTATGAAATCTGAAAATATTATAAAAGAAAATTCGGTAATCCTATCAATAATTCGGTAAAAGAAATAAGAAATTTTTAGTACATTGGCATGTAGTTTCATCACACATTGCAAAATACTTCCTCATATACGACGTTAGACGTTACATTGGTATCTTCATCATCTTCATCAGTGATCAATATCTTTAGTCCTTCTCTGAATGTAACTCTTGAAACAACAACATACAACAGTCCGTGAGAAAATACAGGTGTTGGTAGATATACACCAACATGTTTAAGCGACTGCCCTTGACTTTTCTTAATTGTCATTGCAAATGATACAGTCAAAGAAAATTGTCTTCGTTGAAACTTATAGAGAATCCTGACATCCGAAGGCGATTGAGAGAAACACGGTTTAGGGCTTGGTATATATAGTCAAGTTTATATGAAAATTAGGGTAGCCGAGTTTGCATGGAAATTAGGGTATTCTGTTTGTAAACGTATTAAATAAGTGTAGAAAATATTGTCAAAAAAAAAGGCAACAGGAAAGGAATGAAATTGGTACGATACATCTTTTTAGTATTAAATAAGTGTACAAAATATTTCTTAAAAAAAAAAAGTTTACAAAATATTGTAAAAAAAAAAGCACGAAATTGGTGCGATGTATTTTTTTAGTATTAAATAAAATATTTCCTTCAAAAAAAAAGTGTACAAAATATTGTCAAAAAAAATCCAAAAAAAAATGTATAAAATAGAAGGCATCATAACCTAATCATTGATATGCTCATATTGAGTGCAACATCATAATTTCTAAAACAAACGTGCAACATCAGAAAAAATATTGTCAAAAAAAAAGAAGCAAGAGGATAAGAATGAAATTGGTGCGATGCATATTTTTAAATGAAATTTGTTAGGTTAAAAGAAGAAAAAAAATATTAGGTTAAAATGTTACAGACCTAAGAAAATTAATAAATAAGAATTTATGATAGTGAGAAAGGAAAACAAACTAGGAAAAATGTATTTTCTACTTTCCGGTAATTGTAATTTTGTTTTATGGTACATAGTAATAATTTATTTATTTATTTGTGCACCGATTTGTATTAAACTTTTGAATTATTTTCAAATTTCAAGATAAAACACTTCTCCGCCGATCACTCTTGCCTAAAATCATTTTTTAGAGAGTCAAAACTTTTTGTCTATATTAAAAATAACATTATTTTTCAGAGGAAAAAAATAAACTTCTCCAACTTTTTTTTTTGGTAGTGTCTGGAATTCGAATCACAATCTTGTATATATTATGCATTATTTTTGCTAATTGAGCTAAGTTCACGAGGACAACTTTTCCTTCTTCTTTTCGAAGGGAAAAAGCTTTTGCTCCTAAAATCCACTTTAATTAAAACTAATTTTTTGGTAGATTAACACACCCAACCAAAAAAACACATGGAAAGTGGCCGGTTTTTCAATCTAATAATGTAATTTTAACATCTAAAAATTAACAACTACTTCAAAATCATATTAAACATATAATTTATAATTATTGATGTGACTATAAGACCTCTAGTTGAAACTCCCTCATATAACTGGACCTCATGTAACCATACAACATATAGTTTGAACCGAGTTAAATTGTTCAACTAACAATTTTGAAATTGTCGGTTGAACTAGATTTTATGAACACGTCATATCTTTTTTCTATTTAAAATTATAGTAAAATAATAATTTGAAAATGTAGTAATCCAGGTTGTTGGCGATGCTGATCACTAATAATGATTCAAATATACTCAATAATACTAATCCATAATTAAGAGTTAATAAAGCTAAGTATATTGAATAATATAATTAAGAAAGGTTCATCAATAATGCAAAAAAGGAAAGAAAAGAAAAAAGAGGAGTGAAATGAAATTACCAGAAAATAAGGCAAAGAAATGAAATGATTAATGAGAAGCCATTGAACACCATAACCAAGAAACCCCATAAACGCAGCAATGAACATAACAACCGAAACAGGAAGATGCATAAGCGCTAAACCAGAAGACCAACCGAAAATCTTCCCCATATCATTCGCAGTAGCCAAATAATTCAGCTGAACCTGCGAGATTTGAAGAGCAGATTTCAACGACGATGAATATTGCGAGAAATCGAAATTTGTTCCTGTAAATGCTTGAATCCATATCGTAACGACAAGGATCATCCATTTCCGTGATTGTCCCGCCATTAAAAGTGAAACGCGATTATTTAGAAAAGTGATTCTTCGACGTGATTTTGGTGATTCTTCGAGATTGTTGGAATTTGAATTGAAATAATTGAATCTGTTATTGTTGTTGTTTCTTGGCCTCATTTCTATGAGTTGTTTCGGTTGTGTATTTATATATATTTTTTGTTAGTGAATAGTATGATTTTTGATTTTTTTTTGTTGTTATATGCAAAAAAATTGTTGAAGTGTGATGTGTTAAGGTCGTTTCCCTATTTTCCATCAAATTGTCATCATGCCTCTGTCATCTTCTTATGAGGCTAAATTACGGACAGGAAGCATCGTGGCCTCGTTTTAGAGTTTGTTTTTTTACAAATAAAATCTTAAATCAAATTGTCAAAAAATAAATTAATTAATGAATTTTTTATTTTTTTTTAAGAATAAATGAATTACTTGCAAAGATCAATCAATTTTCAAGCCAATAACATACTTTCTTTTACCATGTCCACAGGTTTTAACTCAACGGATAAAAATACTGAAATTGTTAAGTCGAACATTATAAATAGAGTTTGAACATTTTATAACGACTTTACAATTTCGTCCATTTTAAAAAAGAAAACATTTTCTTTTATCGCTGTGATAAGAATAAACCATATATCTAATACATTCATTATTCAATAGATTTTAAAAATAAATGTTTTTCTTATAATATGGACTAGAGAGAGTATAGCATATGGCTTTTAAATTTATGTAATCAAAACAAATTTGTTTGATGATAATATTTTTCTCACAACTTTGTAAAAATAAGCTAAAACCAAATAATGTTTTGAGTGCTTATAACTTCTTCTATCAATTTTACGTTTATTATCTTAATTGAAAATATAAAATATTAATTAGAAATATTATTATGTCGTTTTGTATTCACGAACTAGTTTAACAACTAAATTTACCAAATATTTCAAGTTTAATTCTATAGTTTATTTGCTACCAACTATGAACTAACTTATTTATTATGAGTTCAACTGATATAAATTAACTTATCGGCTATCATTATTATCAGCTATCTAATATGTTTTACCAAACACACTCTAAGGCATTTTTAGTACTTTCATTAAGCTTAAAATTCCATATTTCATGTCACCGAAATTTTATATTATTCATACTTAATTAAACAGGCCGACCAAATTTTGAGTTAATAAAGTTGCCTCTTATAAAAAAAAAATATGCTAGTAGTGATTTTTTTATATTTATAATAGATCATTTGAAATTTAAGGAAACACGAATGTCGATCCAATGATATAAATAATTTTAAAAATAAAATATTAATTTGCCACTAAAAAAAAGCTAAATATGACACAAAAAATAAAGATAAAAAGACTTCTAGTTATTTTTGTTTTAAAAAATAGTAACTGAAAACCCATGTTATCTTAGGCCTATAGATTGTGAAAACGAAGAGTAATTACCTGCTTAAGCAAGCTAGGTACAGCACCATGTATTAATTGATTCGAAATCATAGTCATCTTTAAATATCATATAATATATGTTAATTATGAGTTTAAGCATGTTCGTTATGCGTCTTGTCTTGTGTTTTTTTGGCAGTGGTGGATCCAAAAGATTGTGGGTACAGCCAGCAGCACAGGAGCTTGATGAAATTTCCTTTGCATGTTCTGATTCAATTATTAGTACGATGTACGAAATGCAGCGCAACTACACAGGTTTACACAAAATCAAACGTTCCTACATTAGTGTTTTATTTTTTTATTTGTAAATGCCAAAGCAAATTTCATTACGCACAGTATGAAAACTCCGGTAAAAGATGTACCAATTACCATATGTCTTGTACAACTTCACACCTACTCCCCTTACACACATTCATCCCAATAACCTATATTAGTTCTAATGATTCAATGAAATGGTGTATAATCCAAATGAGACACGTTTTTCAGCCTAAAAGACAGCTTTGTGTGGGTGGCTGCGACACGGTGGAGGACATTAATCATCTTTTTCTATCTTATGATTTTTTGGGAGAATTTGGAATAGAATTTCTAGTTGGTTTGGTTTTAGTATGGTGCACTGTGCTCACGTGTCATATCATTTAATTTAATTTGGAGTTTTTGATAGATTTCTAAAAAGTATTCGTCCAGTACTTCATCTCAGTTGGCTATCTTCTGAGTTATTTTGCGAGAAAGAAATGATTGTGTTTTCCAACAAACGAAGGAAACATTACAACAACTTCTCGACAACGTTAAACTTCAATCATATCGGTGGTTGAAAGCGAATCACATCAATTTCGCTATTAGTTACTCCATCCGGTCATATTTATAAGCAAAAAATAATTTTTTAGATACATTGAATAATTAATGTATCTAATCTATAAATGTGACTGGATACATTAATTATTCAATATACCTAAAAAGCTGTTTTTTTGCTTATAAATGTGACCGCAGGAGTATAATTTATGGTGGCTAAATCCCCCAACTTGTTTGGGAATCACATTGTAACAGGGATTGTATTTTGCCCGTTTTTCAGTTTCTTGCTTATTTCATACTTTTGATGTAATTTGATACTTTGTTTCTATGGTTTCTTTTGGCACGTCTAATGCTAGAAAAATCAGACTTTTTTTATTATATATTCCATTTAAGCTTCTTGAAAAAAAAAGTTGTCTTTGATAATAATAAGGGACAAAGATATACAAAATGATACTCCCATTGATTTCGATTATAAGTAAAAGTAAATAGTTTTACACTAGTTAAAAAATTCAGTTGAACAACTATAAGGAAAATGATATATATCCCGATAACTTGATTCACGAAAGTGTCCCGAGCGTTTAAAACACAAATGCATTTTTTGCTGGTGACATCATGTTTGGTAAGTGGAAGCAGTTTTTTTTTTTTTTGGAATCAAAGCAATTTCAAATCGTGAAGCTTTCGGGATATGCTTCATCGGGATATATAGCATCCCTCCAAATATAATTATTCTTTTTTATCTTAGAAGAAAAAAAAAGTGCAT
>Ga0228710_1007254_pt1 | contig 16467 bp, 8 predicted proteins | sample MedpolnodulmetaG_FD_177995 | JGI IMG/M metagenome (GOLD analysis project Ga0228710, IMG submission 177995) | Root nodule microbial communities from Medicago polymorpha collected in Santa Monica, California, United States - pink nodules | ecosystem: Host-associated > Plants > Roots > Nodule... | reverse complement strand
GGGGGGGGGTGTTCACCTTAAAATATGACTAAGAGATAGAAATGAGAATAGGTCATGCATGAGTCATTTCCTATATTATTTGAGTAACCATAGACTATGGCTACAATGTTGCCTGATTTCTTAATTTTATAATATTTGATCAAAATGGTTAAGACTAGGTCTTGGAATACTCCTTAATATATTATGTGAATTTGTACTGTCGATGGTTTTAGAATGCCAAATTTAACATACAATTAATCCTAGAATATATCTATACTAGGTGATAATTGAACAAGTTATACTCTTATTGTTATTTAAGGCTAGCATTAGCAACCTTGATTTCACAGCAATTTATGAACAAAAATATAAACATAAATATAATCCATAAAGAGGAATGCTAGCAACACACATTTTAACACACTTGTTTTGATTGATTAAAATTCACATGGGTCCATCAAATCATGTGGGTCCCATATAAATTTGGTGGATCCCATGTGAATTTTAACCAATCAAAGAGAGTGTGTTAAAATGTGTGTTGCTAGCATTTTTCATTGAATAAAATACTAAACAATCAACTCAATTCCAAAGAATGATTTAAAGTTACATGAATGAAACAAATTAAAAAGTTTCTCTTTCATGACCTAGCCTAGAGATATTTAGCTACTCATGCTGTCTAAACACATATTCAAGTATATGAATAAACAAACATAAGAATAGAATCACCCGTGATGATTCCCAACTTCACAAGTGCTCTAAATCGGTCTAATTTGCCCTACATCGTATTTTCTCGGTTTTCTGCTCGTCAAAAGATGATTTCTCACTGACCTAGGGTCCATTTATATATAGGCGCATGTTTGCCAACATTTAAGGGAAAGTCAACTCACGACACGAGAAATTCTCTCGCAAGGAGAGACTTAATGGAGCTGATCTTTTTGTTTTCTCCTCGGTTTCTCGCGACGCAGGGTTGAATATTTGCGATGTGATCTAGGTAGAAGTTGAGCTTGTGATTTCATGACTTTTCTTCTTGATTTTTGACTAAAATGTCATAAAACTAACTACTTTTACTCTAAAATGACTCGTGGGTTGGAGGTGGAAAGCTTCAAGGCCGCTCTTGCTACATGAATTGAGGTTTCAAGGCCAGTCCACTTTTCCTTGTTTTGTGGCATTAGTCGTAACATGTATCTTTCTAGGATTCTCTTCAGTATGAGGGTCACGTTCTGGGTGACATTAGTAGTCTTTGTCGTTGGTTCCCTTCCACATCCTTGAGTTTGATGGTAGATGCAGAGCCAAAAAATGGATGACTCTCATAACATTCAGCTTTGAGACCTTATTTTAAGAGATCTTGGTCCAATTTTACTCAAACCAATGTGTTGTTGGTATAAATTGTGTTTTGAATGACCAAGTGTTAAATAAAATCATATTTTTTTGTAAGGAAATAAAATCATTTTTTTAAATAATGTTTTAAGTTTGAGGCAATAAATTTGAAAAATTTCATCATGTTAATGGATTTAACTAACGTAATTTTACTTATAATTTTCTAATCTTTTTCTTTTCTCAATCAAATGTTTTAATTTTCTATAACTAAATATGTTTGAGGCAATCAATTTTTTTTTCTTAATGGAGTTTATCTCACTTATACACTATAGCATAACAAACATGAACTCTAATCTGCAAATGACCCTTGATTATTTTATATACAAATTTTACAAAGAAAATTAGATCATCTACAGGAGGATCAAAATTCATTACAAAGTCCTCTTTGTTCTCTTGAAGTAGAACATATGCAAAGATGGATTATATAGAGTTGGAATTGGTAGAGAGTGATGAGTACGTGGAACATGCAACCAGGTTAATTAATGTTAATTATTACTCCCTCCTGACTCTCGTCCCGTAATGAGTGATGTATTTATAAAAAAAATTGTTTTAAAATGATTGTTCGTTTTACTTTTCAAGACAATACTTTTTTTTCTTTCAAGACAATACTTTTAATTACTTGTTTTTTTTTCTTTTTTTGTTTCTACTTTTTAAGTCGGTATACTCCACTACATAATAACTGATAATTTAATAAAAATATCATTCGTTCATTTATTTATATATTTATCGTAATATGTGTAAAACGATCAAATCATATCACCAGGAGTAATTTTTTTTTTTTTTGTGAAGAAATGGGTGGGAGTAATGTTGTTATGGTCCGTTTTTTTTGCTTTACAACCATGAATTTGTGCTTTAGTAAAAAAAATACCATGAATTGGTGCTTGTTTAATTAAGTGTGCAAAATAATAGAACGCCTCTTAACTAATTACTATGTCACAGTTTGTATTATACACAAACATATTTTATTTTGAAGGAGTGCACAAACATATACACGCCACACAAAGATGTACATTAGTATGGTGGCCGGTTTAGAGCACAGAGAAAGTGGTTGTTACAATTATAAAATGACTGAAGTGGGCTTCATGGTTAACTCTAAAGGTGATAATTGCTATCTTTAACATTATATAAATCATTAAATTAATTTTATTGATGCTAAGATGACAAGTCAGCTTTGATTTCTTGAGTGGGAGGAGCCACATCGCAGGCTGCACAATTGCAATTCTAGTGATGAATTTCATCAAAAAATTATTGTGAGTCTCATTAAATTAAACCATATCATCTTTAAGCGACTTATTGACTTTTATACAACTCTAAAGAATTTATATCAGATCCCACAATTTTTATTTTAGAAGATGTTGGATCCCATAACTTAACTTCACATATTAGGTGGATTCTAGGGTGAGGGATCAATTAAGTCTCTTACCGGTGGATCACGAAGAAATTACAGTTGGATTTAATCAATGGATCATATTTATTAGAAACAAAATTAAGAACATCTACATCTCTCCACACACAATTTTATCTCATTTCTTCTCCTATCCCTTTTGTCAGTTCCATCACCGACCTTTCCTTTCTCTTGTATCAATGGTCTTCTCCTCAAGTCCAACTTGTTCTTCTCTCTCACCATTTATCCTCCATTATATTTCTTATAGTTCTATTGTACGACGATTCTTCCTATAATTTTCATCTTTTTGAAAATCACAAATTAGGGTTATCAAAGTCCAAAAAAATGGAATTATTAAAAGGAGGCAAAACAAGAAAATCCAAACAAGTTTTATTGCATGAATTTGCTTGAAGATTGAATTATAACTCAAGCAATGAATGTGATTGTTATTCAATGAAGTCTGGTTATTTTCATTGTTATAAAACTAAGGGTGATTCAGAGATTGCAGATCTATAATGGTAAATGGTTATAGTGAGGTATGATTTTGGAAGTTATTTAAAACATTAGTTGCTGAGAATTGAGAAAAAATAAATAATGAAGATTGGGGCTGATGGGACATAGGAGGAAGAAGAAGAGAAGAGGTGGGAGAGATTGTGTGTGAAAAAGTAAAGATGCTCTTAATTTCATTCTAAATGAATTTGATCCATTGATTAAATCCAACCGTAATTTTTTCGTGGTCCACCGGTGATGGACTTAATTGATCCCTCACCCTAGAATCCACCCATATTTTATGATTGTTTTTATATAAATTCGTTTTGAGTTTCATAGACTAAGGGGGTGTATTGGATTGAGATTTTAAAAGACTTTTTTGACAAACAAAATCCTGAAGATTTTAAAAGATTTTGTGAGATTATATTGATTTTGTTGGATTTTAAAAGACTTTTTGTAATGACTTTTTACAACTAGGATTTTGAACACATGATTTTAATGGATTTTGTTGGATTATAAAAGACTTTTTGTAATGACTTTTTACAATCAGGATTTTGAACACATGATTCTAATGAATTTATAATACTGATTTTGAACACATGATTTTAATGGATTTATAATACATTTCAATGTAAAGATTTTGAACACATGAACACATGATTTTACCTTATAGACTTTTAAGATTTGGAAGTACTTTGTGAGAATTCTAAGATTTAAAATGACTTTGTCAAATTTTAGCAAAAATTCAAAATTACAAGAGTGGATGAACAAAGGTTTGCATGATAAAAAAATAGAATTAATACAATTTTTAAATTTACGATAACAATATTCATAACTATAAGATTGACTACTAATATAATAATAAAATCAAAACTTTTATTTCTTAAAAAAATAAATAAATACTGATACTGATAGAATGAATATGTAAGAACACAAAAAAAAAAAAAGAATAAACATGTAGTGACCTGATCTTGAGTTAAAAAAATAAAATAATGTGTTCAATGAAAAAAAGATTAAAAAAAAATGACATAGTGACGAAAGAAAAAAAAAACAATGAAAGAGTTGTGTCTAGAAAAGAAAAGAAAAAAAAAGTGAAAGAGGATGTCAATAATAACATATATTTGGAATAAAAAGAATCTCAATAAATCTCAGGTTTTTGTATGAGATTGTTAGTTTTAAAAATTTCAACTAAAAAGTCTCACAAAATCCATCATACCAAGTAATCCGTTGAAATCTATACATTTTTAAATACCAAGAGACAATTTTTAAGTTGTGAAAAATCTTGATTGAATACCACCAGATTTTGTTGGATTCCTTATAAAAAATCTTGAAAATCCTAATTGAATACCACCAGAATTATTTCCAATCTTTTAAAATCTTTATTGAATACCTAGAGATTTTTCTATAACTAAAAAGTTTTTTAAAATCCTTCAAAATCCCAATTCAATACATCCCCTAATAATAGGTGATCCTACAATGTTAATTTATTTACATTTTGTTCTAATTGTAAAATTGTTCCGGTATGAATGAAGACCCAACTCAAGATATGTTCTAAGTGACCTTTTGCACAAGGCCTATGGAAATCATAATATGGACACCACACAAGACTGCACATGAATAATGATCCCTTGAGGTAATTTGGATGTTCTGGTCTAGATTTGAGGCCATCTTCTCATTATATGCTCACAATTGTCCCTTGAATTGAGGACTACATCTGTCCCTCAAGGACATGTAAAGGTTTAAGGACTAAACCCCTAAACCTACACTATGACTAATAACTCATGGACATTGGGTCAGGTAAGCTCACTTTTACTCTTAAATACCTATTATTATGGTGTTTATTGACAAAATCTTCTGAGTGTGCGGAGGTACACCATCCTTATTCGTTTAGAGATGAAAATTGTTGTTGACGGAAAGCTATTCAACGTCATCACCCAAAAATATCGGGTCCAACAAGTGTAGTTGCTCCTTTGTTTTGGTTTTGATGATGTCCCTGTTGTTTTGTTAAAATTTGTTTATAAGTAGTGGCTTAACTATGTTAGAGCACTCTCGCAAATCTCAGTCTCAAAATTGTCTACAAGAGTGTCCAAGTCTTTGATTTTGAGACAAATGCTTATTGTTCTACAAGTTTCCATAAAATTTCACAATTTGTAGTAATTTGATTCGATTCAAATATTTACCATAGCACATACGAATCAAATAATTGCTTGCCTCAGGTGTTTGATTTAAGGGCTTTGAATCGATTCAATGTGAGTTTGATTTGATTCATTCAGTGTCTCGGGTCTTTGATCTCTAGTTGTTGAATTGTACCAAAGTTCTTTGAATCGTATCAATCTTCATTTGGAAACCATGATTCGATTCAAAGGTCTATCTATGCAGTTTTGAATCGATTCATTCTTCATCTGAAATTCTTTTGATTCAATTTAAAGTTCTTGATCTTTGTGTCAATTTTCATGGCTTCAGATTCCTAGTTTTACACTAATCACATCGATTCACACTTCACATGATTCGATTCAAGGTCATGGTTTTAGTGTTATTTTGAAGCAAACTTGCTCCTTCCACTCACACACTTTCTCAGATATAAAATCAATTTGCGAAAACACTCTAAAGTCTCAAACCCATCTCTTTCTACAAACTCCTCCAAATTAAACACTTTGTCAAAGAATTACTGTGAGATTTGATATGTAGATTGTTAGGGTGCTATATGATAATTGTAAGATTGGGAACTTTCAACTGTCTTGGTGGAGTATCAAGGATCTAAAGGAAAAGTGGGTACTTTTCACCTGCAAAAATAGGGGAACCACTATAAATCTCGGTGTCTTTATTTCCATGTCCCTTTAAATTTCTACAAATCAATTTCTTATGATGAATTAGGTAATGTGCTACATGCATGTGATAGAAGAAATTCTAAAACCTATTTTCAAAATCTTATTGATTCAATCACTCTCATTGTAGAGATTAATTTGGTGCTTAATTCATCATACATATCAAAATTGCATAATTACTTATGCTAGCGATTTGTAGCTTAAGAGTAGGGTTGGTTTGAGATAATCATAGATTTTGTGGATTATTGTATGTATTAATTAATTAGTTTTTTTTTATTTTTGTGAGAGAATTAATTAATTAGTTGATTGTTAAATAATAATTCAATGTTAAACATTTGGTTCGTAGTTGAATTATCTTTAATTATTGCTTATTCTATTATTATCGAAGCTCTAGTATAATCTAATATAGTCATATGCTTTCACAAGTTATCAAACCAGGCTTTTGCAAACGGTTTTAATAAAAAATCTTATTCATCCCTCCTCTTGTTATGGTCATATCGGCTAACAACAAGATCAAAAATATTATGCAGCTCTTATGTAACTCGCATTTTTTTTTTATTTCTATTCAGTTTTGTCTTAAATCAAACTATTGATTAATCAAATCCTATTATACCATATCATATTATCTATTTTATCACATCAAATATCTTCAATAAACTAAAAACTTAAATCCGAGTTCATCAAATAACGGAACTTCTAGAACACTATAACCACCTATTTAGGTTCTTTATAGTATCGCCGACAGTGTGGTGAGGGCATTAATGGAAATTAAGTAAACATTTGATGGTTGATAGCCTGGTCGGTTGCTTGGGGTTGATATTTGGACCCACAAATTTAGGGGCATTTAAGCATTGACCCTTGCCTTCGAGATTTGTGCTACGTGAGTCCCAATTCATGAGTAGGGCTACACAAGTACTAGTACAGCTCTATAGTGAGGAATATGGTCACTACCACACGTGCATGGGGCTTGACCCATTTGGATCGTACAATCTTGGTTTTTGCAAGTTGCTCCCGTACCACGTGCAACTTATTGTATTCATCTTCTATGTTGTTTCCTTTTGCATGTAAGGCTTTTAATGTTAAGAAGTGCCATGTATATTTTTATTTTTTGTTTTTTTAAAAAAGAAGTGCCATGTATATTTTTATTTTTTGTTTTTTTAAAAAAGAAGTGCCATGTATATTTTATTTATATAATAAATAATAGATTAAAGTGCACTTTTTGTCCTCTAAATTTTAAAATGTTGCGATTTTGGTTCCCTATTAAAAGAAATGAAAAATTTGATCCCCAAGAATGAGCTCTTTACAATATTGGTCCTTTGTCCTTATTTTGACTTAGTTAATGCTTGTGTGGCATGCCAACTGTGTATTTTTTTAATTAAAATAAACTATAATTGTCACGTGTGTATTGAATTAACAGAATATCAAAAAAGAAAGGCGAATTGGAAGGGGCACGTGAGTTGTGCAAAATCTGGAATTATGTATTCATGTTTGTGTTTTTTGAAAGTGAGAAAAACACAAGAAGTGATGTTGAATTTTGTTAGCTTTTTTATCTTTTTAAAACTAAGTCCAGTGTCCAAAGTCTGATAGAGTTCAGAGTCTTGAACAAAATTCAGAGTCTTATGCAGCGGATAATGAAAAGAGATGGAGAGAAGAGAAAGACACAAAACAATTATACAGGTTCCTTCCACAATCCGAAAGTAGTCATGTTCCCCTTGCACTTCCAAGGAGAGTTCACTAAAATCAATATCTGATTACAATTGCTCAAGCGCAAAAGCAAGAGACTTCAAACTACTCAAGCACAAAAGCAAGAGGTTTCCTATGCTCAAGCACAAACGCAAGAGTCTTCCTATGCTCAAGCACAAAAGCAAGAGTATTCTAAACAAACACAATTACACAAAAATATGTTTGAGGTTGAACACTTGATATACAATCAGTGGTGTTCACAATAAAAATCAGATACATACTCTTAAGACTCTAGAATTTCCAAGATATGAAAGTTGTTAAGAAATTATAAGTGAACTTTTGATGTGAAAACAATTTCAGCAGATTTTTGGCACTTGTAAATTGTTGTGAGTCTCTTAAAATCTTCAAGTCTTCACTTCTTTATATAGAGGTGTGAAAGATACATTGAGGATTGTTAGCACATCAAAAATAGTCGTTGTGAAGCTTGATAATCACCAATGATCTATTGCTTGATTTATTTATTGTCTTATAAAGGAACAAATTCAAATTCATTCCAAGAAAAGAGAACAACCAGCGTAGTCACAACTGCTATCTTGTACTACTGTAGACATGAAGAGTGGAGTAGTGGAGTAGTGGTTGCACAATCGTACTTTGTCCTTTTCTTTGCTCTTAAGTGGATAAGCATCCAATGCCTTCTAATTCCTCTAAAATAGACGTTTCTCCAGGCTTCCATTCCTTCTGCAATAATTACCATTCAAAATAACAACTTTTAACAAACTTCAGCTTCCAGTCTTCAGACTCTGATGAACTTCAGCTTCTTATGGTTCTTCAGATTCTCTGATGACGTCAGCTTCTGGTAGTCTTCAAACGCTCTTTGTGTTCAGACTCTGTCTTCTTCAGACTCTATCTTGCAACACAATCTTCCTTTCGTAAATTTCATTGCTCTCATTTGTTCTTCCAGAACCAATACTTGGTTTAAAGACATATAACTTATTTTGTCTATGGTCCTGCATACTTGAACAAATATTAGCATACCCAATTGAATTTTTTAATACCTTGTTATCATCAAAATTCTGTTAAACACATTTTGTTCCAACATTCTTTCTCGAAACCAATATCTGCAAAAGAAAGAGCCACATATACCTCTTCATGTTCATATGCTCTTCCCCAAAATTAGTTCTTGAAACAATTTTTTTTAAGGATCTTGAAAACAGCTTATCATAATCAATTGTTTGGTCAACAAATTCGGATCTTAACTTACGGCTTATCTCTCCATATTCTCCTGCAATTTTATAATAAAACTTTATTCAATATTAATAGATACAGTAAAAAAAAACACATTTTTTATGTACAAAACAATAACGCCATAGCCATCTCATGCATTTTGGATTCGGTAGTATACGAACAATGGTCGGATATGGCAAGTGTACCAAATCGTTTACCAAGTAATAAAATGATAAGTAAAGTATCGTATCCACATGGATTGTCATTTCGTCCAAACAATTCGCGTTATTTATTTTTGTAAGTTGACGGTATAAAATTTAAGGGTTAAAAGTCTTGCAATTTTTACCTGATTGCAACAGAGCAAGTTTACCTGTTTTTGGTTGCAGAAAAGTAAGCAGCAGTTAGGATTCTTTGAATCCCCCCTGTTTATATTGTTGGATATTAAGTAACAGTAATGTCGCGTTTATTTATCTTAGGTTGACTATACAAGTGATGAGGTCGTTGGGACGTTACTAACCTACTTTGGTCTATCCCTCCGATGGCTAACTGCATCTGTTGATCGCACGGTGATCCTTACTTGCGGGGTCTTGCTAATTCAAAGGTAATTGAAACATAAACTTAAATTGGCTTTCCAGTGTTTCCTAAGGCAATGAAGGTCAAGGTTCCCTTAGGTCTGCCCTTCTATGAATCTTAAGACACTCATAACACACTCTCTCTACGTTCTTAGTAGTTCTACAAACGGGCAGCCCTAATATACGTCTACTTTTCTAAGGTTTTCAAGAGAATGGTTCTATTAGGTTACAACTTATTTCCTTAAGCTAGGCACTTGTTTCCCTAATTACTAACCAGTTAATTCCTAGGTTCGGTAGGGCACCACCCAGTCTTAATAGTTTCACCTACTAAGTACCTTCGACTAGGGTCAACAATCTTTTCAGTATCTTTGGCTAGTTAATAATCACTTACTTCCTAAACAGATAATTATCAGTCAAAGGATATAAATATCAAGATATAAGCATCTAGTTAGTGATAGGAATATTAGACCATGACACAACCTAAGTACCTAATCTAAGGTTGCCCCTATCACAAAACTAAACTATTTCCTAATAAAACTTAATTGAGAACAAAAAACAAATAAAATATAAACGACATTAAATTAAATTAAATAAATATCCAACAAAAATAAACAGAGGTTCATCTTAGAACTCTAACTTAAAAAGATTTAGTTACAAATGGTAACTGAAAACAAATTACTAAAGATAAAAACATACCCTAGAAAATCAATGAGAAGATATAAACTCTCTCGAAGGTCCAAAGTAGCCTTCCTCTTGAACTACCACAGTTTTGAACGAGAATTTCTGAATGAGGAAGGCTGGTATCTATAATGAGAGTTTCTACCTGAGTTTGGGCTAAAAGTGCGGGCTTTAGACAAAATAAAAGATGGAAAAGACGCTTGTGCACCGCATTTTCAGATGCACGGGGCACATACACAGTGTTCCTATCGCATGGGTGTATGGAAAAAGCCATGCCCTAGGCGCATGGATGCCACTCCCTGTGCTAGGCACATTGGTCATGTTGTTTTAGGTCTTCGTCTTCAAATAACTTGCCTTAGAACTTGGGAACATAATTCCTCCCATTTCGAAGTCTTTTGAGGCCTCTTGAATCTTCATTCTTTGTTTCTTTAAATCTTCACAATTCTTCAGATGTTCTTGATTTGCCGATATGCATGATTTTTTCGTGAATTACTTCAAAAACTCCCTAAAATTGCTATGTTTCGGGAAAAATTAGAATTACAGACTCAAATAGAGAAAACATTACAAAAGTCCCGAAATCATAGACAATTGTTCTAATACACCTCCTTTTTGCTGCTAAATCCTACTGAAAATAACTGAAAACATGGTAAGAATAACGTAAGATGACATATTATCACAACCCCAAACATAGACTATTGCTTGTCCTCAAGTAACGAAAGAAAACCATGATTTATTGTTTGGATTTTTTTTCCCAAAAAAAACAAAATTTTCCGGGAGTTGTGCTTAAAAATCATTCATCACATTTATAAGAGAGTAGCAACTAACTTACCACAATACATTCAAGCGGGTCTGGCTTGGTGAAAGGAACCTATGTTTTCAGCCATACTCTTTTATATGATACACGTATGTATCTCCTAAAGCCAGTAGGTCTGGTCACGACATTTGCCCACTCCAATCGTCACATGAATGTACCTTGGTATAAATTTGAAACAATTCTAAACAGAAAGTTAAGTTAAAGTTATTCACACACTCAGAGGACTTTGAGGGTTATATCTTGGTTTAGATTAAGGGTGGATATAATTTAGGAAAGTAGGCTAACAAAAGAACTTGGAGTTAGTTCACTAACCTAGGGATTCCTAATAAACATTAATGCACTGCCATCCTTCCTTCCTTGATTCAAACAAGATGGGTAAAGTAGTAGAATATTTGTCTGTTTTTTTTTACTGAAAGATAATTTTGTTTTGAAGAGACCGTTTTTTGGCTATTGATTTTTTCTCTCTTTTTTTTTTCTTTCTATATTTTGTGTGTAGATCCATGGTCATCTCCTTTTTTCATTTTTTTCTTTTTCTGACAAATGTGTTCTACTGTTACCCCACCCCAAACTTAAAATGTTACTAATTCCAAAGAGCATCCCCAAACTTAGTTTCAAAGCATGTGCAGTCACAATAATACCTATCTAACTCCAAGTGAAATTAAATACGGTGCATTTAAAGTGTAGGACAGTGACATGATTCGTCACTAGTAAAGAAAATAAATTTTTCATCTGGAGGCTCAAAGTGGTTTCACAAAGGATAATAAGAATATAATAGGGTGGCTTGAAAGGCTCAAAGTACCAAAGAAAAATTGCCTCGTATGTATAATAACCTAAGCGGTCGTCCATAAAGAATGGCCGCAAATTCAAGCAATAATAGCATTCAGATGGAACACTCATGATATGTATTGGTCATATTTAAGTATCTAACAGCCTAGAATTGATATGGAAATATTTGGCTCTGAATCTCACCGGTTATGCTATTCAAAAAAGAGTAAGTGATCCTATAAGTACCTTCACTAGCAACCCCATAAAGTATCGTGCTATTGAATGTAAGGGTAAACTAGTCTCCTCCTAAAATGCTTTGAATGAATACCTAAGACTAAAACAAATTTAAGCATAAAAGGAAAGATTTTAAATGTAAATGTAAATGCAAAAGAAATAAATTTTTATTAGATAATATTTGAAAGAAAAGCAACAGAAAAAGAAAAGAAATTGATTAGTCAGATTATCTCTGCTTAGCAAAAATAAAATGCAGAAAATAAAAATAATGAGTCCCGACGGTCAATAGGTTTCCTCCTATTCAACGCTTCTATTGAGTCATTAGCTTGACGAAAATAGGTTGCCTCCTATTCAGCGTGTGTTTAGCGTCTCGAGCGTGACAGGTATGTCTAAGTGTTAAACTCAGACCTTAGTGCCTTTGAACCTCTTTGGAGCAGTTTCCTCTTCTTCTACTTGACCTACCATCTTGATTTCACTCAGATCAACATATGTATACCACATTACTTCATCCTATATCAAATTTTTTTTGTTTTGTTTTATCTTTTTAATTGTGAATGGTCCGTCTCATCCTTTCCTTGTTGGTAAACCTCCGAAGTATCCATAGAATTCCTCAGGGTGCCTTAGCAAAACACGGTCTCTGACTTTAAAATCTACATAAGAAGTTTTCTTCCAGGAGCCCCAGTAGCTCCTTCTTTGACATCAGTGCTTGTGTTAGCTTCCCCATATTTTTCTTGATCTGCATGTGGTAGCTCTATGTCTTCATGAGAATTATAAGGATCGACATCATCCACTGCATGACATTCAGTACATGCATCTCTCTTGTTGTTGTCCTACGAAATATGATGTATTAAGTATTTACCTTATGACCTCAACACGATCTCCTTGTATTCTAAATTGATTCGGGCTTGTGCAGTGGCCAAAAAGGGGTCTGCCCAAAGTGGCTGGACATTCAGGTATGTTCATTACCCCAAAGTGGCTGGACATTCAGGTATGTTCATTACTACTATGTCTGCTAAGAACTCGAAGTCTTCAACTTCCACCTACACATTAAACACAACACCGTTTGGTTCCAGTTCAGTTCCATCAGCTACCCTAACTAGCTTTTCAGTTGGTACCATATTAAGTCCTTCGATCTTGGCTCCTAGATCACATAAAGCAACCCCCACAAACACACCATTGATCGAGATTGGAAAGTTGAAGCTTCATGGATCTTTAATATCTTGATGTGAGTATCCGCTTTAGTGTTGGCATGGTAATCTCCGGCTAATGATACCCATTCTGCTATTGTACGATGTTTCTTAAGTTTCACAAGGTCTTGTAACATTTTCATGCAACAAGGATTTTGTTTCAGCATTTCTTGTGTTGGCATTTCAACTTTTATCTTCATAAGCTTTTGTAAGAAACGCTCAAAACTTCCTTTTTGACTTTGATGTTATTGTAATTTGGTTCTCTTTCCAGCTCATGCTCCTCGGGTCCAGGATGATATTCCGATGTCTGTGGACTCCAAGGATATTCGCCTACTTGAGAATAATGGTTATCCATTGACATCTTTAATAGCAGCTGTTATCCTGTTACAATAAAACAACCAGTTCGTATTCTAGCAAAAAAGTATGATAATTGTTTTATTATTTGGATTTTAGGTTCTTATTTTATTAATCCTGAGATTAATTTCCTAATTTCTTGACTCGATCTATTCCTAATATCTAAATGTAATGCAAACTCAATCTAAATTAACTATTAAAGTTAATACCTAATATTATAACTAATTAAACTAAGACCCTATGACTATTATTATTAAATACTAAACCTAATTCCAAATGCAAAATTAAATGACTGACTCTAAATAATTAATTAACCTAATCAAACTAGACTCGATCTAATGTAGATATTATAACAACAGTTATTTTTACTACGACTCCCTAAATAGCAATGCAAAATAATATAAAAACCTAAACTAAAGACTCTAAAAAATAAAAATAAAATTAAATGAATGGGATTAGTTCCTAAATGGGAAAAACAAAAACAAAAATACAAATGGTTATTACTAAATGGAATAATAAACTAAATGCAAAACGGAAAAATAAACTATGTTAGTAATGACTAAAATAAATAAACTAAATGAAACTAGACTCTAAAAAAAGAAAATTACTCAACTAGGACTAAATTATTATTTTTTTTTTTTGGTATTTTTAAATTTTGAAAATAGAAAAATAAAATGCGGAAAAGTAAATGACTGAAAAATAAAGATAAATAATTATAAGTAATTAAAATTGTTTAGTTGAAAATATCAACAATCAACTGCAACGGCGCCAAAAACTTAATGGTAGGATATGACAAGTGTACCAAATCGTTTACCAAGTAATAAAATGAGAAGTAGAGTATCGTATCCACATGGATTGTCGTTACTTCCAAACAATTCGCGTTACTTATTTTTGTAAGTTGACGGTATAAATGTTGATGACTCAATAATGAGTCATTAATTAGTGTCTTTTATTTAATATTTATTTTATTTTAGGAACAAATTTTTGAAAGATGGAGTCTTGGAGCAAAAGAAAGGAGAATTGGAGCTGATTCATGCCAAAAATATGAAGATTTCATACAAAAATATCTTGTGCAAGAATTCATGTCAAAAATATGAAGATCTCATACAAAAATATCTTGTGCAAAGAATTTGAAGATCTTGTACAAAAATATAACAAGTGGCGCGCCCCTTTTGCCCTTTTGCTGCTTTTGCTTCTTCGACAAAGTTGCCTATTTTAGTATTTCTGACCTAGAGCCCATGGTCTCTTGTGCAACACTTTAGTGATTTAATTCTTGGGGCTCAAGTCAATGTTAGACTATAAATAAAGCAGCCATCTAGTTTATAAAACCATCTTTTGTTCTTGGAAATAATAAGTGACAATTGTTTCTTTGAATAAAAGTTCACCTTTATTTTATTGTTATTTTATGTTCTTCTTCTTCTTCTATGTCTACAATGAACGTGAGTGAGTAGACTCTTCTTGTCTTGGGATTGTTGGATGAGTCTAATGACCTAATCCTAATCAAACCAAGTCTCGAACCCTAATTTTATATAAATCTACTTTCTAATCTAATTTCATCGTTTTTATAATGAATTAACAAATACCAAATTCATAAAGCGACAACGGAGGGTTAGTATTTGTTAATTCATCATCACAAATATCAATTCATAAAGCGACAACGGAGTTTTGATATTGGAACAAGTGAAATTAGACAAGGATTGCGAAACATGAGAATAGTCTAGCAAACCTTGAGTTAAATAAAGTTTCGTTCTTCAAGGATTCTAATAGCATTCAACCATGAGAATAGGCGTGGTTGCTAGAGGAACACACTCAATGATTTCGAGAGAAACTTTGATACGCTTAAGAGAAACTTGTCTTTAGAAAGTAGGTACAATATAAAGTTTAGGTTTTTGGGTTTGGTTTGTGAAGGTTTTGTAATCAAGATGAACCAATAATCCCAAGACGCTTTTATTTTTATTATTTTCTTTTAATTAAAAATCCAAACTTTATAACTCAAAACTCTTTTCTAATCATTGTTGAAAGTTAATTGAATTCATAACTCCCTGTCGGAACGATACTCTTATTACTACTTCGGTAAACCGTGCACTTGAGGATTTATCTAATCAAATTTTTGGCGCCGCTGCCGGGGATTTCGGCAATTTGATTAACTTTTTAATATCGGTTAGACTGAATATATATATATATATATATTCCTTCTTTATTTTTTCTTTTTATGGCTCAAAACCTTTATTAATGGACTTTTTCCCCGGTTTCACCACCTTGTAAAGTTTATGGAATATTTGGTCATACTAGTGTTGAATGTCAACTAGGTAGTGTTGTTAGAAGTCCTGAGCAAGTAAACTATGCTCAATATAATCAAGGGTTTAGGAATAGTCAAAAAAAATTTCAAACCCCTCAAAATCTTTTTGGACAACAAACAACACCACCCGGTTTTGCAAACAACCAAAGAGTCCCTCGAAAATCCGATTTGGAATTTTTGGTAGAAAATCTTGTATTAGATCAAACTAAGCATAACCAAAAATTGAAAATCCAAGTTGGAACTTTGAATGACTCTGCACCTAGTTTCGCAAATAACCAAGGAGTCCCTCAAAAATCTGACTTGGAACTTTTGCTAGAAAATCTTGTATTAGATAACACTAGGCATAACCAAGAATTTAAAATTCAAGCTGGAATTCTGAATGACTCTCTCGAAAGGCTTTCCTCAAAAGTGGATTCTCTTTGTACTCACAACAAAATGCTAGAGACTCAAATCCCTCAAGTAGCCCAACAAGTAGCCTCTCCTGTTGGTGTAAGCCCTAGAGGCCAATAGTTTATGTTGAACTTATCTTATGTATCATGACTTTTATTATTGAATAAATATATGACAATCTTTATTATATTTATAGTAATGTTAATAAAGTCCTTA
>Ga0228710_1007253_pt1 | contig 16469 bp, 7 predicted proteins | sample MedpolnodulmetaG_FD_177995 | JGI IMG/M metagenome (GOLD analysis project Ga0228710, IMG submission 177995) | Root nodule microbial communities from Medicago polymorpha collected in Santa Monica, California, United States - pink nodules | ecosystem: Host-associated > Plants > Roots > Nodule... | reverse complement strand
GTTATTATAATTATAAGTGATAAAAAAATATATTTTTCTTCAAAAAAACAACTCATTTAGTTATTAATTTAAAGAATGAGTGTACCGGTACACTCAAATATATTGGGTGTACCATAGAATTTGCCTTACAGATATTAATTTTCAGTTGGGACATGATTTGCTCTTTATTAAAGAAGTTAAGAAGATATGAGCTTAGCTTGTACTCTATATATATCATGAGATACATTCAAAAGAATCATAGTTAGCTTGCAAAACAGGGTTGAACTAGACTTTTTCATACTAAATCATGATTATAAAGCTATGCTTATTGGTGCTGTTGCCTAGCTTAAAGCAACTAAATTAACAAAACTAAAAAAACGGTGGGAGAAGTAATATACTAATTGTATTTGGGTGTATTAATGAAATTTATAATTGCTCTCATGTATTATATAGACATAGCTTTTAGTTGATGGTGATTGGATTGGTTTGTTTCTTCCATGTGAACCGTAATCAAGAATTCATTTTTTTTTTCTTCTTTAAAATAAAAACTTGTGAAAAATAATCGTAGTTGCTTGCAAATTGGTGAAATTACAGTTGGTACTCAATAATAATGTACTATGTCATATATTATTGATTATTAATGCATATAAAGTATTATTATTATTATTATTATTATTATTATTATTATTATTATTATTATTATTATTATTATTATTATTAATGATAAATAATGAATTGATTCAAGTGGTAAGAGATTTGAGAGGAGAGGTTTGATTTCTGTTACAAAGGGAGAGTTTTGGTTCAAGTAGTCAAATCAAGATGTTTGATTCATGACTCTAAGGTGTGTTTGGTTTGGAAGAGAAGTTGTAAAGAGAGAAATAGGTGAGAGAGACTAAGAGAAGAGATAAAGAAGTGAGAAATATAGTAAATTTGATGTATTGTTTGGTATAAAAGAGAGATGAAAGAAATAGAAGAGAGATATGTTGATTATATACAAAAGTACTATAATACCCCTGACCCATCATATTTAATTTAATTTTATACAAATTTACTTATTAATTTAGTAAATTGACCCAATTATTTTTAATAGATTTAATTAATATTAAATTACTATTATTTTCATGTTGATTTAAATATTAATTTTGTTTTAGCCTTGTACATAAAAAAAAATTAATTTTGTTAATTTAAATTATGATTTCATTATATTAATTAACTACTGTAACTCACACCACACGACCACCACATTTGGTCATTCCACTTCCCCATCTCCATTTATATACAATGCTAATTAAGTAAAAAGGATGTACAGCCATGGCACCAACAACACTTGAAAGTTGAAATGGCATAGTTGATGATTTTGAGTTTGATAAGAAAGTAGCTAAGAGACAAGGGTATGGATGGAATAACATATAAAATATTATAAAGTTTTGTTTTCTCTCCACTTTCTTCGCTGGTTTGCCAAACTGAAGAAACTGTCCTTTTCTCTTCTATCTCTCTCGCTTCAACTTCTCTCTTCCCTAATTCACCTCTACCAAACAAGAGATTAGAGTATGAATAAATTCGTATCAATAATGATAATCCAAAGTAAAATTATTATTATATGCCAAAAAAGTTTGTTTTACCGAAGAAATGAAAACACATTGGTAATTAGTCCAATTAGTGGAGACTCAATTCAAATTTTACAAACATTTTAGTTTGAATTTTGTTGACGATGTGAAGAGTTTGTTAGTAGATATCATGTACTTATCTCTATCAATTTTATGAGTTTAGAGACTTTTATTGACCCTGAAGGATTTTTAAATGCAACTCACCTAAATTTTTTCTATAAAAAAATCAAAACACATTGATGGGTCATAACTCTAATCGGTCAATAAATTAGATCCACTAAGGACTTGAACAAAAATTTATCATTTGGGCAGTGATATAGTGACATGGAAATCAATATTTTTCCTGAACATAGTAATTTCTAATCCATCCACCCACTTCTCAATTGCTCCAATATTTAGTGTTTGGTTAGCTGTATGACACTTGTACCAACAACTTGGTACTATCCAAACTCTAAACCTTCAATTTTTACAATCAACTTATATTTTTCTCCATCAGTGATTAACTCTCATTTTGTTTGTGTAGCCATTAATCAAACAATGTTGATATTCTAAGTACTAATAATTATTCACTATCTCCCTTGTACAATACTTAACCAACTAACACCACTACAACACCAAACAAGTCCTTTTTTGCTGATCTAAAAACTCTGTCCTTCCCCTTAAAGAAACAGAAAGCTAAATGCAATAATGTTCAAGTTAAAAAGAGTCACACTAAAGTTGGTGCCATAGGACTTGCCTTATTAAATGCTTCACTTCCCCTCCTTTTCAATTCAAAATTCAAATTTACACCCCTCCCCCTTTTCTTTCTTAACACTACACTTTCTTCTTTTCATTCTTCTACTTTTAGTTCAAATATTTTCAAGTGAAGGAAATATAATAGAAGCATGCAGTGATGGAAATAACAAAACGGTAGAGAAAGCTTTGCTTTGAAAGAAAAAAAAAAGGGGTGTGAAACAGAAAATGAGTACAGCAAGATTCATCAAATGTGTTACTGTTGGAGATGGTGCTGTTGGAAAGACATGTATGCTTATCTCTTACACAAGCAATACATTCCCTACGGTATGATAACAGCACATGATGTTTTTTTTGTTTTAACATGTAAATTCAGTTTATGTTTGGTTGGTTCATAACAAATTTACTTGTTTTTTTTTATTGAAGGATTATGTGCCTACCGTTTTTGATAACTTCAGTGCAAATGTTGTGGTTGATGGCAGCACAGTTAATCTTGGATTATGGGACACTGCTGGTAAGCATTTTCTTTAGCCGGTACGTCTTGCAATTTACAATATTTACTAAATTTTTGTGGCTTCATAAAAATTCAGGACAAGAGGATTACAACAGGCTTAGGCCTTTGAGCTATAGAGGAGCAGATGTGTTCTTGTTGGCCTTTTCACTACTGAGCAGAGCCAGTTATGAGAATATCTCTAAAAAGGTTATTGTGAAGTCACATTTATTCACTTGTGAATTTTTATATGGTATAATTTTATTCAATTGAATCTAACACTAGCTAGTTTTATGCAGTGGATTCCTGAACTGAGACATTATGCTCCAACTGTGCCAATTGTACTTGTGGGAACCAAACTTGGTAGGAGCTAAACATATATAACTTAATTGGGAATTTAATGTTACTTACAATAAAAGTTTAGCCTTAGTAGTCATTTAATAATTAATTGGAACGTTTATATTATTGGCTTGCAGATTTGAGGGAAGATAGGCAGTATTTGATTGATCATCCAGGAGCTACAGCTATAACTACTGCCCAGGTAAGTCATACAGATTCGTAGAAATTGGATTCTATGCAGTCATGCAGTTGCAGATCTCAGCCGCTAATGATGGCTAGAAACCAAGTATTCCAAATAGTATTTAAGTTAGCATACGAGTCGTCTGATTTTCATCCAACGATTGAGATCTCTCAATTGCTTGATTGCGTTAATACGCTATCTAGGTTTTTATAGGTTTTTTAGAGTACACATAAATAACGTAAAATTTATGGGCAGGGTGAAGAGCTGAAGAGAGCAATTGGTGCAGCTGTGTACTTAGAATGCAGCTCAAAGACTCAACAGGTTATTTTTTAAAATTCATATATTTAGTTATAAACTTATGGTTATTTTAAATTAATTAGAATTAGAAAAAAAGATCTAACACAACCACACTATTAGCCTTGTACTAATTTTATGAGTTATTGCAATGTTTCAGAATGTGAAGGCTGTGTTTGATGCTGCAATCAAGGTTGTTTTGCAGCCTCCTAAGCAAAAGAAAAAAAGAAAGAAGAACAGATCATGTATTTTCCTTTAATCGGTATTCATGTTTGATGTTTGATTCACATCCTCTGACATTTGATTCCATGGTTCAGCCTTTTGAACAAATGTATTCCAAACTCTACTTTCATTAAGTTTTCTTGTAATTTTTTGTTGATGGGTCCAAATGATGTTCCTATGTTATATGTAACTGGATATTCAAGGATAAATTTTGTGATAAGAAATAATAGAATTAATGTTGCACAAGATCTTTGTTTTTATCCATGGTCAATACCTATTAGAGAATTTGGTTGGTCACCTTTCGCGAAGTCTCTCCTTCTAACCACGTTTTTTCTTTAACAAACTTTGTAGTCAAAACCTTGTTTAAGGGATTCAAGTCCAATTCACTTGGACCAATCTAATATTGGTTGACGGCTATTGTAATAATGGCAAGTGGGATAAAATAAACATGTCTATTTCATATATTTTAATTTTAAAGATTGAGTGAAGACTCAATTCGGTCCTTCACAATTTTCTCGCGGTCTAATTCAGTCACTCTATTATAATGAACCAGCAACTAATTTGTACTCCGTATAAAATTGTCATGGACTAATTTTAATTTTGTCAGAAAGTAAACTAGACCGTGAAAAAAAATGTGAAAGATCAAATTGAATTTTCACTCTTAATTTTTTTTAACAAAGATATATAATATCTTCTCTCTTTTCATTCCATTTCATCCTTTTCTATGGATTGAAATATAAATATAGTATTAGTAATGGTTAATATTCCTAGCATTATTCTTGTGGTTAATCATCATGATTCAGATCCTTTTCACAAGTTGTAAAATGCTTTAAGTTTTGTCATTTGCTTTAAACAAAGGCTGAAAGGTTAAGCAGCTAAATTATTTTATTGACTTTTAACCCACATAAACAGCAACAATTACATCAAGATGCAGAACAAAAATCATAGTCCAATCTCATTGTTCTTTAAGCAAACTTAACCTCAAAGTTATATTTGTTTATCTTGCCTCAAAAGAAATGAATTCTCAATCTCATATAATGTCTCAGTAGTACTAAAACACTATTGTATGTATTCAATAAATACTTTAATACTCTAACCCAAACATCGAAGCGCCTGTAGCTCAGTGGATAGAGCGTCTGTTTCCTAAGCAGAAAGTCGTAGGTTCGACCCCTACCTGGCGCGGTTTGGTTTTTTGCTTCATGCTTTGTTTTTTTTTTAACTTAATCTCCCTTTTATCAAACATTGGTCTCACCACACCAACACAAGTTGAAGATTCTACGGAATGATTGTGACAAACTTAGATTGCAATTTTTATTTTTCAAACACAACAACTTGGATTGCAACATCAAAGTGGTTTCAGAATACCATCGGTGGCTCAATATGTATTTTGTTTTTTTCTTCTTCTTTGCAGCCGTTCTAAATGGTTTACTTTTTTAACACATGGTGGTGGTGACTTTCCTACAACTTTATCTCAACTAATAATGTTGATATTTTTTTTAAAGAAACTAATAATGTTGATATTGTTAACTTCAAATATTTATCTATATTCAAATTTGATCGTGTAGTTGTGTGTATGAAATCTAATGGTATCTAATAATATTTCACATACAAACAAACAAAAAAACACTTTGAGAAAATATAAATGTGATCGTATTAAAGATTGACGACATTATATTTAGGTATAAAACGACAAAATATATATTTTAATCTTCTTCTTTCTAAATTAAAAAAATTTATTTTCTAAATGTTAAAATTTCATATGTTTATGATTATTTTTGTTAATGTGTCATATTAAACAATGAGCTAACAATATTGAGTGGTGTAGCAACACATAATCTCTTACTGATATTATTACTTTAGGGTTTTACATTTTACATTTTTTTTCATTTGAAGTTATATTTTTTATAATACTTTAATGATACAAAGAAAATAAAATAATAAGATTTAGTCTATATATTCATTGCCACACTGATAAGTGCCAGGAAGTAGTTAATTACACAGTATATTTAAGGCACTTTTGTTACTTGTCTTACAAGTTATTTAGGGAAAAGCCAGGAGAAATTGTATAATTGCCCTATTACGCTTTTTATATCTTACTTTATCCATTTGTACAGGAATTTAATGTCAAGACACTAAGAAAGAATGAAAAAACAAGAATTTGTGCAAAGGTCAACTTGCCATGGCGAGCATGAAGACGAGTTCAAGGCGAGTAGAGCCAGAGAGTACTAGAGGAAACTCGCCACCAACTTGCCATGGCGAGTACATGTGCCATGGCGAGCAAATTACTCACGAGGCGAGTTAAGGCGGCCTAATCCCTCAAAGCTTACGTGGCAAAAACCCATTGAGGAAGAAAGCTCAACTCGCCATTGCAAGCAAATTACTTGCCATGGCGAGTTCAATCAGAACAGGAATAGTATAAAAGCTCTTTCTTCATTTCAGAAAGAAGGATATCAAAACATAAGCCACTTCAGGGAGAGGGAAAACAGGGGAAACACAGAGAGACCATTAAGGAGCAAGGAGCACGAGGGTTGAAAGGATTCACAAGATCATTGAGACATCATGGCTTGCTTCCATTCCATCTCTTCTTTTCTCCTTGTAAGGTTACCATGACAATGAGTAACTAGACTATTTTTATTGGGATTAAATGTAATCAACTCTACTAATATGTATTCCCTTTGATTATAATGTTGTTTGATTTTAATTATCTCATGATGTTGAGGTTATTCTTATTTTCCATGCTTTTAATCTTATGGATTTCATTTGTATTGAAAAATACCTTTTGAATCTAGGTTAGAATAGTCTTTTATCAAAGCTTTTGTTCTAGACATGGAATTTAGGTTTTGATAATCACTTTGAATATTGGAACCCAAAGCTTTTGCATCGTTTAATAGTTTGGGAAATCAACTATACAACGATACAATCGACTATTGAAAAGTTTAATAGTTTGAAAAATCGACGATTAAACGACCCAATAGAAATCACGACATCATTTGGACACGAATGATGTTGTTGAGCAATATGTGATAATATCAATTGATAATTAGAATCCGCAACACTAATTCGAGAATACATATACGTAGGTTGATGAAGTTTAATCCCAACATAATCATTTCCCCGTTAACTCTCAAATCTTTGATAATTTCATAGTTTTCTAGTTTATGAAACAAAACTTATTACCACTCCATTACTCAGAACGATATAGATTGTTGAACGACTTAGAATATCACACCAGTCCCTGTGGAGACGATAACATAAATACTTACTTTTGATACTACATCACATACCACTTTGATTAAATGCGTGTATAAAAATGTTTTACCCTAGTAGAACATAAAAATGAATATCCTCAGTGTCTTTTTTTGTAGTGTTACAATGTAACGAGGCAAAAAGAAAAAGAAAAAGAGGGAGAGACGAAATTAAGCTTCAAGCTTATCTCTCAAGATGAGAGATTCCATGCCAGACAGAGGGTTGTTCCAATGAGCAGAGCACCTTGCATGTGATCCTTTCTTAGCCATAAAATCTGCCCACATATTTTGTTCCCTAAGAACATGCACTAATGTTGTATTTCCATTTCCATGTAAAACATCTATAATATGAAAGATGTCAGTAGTATAAGTGTGCAAGGTATGATCACGACCAACAATAATCATGTCAACTGCTTCCAAACAATCACTCTCACAAATAATGTCGACATAACCATTTTTACTACAAAAATCAAGACCTATCTAGATAGCACGTAACTCAGCTAATAATGCATCACCTCCAGCTTCATAGTGAGAAAAACCAGTTATCCAATCTCCATCGTGGTTGTGAACAACACCACCAGCACCTAAACAACCAAAATTTTCTAGAAAACTTCCATCAATATTGAGTTTGAGTGTACCTTCCGGAGGGGGGATCCAATGAGCTAAGAGGCGCGATGAGTGTGGGTTCAAACCAAGATTGGGATAGTAAGAAATGCATTCATCATGTAACAAAAAAGTCTTTTGCACCACATCTTGAATACACCAATGTTGATCCTAAAAAATATTGTTGTTTCTCCAACACCAAACATACCATACTCGTGAAACAAACAAAATAGAGGAAGTCCCCTTTGTCATCCCATGAAGCCAAACCTTGACATCAAATTCAGAGAAAAAATTATTACAGCGCCCCATATTCAAGCAGAGCCAAAACTCTCTACAATGCGGGCAATCACGTAAATAGTGAAGAATATCCTCTATGGGTGAAGAACAACGAGTGTAGCTTGGAGAAGCTACCATGTTGCAATGATGCCGACGAGCATTAATAGGGAGAGTATTATGTAAACAAAGTCATAGAAAGTGTTGGAGTTTTGCTGGTACTTTAAGGCGCCAAAAGCCAATTCATGTTACAATTCACATTCCAATCTCTATTTTGTTGTAGAAGCCAATGGTATCCACTCGAGCAAGTATATTCACCCTTCTTTGAATATCCTAAGTGTAATTCATAAATAAAATTGATTTTATTTAAATAAAATGTAAGTGTCTTCAATCCATTTTGTTTGATCTAGTGGTATTAACTTGACACTTTAAAATATGTTTATCTCGAAGTCTCAAAGTTTGATTCCTACGGGGCAATTCTAAGGCCCGGCAAGTCTGGGCAGTTGCCCGGGCTTCGACTCAAATTTTTTGTAATTTCTTATGTAAATTTTTCTGAATTTCTTATATAAACATATATAAATTGGACAATTTCTTTAGATTTTTTTATTATTTGATTGTAATTTCTTATGTAAATCTTATAAACGCATTGCAAATTTCTTTTTATCCAAACTTTATAATAATTTTTGCTCCGCCACTGATTCCAATTTTGATGGAATCCATATAAAATTTTCTTTTGGTTTTGAACACGTCCAAATTAATTGATCCTTAGCCCCAAAACCGAGTTTAAAACAAAATGAAAATTGTAAACGCCTTCCTAACATTGCGAAAATAGCCGTTATTATAAAATTGAAAGAAAAAAAAACAAAACAAAGATTGATTGATTTGATTGAGGAGCGTGAATTCTATTCATTCGGCCTCCTTTTCTGTAACAGTCTCCTACGTTTCCTTCCTTCAAGAGTACACGTCTCTCTCTCTCTCTCTCTCTCTCTCTCTCTCTACTTTCTTCAAACCCTTTTCATTCATTTTTCGATCTATCTTCATTTTTCACCATCATCATCAATGGGTGCTGTAGATGAAGAATACGATTACTTGTTCAAGTTGGTTTTGATCGGTGATTCTGGTGTTGGAAAGTCCAATCTGTTATCTAGATTCACTAGAAATGAATTCAACTTGGAATCCAAATCCACCATCGGTGTTGAATTTGCTACTCGCAGTGTTAGGATTCTTGATAAGCTTGTTAAGGCTCAGATTTGGGATACTGCTGGTCAAGAAAGGTCACACCTTTTCTCTTCAATTTCATTCTTTATGCTTAGTTTATGATCTGGGTTTTAGTTGTTCATTTTTTTTGATGGGTTTTCTTTGTTTTGTTATTGATGATTAATTGAATGGAGTGAAAATGCATAATTGTGTACTTTTTTCTTTTGATCTTGTTGTTTAGGACAATGATTGTCGGTCTGAGAATTCTTTGTTGGGTAAAGAATCAATTCATTGTTGGGTTTAAGAATGTTTAAGTGGTACTTTTTTATTTTTTTATGTTGGGGTTCGGCAAATGTGTTCAATTGCGATTAAGGTTATGTTCTTAATCTAGGAATGATATTGTTGAATATGATTTTTAATTGTGAATTGTGATGGTGGTTGCAACTGCGTTGTGATTCTTAATATTGCTGAATATGGTGATTAAATATGATTGATGCGGCATAAATTACAGCCACAAAAACCATGAATTTTATGGTTGAGCCTAACCATTGTTTGTTTCTTACATATCCATTGAGTTTTTTCAAAATTTTCAATTTGTTCAATATAACAAGATGTTTGTTTGTTTGATATGATTGCTCCAATTACCCCTGGATTCTCTTATAAGGCTATGTTTGGATGAAGGGTTTTTTAAGGGAATGTAGGAGGGGTAGCTTACTTCTTTTTTAAAATTGAGGGTACTATAAATTGTTTTTGAAAATGAATTTAGTATGATTGAAGTATTATATGATCGTTTATCATGTTGTTCTTTCAATGTTTTGAAAATGTGATGTTTACTTGGCCCTCCAAATCCCTCCCCTCGAAAACTCTTCAAAATTCAACTCACAAACATACCCTAAAAGCCTTGATTCCTAAACTTGTTATATATGGTTTTTGGATCCAAGTCCTCTAAATTGAAAATCTGGATCGAATAAATTAGCTATTAAGATGTCTTACTTTTTCCTCTTAAATGAGGGTTCAATTTATATATTTTTCATCCACTGTGTAATACTTAGTACTTACATACCAATAAAACCTAGATAAATTATATATCAAGGTGTTTTGTTTGTTCAATATGATTCCTCCAATTACCTCTGGATCCTTTTCTAAAGCCTAAACCTCTAAACTTGTTATATATAGTTATCGAAACCTACTCCATTGAAGTGAAAATAATCTTGACCGGAGAAATAAGCTAATAAGACATCTTACTTTTCCTCTACAATTAGAGTTCCATTTAGAGAATTTGTTCATCTACAATGTGATACACACTAATCAAACCTGGATAAATATGATTCCTTTTTGATGTATCATTCTTTTAGTCGTCTTATTCCTGAATCTTGTATTCTCATTCTTTTTGATGGATCACAGATATCGGGCAATCACAAGTGCATACTACCGTGGAGCTGTTGGTGCATTGCTGGTGTACGACTCAACAAGGCATGTGACATTTGAAAATGTTGAGAGGTGGTTGAAGGAGCTTCGAGATCACACAGATGCCTATGTTGTAATCATGCTTGTAGGAAACAAAGCAGATCTTCGACACTTGCAAGCCGTGTCAACGGAAGAAGCCACCACATTTGCTGAGAAAGAAAACATATATTTCATGGAAACTTCTGCACTAGAGTCGTTGAATGTCGACAATGCTTTTGTCGAAGTGCTCACTCAAATATACAATGTTGTGAGTAAGAAGACTCTTGAGAAAGAGAATGGATCTGCATCAGTGCCTAAGGGAGAGACTATCAATATTGGTAAAGATGATGTTTCAGATGTTAAGAAGAGTGGATGCTGCAGTACAGCATAGTTTGAATTGAAAGAGATGTATACATTAGAAGAGGAAGATCTTAGTTACAGAGTAAATTCTCATCATTTTGGGATCCATTTGAAATGTTTTGATATTTGATTGATACCTTTATTTTACCATCGATACCTTTATTTTACCATCGAATTTTCTCCTATTTGTTGTGGGAGTCATTATTTTGTGATGTGTTTTCGTTTGATGAGATATAGGATTTGTCTTAATCTCCAAGATTCCATTATTGTTGTTACAATTCAGGTGTTGTTATCTTCAAATTTCTACCTTTGTCTTTCTTTTTGCAATGTTCGTTTTAAATTGTCTAACGAGTTAAAAGTCCAATGAGATTAAATTCTATTTTGAGACTTAAAGTGACTATTTAGAAAATTTTGACTTTTGCTGATTTCCTTTTTCAATTCTACTACAAATACCTTTTCGAATATTGATGTAGGATAGCGTGCTTAAATTATAGAAAAAGTTAGCAAATTTATGGTTTCACACAAACTACAAAATCTAGTACTCCTACCTAATATAACAATAATTGTTGTAATTGAAAACATTATTTATACTCCATCCGTTTCAAAATACATGTCGCAAATTTATAAAGTGCACTATTCATATAGTTACTTTAATTCTTTCAAAAAAAAAATATAGCTTACTTTAATCATATTTTTAAACTAATATATACAAATGTTACTATGTAAGATGTTGTTTAATTTGTCTCAATGAATATTTTCAAAATATTAAAATTTTTATAATTTTTTATCATATATAATTAAAGATATTAATAGTCAAAGTAATGTATTGGATTCTTTAAAAAAAATAAAATATAGCTTACTTTAATCATATTTTTAAACTAATATATACAAATGTTACTATGTAAGATGTTGTTTAATTTGTCTCAATGAATATTTTCAAAATATTAAAATTTTAATAATTTTTTATTATATATAATTAAAGATATTAATGGTCAAAGTAATGTATTGGCATATGTACATTGTTTGATTGCGACCTGTATTTTGAAATGGATTGAGTATATATGGTAATTAATATTAACATATATTTTTTTTAAGGAAATTAATATTAACATACTAGAGTATATATGGCTCAGTTGGATATCTAAAGGATCGTGTCTCAGGGGATGGTGAAGTAGTGTTCAAAGGTTCTAAAGTTATGTAGTCAAAGAAGAGTGAGTTTGTGGTCAAGATAAAATATGGAAACTAGAAGATGTTAATGGGGTCACACACTTTCTTGCTCGATGATCAAACATTGATCTTCTCGTGGATTGTGTCACCAAAACACTTTTAACTATGCCAAATCATGCATGCTTTCATTCTTAATTTCTTTTAAATATGTTTATGGCGTTTACTTCTTCAGTGTAATTCTTAATTACTTCTTCAGAGTAATGAAGTGAAATTCATTCTTAATTTTCTACTAAATATGTTCATTCTTAATTACTTCTTCAGAGTAATGAAGTGAAATCCATTCTTAATTTCTACTAAATATGTTCATGTCGTTTTCATCTTCAGAGTAATGAAGTGAAATCCATTAGATTATCTCTTTTTCCAGCCATATTTATAAACAGGAGGAAGTATGTTAATTGTGCACCACTAATAATTTTTCAAATCATTTAAATTGGACAAGTACTTGGTGACTTCAAACTAGACTGCAAATCTAATATGAATTTTTTATTCAACTAATAAAAAATGTTTTAAAAATGCAAAAAATTGTTTTAAAAAAATGATGTGCTGGCTGCTTATGAATTTCTTTGGTTTAAACGATAAGAACAAAAAAGTATATTAAGGAATTACACAGTTCCTTCGTTGACAAGAATCAAAAATAGTTAACAAATGGCAGACAAATAGACGGATAAGTAACATGAAAATGACATTAGACATTATCACTAGCAGCCATAATTTTAAAATATAACAAAAATGACATGACATTATATGAAAATGTAGTAGCACTTATTAAGTTATCATAACCTGTAATTTATTCATTACTCCTGCTTCTCATTTATCTCTTCTGAATTTCCCTATTCTACTTTGGCTTACTTTTCTCTATTTAACAACCTAGTGTCAACTTAATATTTAACCCTACTTAGGTGAATAAGTGAAACCATTTATAGGAAAAACGGAAAAGGCAAGCATGTGCAACTACCAAAAGCTGGAATAGCAAGACATTGCGACAAGCAAAATACAACAAACAACTAAAGGATTGGATTGCTTCTCAATCAAACAACACATGCTCTATGTATAAAGGCATGCCAGAAAAAAATACAGTAGAAAAAGTTTAGCAGGGTATTTAAAATATGTACGTAGATTCTACACTATTGTCATCAGTGGTAAACAAGAACCAAATCATCTTGTGAATCATTACAAATTTCGTTACAAATTGCGACGTTAGGTGTTGAGAATCTGTCTTCTGGTCATGTTTCATCTTCAATGAATTGAGATGCCATCTTGTGAAAATTGATGTCAGTTCCAGAGGGACAAAGGATATGTACAGAGAACTATTCTGCACAAAGACATTTTCTCTATGACAATGCTTTTATCTTCATCCTCTGAAAAGAATTCAACTATTCTGCACAAACACACTTTCTATAAGTCTATGTCATACAATTGCCAAGTAAAGCAGCACCATATCTTTTTTCAACAACAGATGTAAACATAACATGATAGGAAAAACCAATTTCATTCACATATTTAAGCCTCAATGGCCAAAACTTTGTGCATCTGGTTGCCCCCTTTTACATATTAGACATACAAAATGCAATGAAGAGTTTAACATAGAATATGGTTAATATATACATTTTAAATTTAAAATGATATGGAAAGTTACTTAATTGTTGACATGTTCTGTGATCTAAATTCACCATGATTCTAAGTAAAACTAAATTGGTCATGCTCTTAGTATGCTTCCAAGCACAAAACAATAAGACATGAAATGCCCAAATTAGTAACTGTGTGTCTGTGCCTCAAAAGGGCACAAAAACCCTCTTAATCAAGAACCCCACAAAAGCATCACCCTTATTTTGATTCAGTGCATGTTTGGGTTGACAGTAAAGTTCGGCAAAATTACGGTGATACCATGATTTTGTGTACCTTGGCTTTTACCAAATCATGGTGGCTAGCCAACCTGACAACCTCACCGCTGATCCAAACATGCACTCAATAAAAACTCTAAAAACAATGACTCCTACTTGTAGATATGGTTTTTTGATTAACCGTCATGTATTTCTTTAATATGATCCAGATTCTAGAAGCAGATATAGACACCATTTTTGTACAAAGGATTTCTAAAGATAACAATTATTTGATGACAACACAGTTGGACTATTCTTCTAAAGCATTTTTATTCTCATCTTCTTAAGAACTACTTTGGATAAGGTTCTCAATTAAAATACACTTGTAACTCTTCACTTACAACAAAATAAAAAAACTTTCCAACCTTATGGATATCTAAGGAGAAGTTAAATGAAAGAGAAGTTATAAAAAAAATTAAAACTCAAATTTCAACTTAGAATGAAAGCTAATCCTCATATCATAGTTTTCTACAAGTGATTCTTGAAAAGTTTATTCATAAAGCAATATAACCCTCCTCCAAGTCCTAAGATACTCCCTTGCAACTCAAATATAAGCAACAAAATATCATATTGCATGGACTAAAATATAAGCAAACACTATCTATTCACCATATAATTAATGCCATCATTTCAAAAATAACCTTTAAATGGTCTCATGAAACAAAAAGTATCATTTTTATGTTACATCAAGAAATTATGTGAATCCTTTCATGAATAATACTTGTTTATCTTAAAATACTATTAAGTGATTCTTGAAAAGTTTATCCAAACTCCAAAGATCCTAACACACATAAGGCACATAATAAACAAATCCTCATCCAAACCCTAAAATACTAGTTTCTGTCTCAAATATAATCAAATCCCAATTAACTTCATCATATTTAATATTATCATCTAAATTTGTCAATATATGGTTATTCTTTCACTAAAACCGTTATCTTATCTTGATTGCAATTAACCATTAAAAACGATCAAGAAAATAAAATTGCTGCAACGAAAAAGAAAAAGAAAACATACCATGATCATAATCATCCACTAGAATTAGGTCGATTCCCAAAACCCGTATCAGACCCAGAAACCTTCCTCATCCTCTCATTCCCACCAGACTTGGGTCGCAAGTTTTCCCTAAGACACTCCTCCCTCGGCACAAACCCAGGCCGAAGATGCGGCGGCACAAATTTACCACTTTTCACCGGCAAACTCTTCTCTTTCTCGCCGTTCAAAACAGGGTTCGGTAAAAGACCCGACGAAAAAGAACCGGTTCGACCCAACGGACGAAGCGAGATTGAATCTGATCCCGGTTCAGATCGTGGTCGATTTGACGAAACTGGAGCATGTTGTTGTTGGATCGGGTTGGGTTTGGGTTGTTGTGATGGTGCGGTATGGGTTGGATGTGAAATGGGTTTGGGTGTGGGTCGGGTTAGAACGAGAATTCGGCCATGTTTGTTTGGTGCGGAAACTGCAGAATACGAAGCGGAAGAGAAGGAAGAAGATGAAGAAAGAGAAGGGTTCTTTGAAGCGTTGTTGGTTTTGGTAGTTGTTATGGGTTTGTTATCGTAGATGTGGTTGAAGTTAATGGATGCATACTTGTTGTTTTTTGCCATAAACCAGTTTGTTTGCAGAGAGAGAGAGAGAGAGAGAGAGAAATGAAAATGGTTTTGAAGAAGGGATCAAGAGGAATGAAGGAAGGAAATGATTTTGTTAGAATTGTGTGTGATTTCGATTCTCATTTGCTTCTTTCTCTTGATGAAAGAGTTTGGGCTTTTTGTTTATAGTTTTGGTGGGCTTTTATTTGAAGATCCATTTTTGGGCCCAATTTTATATGAATATACTCATGCCTTTGTGAAAATTACTCTTCACCATTCCAAAGTGTTGTTGGCCAAGTGGCATTTAATTGTTGTTTGATATTTTTTAGATCGGTTCAATTGCTTTTTAAATTGGTTTAACTGATTTAAAAAATCCCCCAAATAACAAGTAACAACCGTTGAGGGTACTTTGATCTTTTTAAGATGGTTGGAAGAGAAAAATGGAGGCCTAAAGAGTAACTTTCATGCCTTAGATCTCTCGTAAATTTGTTTGAAGATCCACTTTTGGGCCCATTTTTATATGATAATACTCATGCCTTAGATGTCGTAAATCTGGATAGGATAATTATGTTTTAACTTTGGATACAATATGAATACGCGAATGCCTAAAAATTTAAAATTTAGGATATGTTAAAAATATTTTTAGTGATTATAATTGATCTAGTGTGATTGAGATTGATAGGCTGAGTTGAAACAATGTCTATTGAGATTGATATATATATATATATATATATATATATATATATATATATATATATATATATATATATATAGAGAGAGAGAGAGAGAGAGAGAGAGAGTGTGTATT
>Ga0228710_1007252_pt1 | contig 16472 bp, 11 predicted proteins | sample MedpolnodulmetaG_FD_177995 | JGI IMG/M metagenome (GOLD analysis project Ga0228710, IMG submission 177995) | Root nodule microbial communities from Medicago polymorpha collected in Santa Monica, California, United States - pink nodules | ecosystem: Host-associated > Plants > Roots > Nodule... | reverse complement strand
TGGCAATTGAAGAATTTGTTGAGCCTCAAAAGGGAGAAAAATTTCATTAATTAAAGGAGCATTCCAACATCGAATATCATGGTGAATGAGATCTGAGACAAACATAATATCACAATTAGGGGGTTTAGGGGACCAAATCTTGTGCCCATTTTGATAAGGAAGCCAATTATCTTCCCATACATTAATTAGGCGACCATCTCCTACTCTCCAAATACCAGCTTTCTCAATAACATCCACTCGTGCTTGCAAAATAATTCTCCATGTATAACTTGGGCAGTAACCAGTTGAAGCTTTCAAGAAATTGCTTCTAGGAAAATACCTTGCTTTCAAACATTGTGAGATCAATAAGTCGTCGTTGTGCATAATACGCCAACCTTGTTTAGACAACATTGCAAGGTTAAACTCATGAAATGTTCGAAAACTTATTCCACCTTTCTTTTTTCCTTACATAATGTCTCCCATTTAATCCAATGAATTTTACGCTCATCTTGTTTGCTACCCCACCAGAACTTACTAACCATACTTTCAATATGCTCACATAAACCTATCGGATGTAGAAAACAACTCATCACATACGTAGGAATTGCTTGAACCACTGATTTTTATCAAAACTTCTCTCCCAGCAGTTGATAGAAATTTTTCTTTCCAACCTTTCAGCTTCTTCTACACCCTATCTTGGACAAAATTGAAAACTTGTTTCTTAGACCTACCAACAAAAGCAGGCAGCCCCAGATACTTTGAATGACACTCAACAGCCTTAATTTGCATCCAACCTTGGAACAAGATTTTACGATCATCAGGTACATTTCGGCTAAAAGAGATTTCAGATTTATCCAAATTAATAAGTTGTCCAGAAGCAGGTTGGTAAGTATTAAGAATTTCTAGAATGGTCTGACAATCTTGAAAAGAATCCCTACAGAAAATAAAACTATCATCTGCAAAAACTAAATGATTAATTTTTGGAGCTCCTCTGACAATTTGAATTCCATGGAGATCCTTTTCTGTTTGTGCCTTATTTAGAAGCCCAGAAAAAACTTCAGCACATAAGATAAATAGGTAAGGAGATAAAGGGTCCCCTTGGAGGAGGCCTCGTTGAGGATTAAACTTCTGACAAGGACTTCCATCCAACAAAACAGAGAAAGAAACAGTGGAAATACAATTGAAAATCAAGTTCTGCCATTTCTAGAAAGAAAAAAAAACCCATAGATTGAAGCACCTCAATTAAAAAATTCCACTCAATACGATCATATGCTTTTGACATATGTAGCTTTAACGCCACACACCCCTTCTTGCCTTTACTTTTTTTTCTCATATAATGAAAAGATTCAGAAGGTAGTAAGGCATTATCAGTAATTAAACGTCCCGGGACAAAAGCACTTTGAAATTTTTCAATGATATCCGGAAGAATCAATTTCAACCTATTTGCAATTGTTTTTGTAATTATTTTAAAAATGACATTGCAAAGAGAAATAGGTTGAAAATCACCTGGCACCTTCAGCTTCTTCTTTTTTGGAATGAGACAGATATATGTATAATTAATGTTGCTCGGATTTTCACCACCATTTAGAATCTTCAAAGCAAAAGAAGTCACACCCTTTCCAACTATACTCCAAAATTGTTGATAAAATAAAGCAAGCATTCCGTCCGGTCCTGGGACAACATGAGGCTTTAAATTTTTAGCGGCTAAGAAAACCTCATTTTCTGTGAACTCAGCTTCCAATATGTTACGCATATCATCTGACAATCTATCTTTGACCACTTGCACAACTTCAAGCTTCAGTAATTCTTCCTGGGTGACTTGTAGAGAAGGGTTACTTCCTTGAAAAAAATAGACACATAGGTTTAACAAATTCGCTTACCTGCTTTTTTTTTCATCCAAATTTCTTTTGAATTGAACAATTATTTAAAAATAACGTGGATTGACCGACTTCGAAACTTAACTATTTAATTGACTTTAATAAAAAAATTAACCCTGGTAAGACTTTCTATTCTAATCAGTCACCTTCTGTCACGTAGATTTGAGGTAGTTATCTGACTTCTTTGTTTATAAATTATAATTTAAAATTTTTGAACCAAAAAATATTAATAATTTTTTTTTTTGAATTATTGTAAATAATGAACAATAAGTAACCCATAAAAAAAATAAAGAAACAATATACAAAAGAAGAGTTGGTTTCCTTTCAAATATAAATGGATTTCATTTGTAAGTTGTAATTTATGTTATCGTTGAAATCAACACAACCGATCATTATTTCAACAAATGTGCAAAATATAAATGAGATATTTAAAATAAATCGGATAGAGTATTTGTTTTTCATTTATTTATTTAATTTCAGGCAACCAAATCACACCAACACTTTATATTATAGAGATTAGATTAATAATTCATGACTGATTAAATGAAGCTCTCATTTAACCAAAAAAAAAAAATGAAGCTCTTTCTTCTGATTCCAGAAAGTCAAAATGATCAACCACATTATTATAAAGTAAAAATGCACTTCCTTGTCAATGTTTAATTTGCTGTGTGATATTTAATATCTTACTCATGCATTCACCTTGATTAATTAAGAGCTATACATTACATGAACGAAACGTAAGTGATGGCAGCATTCTCCCACTACATTGATTGATGACCTGGTCAAAAGTCAAAAACTAAGAAATTTTCAAAGCTTATCTTTCTATACTTTGATTAAATATTTTGGTGTTATCTATATAAATGCATCCAAATCACTATGATCTATTTGCACTGTTTCTTTTGTGCTACTTTCCATCAGGTATTTTGTTGTTGTACGATAGATATAGCTGCAGAGTTTTCTTGACAAAGAAGTAAGGTTTTGGAGTCTGTTTGAATTGACTTTTTTGAGTTTATCTACTGACATACGTACTTGTGAGACAGTTTAGAAGAACTTACAGAAACAAAATATGAAATGTCTATAAGTTGTTTCCATCTTATTTTCATAAGTTCTTCAGGATAGCTTATGGAAACAGCTTATAGCTTATATGAAAATAGTTTACACATAAACACTTATACAACTTTATATAACTTTTTGTTAAATAAATAGTTTACACATAAACACTTATACGATAAGTTTTTAATTAAATTGTTGTTGTTGTGATAATAGTCGCTTCACGATCCTTGATTATGGAAAATCATGCCTGTGAAGCCTTAATCGTAGTCGCATTTTGATTGACAAAATAAATAAATAAAACTATGATGTCGCGGTCAAAATCATGGTCGCGGGCTTATTTTATAAAAGCATGCTAGAAGCATGTACCAACATGGTTGTTTTTTAAAGCATAGCTATGAATGTTTTCTAACTGGTTTTGTTGTTATCAGGGAAAGAAATTAAAGTACCTTGCTAAGTTCAAATATAGATATTTAAGAGGTGTGGTAATTTCTACTTTTGTGGGATGAAGTACTTTTTGAAGGGCTTTAAGTGTGAAGTTGTTCTATGCTTTCTGTTCTGCTGCTGTTTTCTATTGGCTGCTAGTCAGAGAACTGACCCTACTGAAGGTAACTTTTTTCTTCCTCTTTTGTATGGTGTATCATATATTCTATTGTTTTGTTCGACGAGATATATTCGATTGTTAATATGATGATTTCATTTTCACTAACTTGCAGTTGACACATTGAGAACCATAAGGGACAATTTGATTGATATTAATGGAAATTTGAGCAGCTGGAGTCGCGGAGACCCATGTAGATCCAAGTGGACGGGAGTTCTGTGCTCGAATATGACATTAGAAGATGGCTTTCTACATGTTCAACGATTGTATGTTACATTTCTTTTTTCCATTGAAATAGTCCTAATTGCGTAAATAGTTTGGAATGTATTTCTCAGCTTTTCGTTCATCTCTCTCTTATGACATTTTGATTTTCCGTTGTAAGTGGGTCGAAGTATCCCTTATACTCTGATGGTAATATAATAATTCTGTGTAGGCATCTAATGAATATGAGCTTGGCTGGAACTTTGATACCTGAAATTGGCAATTTATCTCATCTGGAAATATTGTAAGATATGACTGCATTCATGTGTCTAACTCAACCATGTAACAAATAAACAGATTTCAATATTGTTATTGCTAGTTTTCAATTTTGCTCAAGAATATTACAGATTTGATTTATGTGAACATTTGCATCATGTGGTAGATTTCAATTACCTTATTCCTCTAATCTGAACTTTTACTTGTATTCATCAAAGGGACGTTATGTGGAATAACATAACTGGGAATATTCCAAAGGAAATCGGCAAGATCAAAACTTTAAGGCTCTTGTAAGTTGAGATCCCTCTACGCGGTCTAATTTCATGCTAAATATTAGCGACACTAAAACTAGAAATGTATTATACTTTTTTGTCTCAAATTTTTGTCGGTACTTCAATTTTTTAGTAGTGTTCCACATATTAGTACATAAACAAAATCGTTGTGTATCAAATGATAACATTGTTTCTACTATATTTGTAGGCTCTTGAATGGAAATCAATTAATAGGTCATTTGCCAGAAGAGCTTGGCTATCTTCCAGTCTTGAACAGAATGCAAATTGATCAGAACAATATTACAGGACCAATACCTTTATCATTTGCAAACCTGACAAATGCACAACACTTGTAATGTTCTTTACATTGATTCATACAGTTCTAACATTTTCTACTCTTGCTACTTTACTTCTTTTACATTTCTCTCCAGCTTTGTTATTCTGTTTAGAAGAATGATGAAAATAATGCTTTAATCTTTTCTCTTAATGGAGCAGTCACATGAACAACAATTCACTTAGTGGACAAATTCCATCACAGCTTTCTGGCTTACGAAACCTTCTTCACCTGTAAGTAATATAATTGTCGGCTGTTAAATATTTTTACTTTCTTAGGATTAAATATATTTTTAGTTCCTATAAAATTTTCAATTTTTGTTTTAAGTCCCTATGTCCACTCTTTAGCACCTAAAAATTACAAAACTGCATGTTGTTTTGTAACTTTTCAGACTGAAAAGTAGATATAGAAAACAAAATTTTCTATAACTATAAGGTCTAAAAATACATTTAACCATAGTTTTAATACTTCATTGTCATGTCTATATCTTGTTGACAAAATGTATCTCTTGACCTGCAGTCTTCTTGACAACAACAATTTATCAGGAAAGCTCCCAGATGAGCTTGCTGAGATGCCAAGCCTAAAGATACTGTATGATTTATTTTTCTTTATGTTATGTATGTGTGCTCGTATCTTTGTAATCTCGTTTTGTTGTAGGTCATTATAGCAATTAGCACATATTCTTTTATGAAATCAAAGACATTTTCACTTCTTCTGTGTGTTAATATATATATTGGTTGCTCAATCTTTTTTCATAACATGTACGATTCTACCATGTCATGTGAATCTTTATATGTCTCGAGTAGAAGTACAAATCAAGAAAATAAAAGAAAAAGAAGACATGTGGCCACTGAGTCTCAAACATAGAGACTAGTATAATCAGAGTTTAAATAAAGGGCTGCGATCTGGACCTCGACATAATGGTTTTTGATGTTACCAAAACCAAACTTGGCCGCAATTTAGGCCACATTTGACCGCTGTTCTCCACAATATCAAAGACTGCAACACGGCTGCAACCGTTACAGCGACTGCTATTTAAAACCTTGAGTACAATTGGACTTGAGAGAGTGTGTAGGAGAATGAGAACTGAATAGATGCTACTTTTGTCATAGTAGAGCTTTTATAACCTCTTTTTAAATGTCTGTTGCTTTAACCGTATTAACTGAATGCATAAATATATTTTGCTTGCACATAGATTTTTAAAGTATTTTATTGTTCTTGCAGTCAACTTGATAACAACAACTTTGGTGGAAATAGCATTCCAGATTCTTATGGCAACATGTCAAAATTATTGAAATTGTAAGTGCATTCTATGATGATACCATGTGTGCTAAGTACATTCCAATATAACGAGTGAAACCACGGTGCTAGAACCATTATTTTAATGTTTTAGTTTGAAATGCCAATTTGAGATAATAAAACCTTTGTGATTTCTTGTGCATAGAAATTTAAATTACAGAAAACAATATGGAATATTGTTTCGTAGGGATGATATTTGATAGTTGATCACTCATTAGAACATAATGAACAGAAAGAATGTCATACACAAATACAACCTTAGTTATTTGAATCAATTAGTATAATATGGTACTATTATCATGATTTCTTCAAAATAATATATTAGGACATTCAATGAGAAAGAAATGTTATTTCTTCATTTCCTAATTGTATTGGTATAGTAGAGGTGTTTTTAGAGGATACTTTTTATAAACAAATTATTTTGTTTGGTGAGGAGAAAAATTCAATTGTATGATTTACTATCTATATGCTGTTATGGCTTACTTGTTTTAAACAGGAGCCTTAGGAACTGCAATTTGACAGGACCAATTCCTGATTTCAGCAGGCTACCACACCTTGGCTATCTGTAAGTCCATTCATCTCATTTCAATTCAGTTTATGTTGCAATTTGTAGGATAATGTTTGGATAATCATCTCATTTCAGCTGCACTGGTAGTGTGGTATAATGTTTGGATAATCAGCTTACGTAAAGCGCTTGTAGCATAAGAGCTTATCATATAAGTGCTTATGCATACACTACTTCTATAACAAGAGATAAAATAAAGTCAAGTTGTTTTCATATATTAGCTATAAGATGTTTTCATAAGCTATCTTTGAGAGCTTATATAAATAAGCTGAAAGCAACTTATGGAAATGTCATATTAAAGTTCTTTATAATAGTCACAAAAGTACTTACATCAGCAGTTAAGCTCAAATAAGTCAACCCAAACAGGCCCAAAAGTGAATATTTAGAGTTATAGGTTTCAGAAACAGTCTAAGACTGATAGTAAAGTTTTTATTGACAATTATTTGTTTGTATTGCAGTGACCTCAGTCTTAATCAATTCAATGAACCTATTCCTACTAATAAGCTATCTGAAAATATCACAACCATGTAAGGCCTTCTATTGCTATGATAGTATCTTCATTCAATTATTTGTATTCCCGATGTAGAAATTTTCCTCCCAAGGGAAATCTTCAGAATAATATGATAGCATGAACTTGTATAATCTTATTTTTTACCTTTGAAATTTGTGCAGTGATTTATCAAATAATAAGCTTAATGGAACTATTCCATCTTACTTTTCTGATCTTTCGCATCTTCAGAAATTGTAAGTTATCTTTTGTTTCATCCTTTTTGTTCTTCTACATGAAATGTTTTTGTATACTATAGACCAAATAACATTAACATGAGATCACCTTATCTTACTTATGAACCATATTCTGTTACATTTCTTAGTCAATAATCAATATATTCTTAATTTATTGCCCTATGACAGGTCAATTGCAAACAATGTACTGAGTGGCAGTGTTCCCTCTTCCATTTGGCAGAACAAAACTTTAAATGGAACAGAAAGACTTCTCTTGTAAGACACACAATGATAATTGCACCGTTACTCTCTTATAGATCTGTAATTTGGAGCATGCATATTGTTAGAACCCTGGTTCAAAAAGAACCGATACAAAAACGCAAACAAAAAACACACAATATTGGCTGCAGTAGCTTTCTATTATTCAAGCCTAGGATTTCGACATTACCACTTGCATTTAAATACCGTGAAACTCTACCACATTCTCTTAGTCATCTTGTATTCTTCTTGTGTTTTTTTTCTTTTGTAATTTTTCCTGCATCGATGCTACCTAATTTTGTTGATTTGATTTACTCATCATGTATTTGTTGTGAACCTGCAGAGACATGCAAAATAATCAACTTACAAGCATATCAGGCAGTACAACAAATCTTCCTCCAAATGTCACACTGCTGTATGTCTATAAATTTATTTTCTGTTTATAGTACTGAAATCGCAGATCAATCTGTACGGAAAAACATTTGTTAAGAGACATAAGTCAACTTAAATAGCTCTTTGTACCACGAGGGATTAGTTCTTGGATCCAAATCAAGAATACCCTGGTGCACCTAAAAGAAGAATAAACTATGATTATTATCCTTATGATATAGATCAAAACTTGTTGATCGTTTTCTTTAAGATTAATAATGATTTTTTTTTGGACAACTTGTCACTTTATCATTTGGAAAAATTACCATTTTTTCAGGCTTGAGGGGAATCCTATATGCTCAAATAACAATACCTTAGTTCAATTTTGTGGATCTAAAAGTGAAAATGATATGAATGGTAACTCCATTGTAAGCTGTCCAAGTCAACCATGCCCTCCTCCTTATGAATACTCTGCACAGTGTGTCTGTGCCGTGCCATTGCTTATTCATTATCGGTTGAAAAGTCCAGGATTTTCAGATTTCCTTACATATGTGGAGGAATTTGTAAGCTTCTTAGCAAGTGGACTTAACATACATAGTAATCAGCTATTCATTAATAATTTCATGTGGGAAGAAGGTCGATTGAGAATGTACTTGAAGCTTTTTCCTGAATATGTTGATGATACAAGCTCTCATACTTTCAATGAAAGCGAGGTTATTCGGCTAAGAGACCTGTTCAGAGAATGGGATATCCATGAGAGTGACTTGTTTGGACCTTATGAACTTCTAGATTTCGTTCTCCTCGATCCTTACAAAGATGGTAAGTAACAAGAAACTTAATGTCACTAGAATTCAATAATTAATCTGCTGCTGCATACTGCTACAAACCATATTTCATCGATAAATACAGTTGAACTCATTACTTATTATTTCTGCAGTGACTTCCTCCTCTTCAAGTTCAGGAATAAGCAAAGGTGCATTGGCTGGAATTGTCTTAGGTGCAATTGCCGGTTCAGTTACATTATCTGCAATTGTTGCCATTCTTATATTGAAAATACGCTTGAAAGATTACCGTACAATTTCCAGACGACGTAAATGTGAGTATATTGAGGCAACATATAGCGTGGGGAAATGTCTCATATAGTCTACGGTGGACCAATGCTTGAAAATGTTTTGAAACTTGAGAAGCAATCAATATCTCTCTTCATTTTCTCTTGTTTTAATCGAACCAATGGCGATCAGTTCATTGTTTCGGTTGTAAGGACGTGGAGGACCCTGAACTTCTATTTAAAGATAGAGATGTTGGTCATCATCGAAGTTTTGAACAATTTTATCAAGCATTAGTCCTCTATAAATCACATGAGACACTTCTCTACTCTAGCAATTTTCATAAGAATTTAATCTTTTTATTTTGATCATGTCTTATGGGCATGAATTTCTTTATCGAACTGTATCTTAAAGCAGACTTATAATTTTTCACAGCTTCTAAGATCTCAATAAAAATTGATGGTGTAAGGTCATTCAATTATGAAGAAATGGTTTCGGCTACAAACAATTTTAGCCAATCTGCTCAAATTGGACAAGGAGGGTATGGGAAGGTTTATAAAGGTAATCTTCATGATGGAACTGTCGTTGCCATAAAACGTGCACAAGAAGGTTCGCTGCAAGGTGAGAGAGAGTTTCTTACAGAAATTCAACTGCTATCAAGGTTACATCATCGCAACCTTGTCTCTTTGATTGGTTACTGTGATGAAGATGGTGAACAGGTAACTATTGTACTTAATGAATTTTTGTTATTAATAAGATTCAGTTATTTTTCATTCTTGATTTTTATTTAAACTTTAGATTTCCATATGTTCCATTTACCTGTTTCGATGAAAAGAGGATGTAGAGGATGTAAGTATATTGCATAGACCAGCTTGGAATACATAAGCACTTATATGATAAGCGCCTATGCTATAAGGGCTGAGTTAAGCTGTTTATCCAAACAGTGCCTAAATCTATTCTTCTATGACTAGTTTATTACTCAATCTGGTTTGTTGCTTTATGCTTGCAGATGCTTGTTTACGAATACATGCCAAATGGGACACTAAGGGATCACCTTTCTGGTACATTTTGTGCTCTTGTCATCTTGTTTGTTATATTGTATATTTAGTGATAGTGTTCATTGCTTTTACCTTCAACTGTATCATGAAACAATATATTATATTTGGCTTCAACTGTATCACTAAACAATATATTTTTCAATTTTCTTATTCTTCCTTGTTCCTATTTAAAATAGAAAAATGTCTGAGGTATCGGCTCAATAGTAAGAGTTTGACCTTGTAACCTCAAGGGACAAAGTTCAAATCTCTTCACAGACAGTTGTAAAATAATCACTAGTGTCACATTAATAAATAATAATTTCCTCTTCTACAGTATCTTAAAAAATAACTGAAGTACAAAATAATCATGATATTTGATTATATAGAAAAATCATGGACTTCTATGTTTTCTCTTTTAACTTTGTAGTTAATGTTTTATGACAGCTAAATCTAAAGAACCTCTTAGTTTTGCCATGAGATTGAAGATTGCTCTAGGATCAGCTAAAGGTCTTGTCTATCTACACACAGAGGCTGATCCTCCAATATTTCACAGAGATGTCAAAGCTAGCAACATATTATTAAACTCAAAGTTCATAGCAAAAGTTGCTGATTTTGGACTATCAAGACTAGCTCCAGTTCCAGATATTGAAGGCAACTTGCCTGGCCATGTATCTACAGTTGTAAAGGGGACTCCGGTAAGGTTTTCATGAACATATTTACTTTTGATAAAATTGATCATTTGGTATTAAGGATAAGATTTGAAGTCTTAGTAAAATATATAAAACCAAAATACAAAAAAAAAAAATTTAACTAGTTGTTTGGAAATTATTTTTATACATTGGTTTGGTTGATTTTATGTCACTCTATCAATGACTTATTTTCCTTGTTTGTTCACTGTTTAAAACATGCAGGGTTACCTTGATCCAGAGTACTTTTTAACTCACAAGTTAACCGACAAAAGTGATGTTTATAGTCTTGGTGTTGTATTTCTTGAACTTGTGACTGGAAAGCCACCAATCTTCCATGGTGAAAATATTATTAGACAGGTATGTCTTGGTTTTAGGTTAATGTTCCTTAAGCGATGAGTTACGATTTTATTGTCTCCATTGTACAGTTGTACATGTCTTATTAATGTTCCTTAACCATTACTCATCGCTTAAAGTATTACGATAACATAATGATTAACACATTTTTTTTTAGGTTAAACTGGCATTCGAATCGGGTGGAGTATTTTCGATCGTTGATAACCGAATGGGATTTTACACTTCTGAGTGTGTGGAAAAGCTTTTGAAATTGGGTTTAAAGTGTTGCAAAGATGCACCAGATGAAAGGCCTAAAATGGCAGAAGTGGCTAGAGAGCTTGAAATCATATTGTCTATGATGCCCGAGTACCATACCAAAAAGGGAGCCGATTATGACTTAAGTGATTCTGGTACCACATTCAGTTCACAACCCTCATCATCTAATATAAAGACTCCTTTTATAGTTTCAGGAGATATTTTAGGTAGTGACCTTGTTAGTGGTGACATACCTACCATTAGACCAAGATAGATTTTGAAAAAGAATATTGTTTTTGTAAATATGGTTTTGATAGTATGAGAATTACATTGGCTTGTAAATTGAATAGTGAAGCTAATTTGCATTGTTCTTTATAGTAACTCTTTTAATACTACCTTGTTGTAAGATAAAACGACGGAGAAATGGCTTGTGATTGATTTTGTAGTTTCATAATTCTCCAATGTACTATCTTCGTTTGCTTGCGTAGAAAAATGTTCGTATTTATTGGTCGTTTTCATAGTTCAACAAGGAGAGTGTGTGGTCGATGATCTTGTTGCTGAGGCGTCGGAGTGCTTATGTGTCTCAATTTTGTCATTGATCTTTGTTGTGAAATATTACCAAAGATGTCATTATGCTAAATCAGCTTTGACCTTTCACTGGTGTATAAAATTGATTATAGCAACAAACTTAACTCCACTTTTATTAAATAGTTATGTTTTTTTAATGGCAATGATAATAATATAAGGAAATTGCTGACACATGTTAAGGAATTTAATAAAGAAATTTTGTCTTGAAAATTGTTCAAATTTATTTCTTAAAGAGTTGAAACTTAATTTTATTCATTTAATATATACTAAATTCATTATATAAATATAGCGTAAAAAGTAGAACCGATTAAGATAATAAGAAGTACAAAATATACAAAAGATGAATAAAACACCATAAAAAATAAATATGGATTTCACTTGGGTATCATTGGTTTTTTATGCCTTTCCTCATGTCTCTTTCTTATTCGATCATTCTCCTTCATATAAATAATTTATTTTAAAGATTCATTCATCATTCTCTCTTATCTAAAATACATTAAAGGTACCAATGATCCAAAAGTCAATGACATCCACGTGAAATCCAACAAAGCCGGACAAAAATAAAAGCTTTTGGCCCCCTCCCAACTTCTACTAGAGACCCACGCCCTAACCGAGCGACAAGGACAAGGTATAACCACCCTAAACCACAAGACCCCAATATGGACACCCCACTAATCTCTAACAGTATCAACACATAAGAGAAGTGATATTTGTATAACCATTTTAAAAAACTCTCTCCCATCATTTTTCTAAAAAGATAAATTCATTTTGCGATAAAAGCACTCTCCTAAAAAGATAAAATCATCTTGAGATCTTCGAATACCACACAACATAATATGAGACAAAATTGAACATAAATTATAAGGTATTCACGTTTTTTCTTATTATAGAATTGGGTTTATTCCGTCTCTTCTCCCTATTTATGGATAAATTGAAGTTTTTTTTGTTGTGATTATTTTAAATATTGGATCAATCTAATAAATATAAGATTGGGTGATGGAGATAGACTGCTCAAAAAATACAGTTATGGATGGAAGTGGAATGTTTTTATCGATATGTCCAATTTTCGCTTCGTTGGATATCCTTCTTCACAGGTATTTATCAATCTCTATCCAACTTGCCATAGAAAAATGATAAAATTTACGTAATATATATACTCTTATAGTTAAAAAGTCGCTCTTGTTTTTTTTTTTTTTTAACTTGGAATATTACTCTCCTTTTGGATTCTCAATGGATTATGGATAGGGTTGAGGATTATCAACTTGAGTCGTTAAAATGTGTTTGATTTTTCGTCAAAAAATAATGTGTTTGATTTATCGTATAAATGACATTTTGACCCCAAAAAAATAAAATCATCTAGATGACATTTTCTTTTATTAGTCCATACGTGAATTTAACGAATAAAAATTTGGTATCAAAATTATTTGGCAATACTTTCCCCGTTTTCTTTCTTGGTCCAAAAGTACTACATGGAACAACGTGTTTGAATGTCGATCTCGTCTCTATATTCAAATATGATTAACAATTTAACAAAAATTGTAACAAAAAAATTTAATTTAATTTAAATTTGATACAATGTTTTAAAAAAAAAGTTGTTATTTTAAATTGAATGGTGTGAGTAAATTAGTTATATTTTTTTTAGGGGAAAATTAGTTATTTTATTATTAAATATGATGAAATGAAGATAATTGGATACATCCAAGTACCACATTATAGATTCTCAACATCAAGTAGAATCTCATTACAGTTAGCAACAGACGATCGTTACTTAATGTTGTATGTAGATATTTACATAATGAAAAGAAAAAAAGAAAAAAGAAAAAGATATATAGATATTTTTAGGAGGGGACATAAGTAACACCCAAATTATTTTGATCCAACCCAATTTAGCTAAAATATTTGTTGCCCCTATTATCACCGCAGACAAAAAATCTTGTTGCCCTAAAATAGACTAGTCCATTTATTTATGCAAATAGTGTTTTGATTTTAGCCATGAAAGCATGCAAGTTGATATTTGATGCCAGATTTTTCATTGAACTGAAAATATCCTTACAAGATTTTTGTAAGTTGTTGTCATCATCTAAAATTTTCGTTGTTATTTCAACTTTTTTATTAGTCGTTATAGTTTTTTTTTGATAAGTAGGGAGAAAGGACAGACATCAGGAGGCAACATCGAAAAATTTATTAAAAAAAAGGGGAAAATAATAATTACAAGAGTGGGGGGACCAAACCAAAACCCACCAAATAAGAAACAGAAAACAAAAACAGAAACAGAGAAAGAAAACAACCCAAAAAAAAATTATGGGAATTATAGTTAGGTAAGCCGCATCTGTCCCTATAAAACTCAAGTTTCACCTCAACTGGAAGATTGTCAAGCCAAAGCTCCCCGGATATGGAGTGACCCAACGTTGCCAACTTATCTGCGCAGCAATTTCCTTCACGGAAGATGTGAGAAGAAACGGTCTGAATCCCAAGATTGTGCGCATTATTAGTGGTTATAGTAATCAACTACTATACTTCACAAATGACGTGTTTAGGGTGAAGAAGAGTTTCATATGATGTACTAGTGGATCAATATTTGAGGATAATTGGAAACTCTAACAATAATAATAAAAATGGTGTGATCAAAATTCAACTTATGATCATTTTCTTTTGTTTTTGTCGAATCAACGTCGATCAAGTCATTGCATTAACGGTAGAAATATAAAGAACCTTGACATTTTACTTAGATGTCAAAATTTTGATCCAAACCAAATTATTTCGATCCAATCCAAGCTAGCTGGAATGTTTTTGCCCCTATTACTATCATCAAACAACAAAAAATCTTGTTTCCTCCAACATAGACTAGACCCGATGTTTTGTCAAAAAATAGACTAATCTATGTTGATATTATTTTAATCTTAGTCATGAAAGCATGCAAGTTGATATTTTTAGCCAGATATTTCTTTGAACTTAAAATATCCTTAAACGATCTTTGTAAGTTGTTGTCATCATGGTCTAATTCAGGGAGGAAAAAAAAAAATCTTATGGATAATTATAAAGAAAATAAAATTGTAGCAACTCAAGGTAAACGTTTAAATTTGGGATGGACATTGAAAATTTAGTACATGAAAATATTAATCAACAATGTGAGAAATAGATAAATATTTGAGATGCCACTGCGAAATTCGTGTCTAATTTATTTCATTTTTTTGATTGTATTTTCTTTTTCAATTCACTGTTAGAAAGAAAAATAAAAGTGAAACAACACAGAAATTAAAGATGAAAAAGAAAAACCGGCCAAATTTTATTTCATTTTTTTCCATCTTCATATTTGAATTTTTCCTAAAAGAAATCTTTATATTTGAATTTATGTAGTTATTTCAACTTTGACGTAGAAATGTGTTATTTGAACAACATAGGGAAGTTATACTCCATCCGTCTCACAATATTAGTTGTTTAAGATTTTTGCACGATTATTAAGAAAATGATTAATTGTATTGATTTCATTGGTCAAACTTGTATTACCTCCGTCCCTAATTTTAAGACCGTTTTGAGAATTTTTTTTGTCCCTTTTTGTAAGACCTATTTGTTATTTCCAACTACAGTAATTATTTCTTTACATACATGCCCCTATTTATTATACATCTTTTTCTTCAATTAACAATAAATAGCATATGGAAAACATAAACTAATTTTCTCGTAAGGATAAAATTGTAAAAACAATAGTGATTACAAACAACTTTAATATAAATATTCATTTTCTTGATTCCCGTAATTTTAGCAAAAGGGTCCTATAATTAGGGACGGAAGTAGTAACATTTACTATAATACTCTCATTAATTGTAGTTAGTGGAGTAGATAAGTTAGATGAAATTCAATAAATAAGGGTATAATAGTGGAAAAAAATAATAAATGTTGCATTAGTATTGTAAAATGACAATTATTTTGAGAAAAAGAAAAAATGTTAAAGATGCAATAATTGTGAGACGGAGTGAGTATTTGAAAAACTAATTTTGTTGACAACTTATAGGGACAGCTTAAATATACAAAGAAATTATGAGTATTGACACAAAAACCAAAGCAGTAAAAATACAATGTGAGTATGAAAGAGAAAGTTATCATAATATAATTTTTAAAATATCATTTCTCTTTCTCATATAGTGATTGTAGTACTCAAATATCATTTCTCTTTCTCATAAATTCAAATATTATCTCTATATTTGAATTTATGTCATTATTTCTCTTTCTTGTGTCATGCATGGAGAGATTTTTTTTTTTTATATACTCTCTCAATTCTTCAATAGATGACCTAGTTGACAATATACATTATAGACTAAACATATTTTGACCATATTTTTTATTTTTTTAACAAACAAAAATGATATATATTAGATACGGTGATTTACCCTGCACAAGGCGTGCAAGGGGGATCACGAAAGAGTATGTACAATAAAGGTTCTAAAAGAGCACAACACTGCCAAAAGACAAAAACAGGTGAATAAATTATAATATCATGTTTGATGTTGTTGGATTCGTCTCGATGAATATTTTTAAAATATACAATTTTCATAATTTTTTTTTAGTAGAGAATTGAAGATATCAAAGATAAAACATATGCATTGATACGTGTGTCGGGGTCAACTAGGTCATCTAATATGAGATGGAGGAAATAACATTTATGTCGTTATTTTAACTTTCTTATATAGAATTTTTTTTTTTTTTTTTTTTGTTTGCCTTT
>Ga0228710_1007249_pt1 | contig 16474 bp, 4 predicted proteins | sample MedpolnodulmetaG_FD_177995 | JGI IMG/M metagenome (GOLD analysis project Ga0228710, IMG submission 177995) | Root nodule microbial communities from Medicago polymorpha collected in Santa Monica, California, United States - pink nodules | ecosystem: Host-associated > Plants > Roots > Nodule... | reverse complement strand
GTTGTGCTTTGCTAAAAGAAAACTACCTTGAAAGTCCATGTATACAAGGTAGACTTTGTATTTCTTATCTTTATTTTTTAAAGTTGTTTATTTTTATTTTTTTGTTCAAGTTTCAAGTTGTTTATTTAGATATAGTAATTAAATAAGATTTTTTATTTATAAAATAAAAACAATTTTAAATGATAGAGTATACCAAATACAACCATAAATTCAATATCATTAAAATCAAAAATGATGAATCTACGAATAATTAATCTCACAACATCCAGTTAATAGTATAAAACAGTAAAATATCTGCAACTAATATAACAAAATTAAAGTGACTTGAATATTCATGCCTCCAGATCTACAATGTCGACACCCAAGTCATTAATTGAACGAAACTAATATTTCGATATGAATAATACAAACACTAACCAAGGCAGAGAAACTATCAACATCTCACCAAGACAACGAACAACACAATGTGCCACTCAGAACAATAAATCATAGAAAAGACAAGAAAAATTTGATTTATGTGAAAATCACTTATTTGAAGTGAAGGAAAGAGGGGAAAAGAAAAAGATGGTGTAAATGAGTGATTTTAGACTAAAAAATGACTCAAAATCACTCATATCCGATGAATGAAGAAGAAATAAAACTTGTAATTAAATAGGCTTAATAGCAGTTTTAGCCCCCTAACTTTCCTAAAGTTGCGATTTTAGCCCCCTAAGAAAAAAAACTACAAAACCGCCCCTTAAGTTTTGCACATGTGGTAGTTTTAGCCCCCAAGGCCAATTTTGACTCAGTCTACGCTGATGTGGCACCCTAAGTGAGGTGCCACGTGTTATTTTATTTATTTATTTTTTGCCTTGGGGGGATAAAACTGTTACAGTTGCAAAACTTAGGGGGCGATTTCGTAGTTTTTTTCTTAGGGAGCCAAAATCGCAACTTCGTAAAAGTTAGGGGGCGAAAACTACTATTAAGTGAATTAAATAATATAAGTATCTTTATGACGGCTATCATTTTATATTTTTTTTATATTAAAAGATCACATTGGTTTGGCAGCTCAGTAGCCAGCATATGGACTAACAATCTAGTGATCAAACAAACCAAGCATCTGAAGAGAAATAAGTAGGGAGAGGGAACTCTACTTAAAAATATTGTTCATTAACGTACACATCAATCTATAATACAAACAATACAAATACACACAATTAGAAAATACTTATAAAATCCAAAAGTTGTTGAAGATGAGTTGGAATGTTCAACTCAACCATATTTAGCGTGAAGGAAATAGAAGTGTTGATTGGCTCGCTAACTTAAGATATATACGGATCACTTTAATTTACTAGTGTCAGAGTCTCCTCCTAGTGAAGTTCAAAGTCTTTTATGATGATTTATCCGGGGCTTGCTTTGGAATGTTCGATTAACTTTTTAGTTTTTTTTTCTTTGGCCTTTGCCCTCTCTTGTACAAAAAAATAAAAATATTTATAAAATAATGATAGGTTTTAGGTTTGCAAATGCACATTGTCTTAATGGAATTTTTCACCTAAGGTGAAAATTCTCCGGGATTCAACAAACTCTTTCAGAAAGGTTTGGGGTAAGAACTGCAAGAATAAAACGTCATTGTTAAACCATATGAAAACTGTTAGAAGATGATTTTATTTATTTTTTGGTAAAAAAGTAATGAAGCTCAAAGGCTACTAAGTCATTATTTAAGATCGTATCAGCAGTACAGGTTGATACATTACCACTATCGGAAAGAACAATAGCATTACCCTCAATTTTGGCCCGGTTGCACAACACATGTTTTTGGTTTCCGCTGCTTCTTGATTGATACAGTTTTAGATGTACTTGGTTCTTTATGCACAAGTTATTGTTCCAACATTTGTCCAATGAAGTCCTTCCTTCTAGCGATTAATTTCTAATAATATCCTATACTCAGAGCAAACTCTACATCTTGTGACACTCCAAGTGGATATCTGTACATGTTTTGTATCATTGTAAGTTTGTCGAAATTATAGTGACTTACCCTGATTTGAGCAAACTCAATGTGATACCAAACATTTGTGCTCACATTCGTCACCATATTAATTCGCATTTTTAAGCAAAACATAAAAAGAACCGACTAAAACGGAGTAAAGGAGGCTAGATTCAAAGAGCTCGACTACTTCGTTGTGTATCAACCCTCAAGTTAGAAACAATTTAACCAATTGCCTACTTCTTCTCTCAAAGCAATGTGGATTAAGAAACTTCTGAGATACATCATACATGAGCTTAGGGGGAGAATTTCTTCTATAGAATAGTACTTACAATTGAATGTTTACCATTGACCCTCCTCTTCTTAGATAAGAGATCCTTTGTAAATATAGCATACGGAGACATTTTTTTATAGAGCCTCAACAAATGGGACGTTGATTTGCAATTTTTTAAAAACCTCATTGAATTTGATTAAATGTTTTTTTTTCTTCCTTTCCAACAATTTATTTAACTGTTATATATTATACATAATATCTTGCTCCTTCTATAGCCTTTGAGAGAAGAAAATTGCTCTTTTCCCTTTCAAAATTGCTCATTTCCTTGACCGAGTGAGAATTAACTCACGATCGACATTTTTCAGCGGTAGTTAACCCACGTTAGCATTTTTTAGATCGATTTAATCACTTTTTTAGTCGGGTCTACCGATCTTAAAAGTGTCAATGTAAGTTAACTACCACCGAAAAATATCGAACGTGAGTTAACTTCCGTTGGATCAAGGAAATGAACAATTTTAAAAGGGAGAAAAGTAATTTTTCTTGAGAGAATAGCAACATGATGATTGGCTTGGGCCTCTCCAGAGCTGGCCCAACAGTTATGATTCTCCATGAGGTTATCTAAAAGTTTTTTTTGGACATATAACAAAACAAAAATACATATTTCTATTAGAGATTCAAAATACATAATATTATATTTTTAATTAAAATTTTCTTTTCATACTTTATGAGATTCAAAATCATTTATTAATTATTATAATTTTTAAAATATTTTATTGATGTGAATAATAAATATTTATATGGTCTTGTTTAAAAAAATAAATATTTATATGGCCAATGACTTTGTGGATTAGAAAAATCGTGGTGTTAACCAAGCAATTGACTCAACTGGTTAATGAACTCCACCAAAAGACGAATTAATTAAAAAAATCTAAGTTCTATTTTTGGATGGAACAAATTTTAGTCGGACTTTACTTATTAATTGAACTCTACATTATTATTATTTTTTTGAACAAATCAAAATGATATTATAAACAACCTTCGATGTTTCCACCCGCACAAGGTGTGCTAAAAAGAGGAACACCAACAATATTTACAGAGTCTCAAAGATACTCAAAAGGAGCATCACCCAAAAACCTGAAAATTACAGACGTAATCCCATACAAAGAGAAGGATTTTTCCACCAGTCATGGTAGCTATAACTAAAAGATACCTGCTTGGCTTTCAACCATGAAAAAGAATTTAACTTAACTTTTTCTAACAAAAGAAAAGGTGTAGAAACTGTCTGTTGGAATATCATGTTGTTTCTTTCGTTCCAAATCACCCAAACAGTTGCAAACCAAATAACATTGAAGTATAAATGAGTAAATCGAGGCATGCCCACCATCTTAGTAAACTGAGTAAAATGATGCTGTAGCTCACCTGCAGGCACCGAAAAAATACCTAACCAGTTCCAAACCTGATACCATAGATCTTTCTAAATATTGCAATGAAGAAAAAGGTGTTGAGCTGTTTCGGTTGCACCACACCCTCCTACACAAGCCGTGTCATTTGGTGCTAGAACTCCACGATGCGACAAATTATCTTTCGTAGGAACTCTATTTCGAAGCAAGCGCCACACCAACACGGACACCTTTGAAGGAATTGTCTTATGCCAAACGTCGTCGACAAGAGTCCTGTCTAACATGTCATCATTATTAGTTATAAACCGATAGGACTCCCGCATCGAATAGCCATAAACAAGATCCAAAAACCACCTCCAAGAGTCTTGAACACCATCCTGCAACACAATCTTATTTAATAAAAGAGAACACCCATCACACTCTCTTCCTCCCACGCAAACAACCGACGCCTCCACACTCACGCCTCACCATCAACCTCCCAACCCGCGCCTCCCCATAAGCTCCACCTTAGCATCCTTCTCCACGGCTAAATCGAACAGGCGGAGGAACTTTATCCTCAATGGAATGTCCCCAACCCATTTGTCATACCAAAAGAGAGTATCCCTCCCCATCACCAACTATCCTACTAATATTATCTTCAAACCAATTCCCAACCCCCTGGCCTACCCCGTCACGTACATTACACATTGTCCTCCATCACACCGAAGAGTGTCTACCACCGCCCTCCCTCCTCACCATAACAGGCTTTTAACACCCTATACCACAAACCCTCCTTCTCCAACAACAACTTCCAACACCACTTTTCCAACATAGACAAATTAAAAGCTCTCACCCGCCTAACCCCATCTTCCTTTGATAGACAAACCGTTGCCTATTTAATCCAGGCTATTTTCCTATTATCCTCACTACCACCCCCACCACCACCCCCCACCCCCAAAAAAAAAACTTTTAAAAATAGATTCAATAGAAGAAATTATACTTGCAGAGGCTTTGAAAAAGGAAAGAAAGTAAATCGGAAGAGAGGACATGACAGACTTTAGCAAAACCAGACGACCACCAAAAGAGAAATTTATTGTTCCACAACGACAGACGAGCCACAATACTATCAACAACAGGTTTCCAGAAACTCAGTTTACCTCTGTCAACCACGTATTTAAAATATTGACACCTTTCAGCAGACTTTTCTGAAAAACACAAGGGTTAACGGAAAAAAAAAATTGTGGTGCTCATTTGTTTTCCCTCGGTTCTCAAATCTCCCTTTCTTTGTTTTTATTTGAAGTTTTTGTTAATCTTTTATTTGAAGTTTTTTTCTTCCAAAGCCAAAATAGAAAAACAAAGGGGCATTGGCAATAATGTATACCGATTAAAAAAGGGTTTGTCTAACATGTGCAATATTGCACATGTTAAGATAACTAAAAGTAGTATCATTTCATTGAAAACCAACAATTATTGATTAAAAGTTACATATTTAATATAAAAAACACAAGTTTCAAGTCAAAGTTACTACTTTAAACTTCTTAACATATGCAAATTTGCACGTGATAGAAAAACCCATTAAAAAAAGCTTGTTATTAAGTGCTGCTTGCCTCACCAAATTGCATAGGCAGATTGCAAAAACAACCATTGGAAGTTGTGTTGATTAGGAGTAAAAGCGTACAATTGACACAAGTGCTTAAGTTTTTTTTTGAAGAAAGTCCTCAAGGTTATTACTCTAATAAAGTATAAAGGAAGGAGATTTTTTTTTTTTTTTAATTCTTCATACGCATTAATGAAGTTATTTTTCTATTTAGGCACAATCCAACCACCAATGATAATTATTTTCCTATTTAGACACAATCTAAATTTCCTTAATTTTAGGATCACTAGTCGGATGTTATTTTGAATCATAACATCACTTGCCTCATTGCTTTGAAAAGAGAAATGATATTTGTATAACCAATTTATGAAAACTTTTGTGACAATTTAATCTCTCATACTCATATTAACTCTCTCTGTTACTTTGATTTTCGTGTTAATATTAACTTGTCTTTATAAATCATTAGTTGTCATATAAATGATTGTGCGAATATCGCACATCGTCGAAAACAACAAGCAAAGGCATGAGAGTGTTAACCTAGTACATAGGAATGCCTCTTTGATTTGGAGATGGGGTTGACCTTTTCAGCTGGCATTGGTTTGCATTTTGATATTATTTTTTTTAGTATTTTCTTGTTATGGTGATTTTTTTAATTTAATTTGACTTTGGTTATAATATTATTGTTGAGAATATTGTATTGTTGCAATTTTTGTTTTTTTTGGTTGTGGTGGTCGGGGTTTGAACCTGGACCTTGCATATATTATGTATTGTTTTAGTCTTTGTTTAGCAGTGAAGAGTGATTTGTTGGAATTGAATTGTTGAGTGGTAGTAGAAATAAGGTTCATATCGAGTATAATTGATTATGGAACGTGTAGAATAGATTCTGACATACTTGGTTGCTTTCGAGTAAATTTGACCTTGCCTCTTGAATTGATTTTACTTGAAGCTAGGGTTTGTAGATTTTGATTCTAGAATTGATTCTTATACACAAATTTATAGTCCAATCCACTTTTACATGAATGTATCCAAACAATAATCACTTTACAGGTTAAATTAATGGATTTTATATAGTGTAGGACTAAATCGGAGGGGAGGGGGGATAGTTTACACACTAAATTGATAATTTATTTGTTAAATAGAGAATATTAACTATATTCTTACTGACCCTCCGTTTTAAAATAATTGTCTCATTACCATTATTTTTTTACAGAATAATTGTCACTTTAGAATATCAATACAACATTTATTATTTTTTTCCATTATTATATCCTTGTTTATTGAATTTCATTCAACTAAATTACTTCCACTAACTACAATTAATAATGATATTTTAGTAAATGATACTAATTGATTTTACCATTGAAATCAACACAATTAATCATTTCCTTAAAAATCGTACACAAAATATTGGAGGAGTGACTTTTTAATGTCTATTAAGCATAAATATTTGGAGTATCAATTTTTTTTTACAACAACAGGGTATTTGCACATTTGTCTTTTGCTTTTACATGTGTATGCAAAAACCGAAAGAAACGAAAGGAGAAAAATACAAATAAATAAATAAATAAATAGATGAAGATAAATAAAAGTCCAAAGAAATAGTTAATATTGACCATGGTCTTTGTCTAATTTTAAATTGGTATCTAAAATAATAAAATCTTATAAAAATATATGTGATTATTTAAAATAATTTTGTTATTTCATACAAAATTCATACATAATACATAAAGGGTTTTGCTAGAAGTCACCCATGAAAGTGTCTTTTAGCAACCCACACCTCAAAGTGTGATTTCCACTTTTTAGTTATAATTTTGCTAAAAGACATCTTCATAAAATTAGTTGGTGTCTTTTAGCAAATGCTCATAGAATAATTTGCTAAAAGACACCTTCATAAAATGTGTCTTCTAGCAAAACCCATACATAAATGTACGGAGATTAAAATTTTCAATCACATTGTATAAGATATATAATGTTCATTTTCACATGATAGACATGATTTCAAGAGTTGTATTTAATATATGAAGAATAAGAAAGAATGAATTCCCATGATACATAATAAAGTGGTTGTAAAATATCTTTAACAATTGTATGAAGAATGAATTCTCCAATAGTCACACCATGTTGGGTACCACAACACTTGTTCATTTAAAATTTAGATCGAGGGACTGCTAAATAATATATGGTGAAAACTTATGGGAGTAAAGTTGCTCGGAGAAAAAACAGGGGATTAAAATTATACGCGATATTTGAAGGACACAATTGATTTATCTTATATTAAAAATTGTTTTTTATAATTTAAAATTAATGATATGTTAAAATTTAAATTGTGATTTTATTTTATCATTTTTTTAATTAAAAGTTGTAACACTTAATTTCTAAATTAAAAGTAAAACTAGTTTTAGATTAATTTTAAAATTAAATTTTCGATCAAGAACATATTGATCTCAAGTTTGAATAATCCTTTGTAGGCTTTACTCGTGACTAAATTTTATATTACCAAAATCTATTTTTCCTACAAATTGGAGGGTTTGTTTTTAAGTAACTAGATATTGTTTGTCTAGCTTCGAAAAACACAAGCAAAGGTATGAGAGTGTTCACCTAGTGCTCACATAGGTTCTAAGCACATGAAGTAGTCCTATACGCATAATAATATGTTATGAGATGAGACTATCAAATCTGATTGGTTGTTCTGAACATGAACGTGAAAGGAGGAGTCAAAGTAAAAACACTATCAACAGAAACTTTATTGTCATATAAGAATTTGAAAACTTGTTTCACAGTCAATCTGATATCAGATGTTTAAGTTTTAATGACTTAGTTTTTAAACTTGAAAACTTGTTCATAAATGAGATAGATGATTATGCATGCCAAGCCATTCACAATATATGACTTAGCCTAAATTTAATAAGAATGAAAAGCGCTTGCTTTTGTATGTGTTGTATTGTATTGTGCGCTTACTAAGAGAAAGAGGAATGAAAAAGGCTTGCTGAAGTGAGAGGTGAGAGAAAAGTGTTTACGATGTACTTGTGTTCTGGGCTGGATTTATGGACCAAACAAAAATAAATAAAAGTTCAGCTTGGGCTGGTGTAGCTTTGCCACATAAGGACTTGTTCAAGTCCATTCATGCATGCATGTTTATAAATCAGGATGAGAAACCAATCTTATATTTTCAATTATTAATGTAGCTTTGATTTTGATGTCCCTGAAAATTGCATTTTTAGAATAAAACTCGAAGCAATTATAAAAAAAATAAAATAAAATTCAAAGTGTTAACTTGATCGAGAACTTTGGCTCTGTGAAAGGTTAGACGATGCTTCATCATACATTGATAAGGGTATGGTACCTACAAACACTCCGATGTCAACCAAGGGAAATGAAAGTATGAGGTAAGTTAGATAAAGACTGTGTACCTTTGTCTTTGTCTCGAGAGGTATTTATAGGAGGATGTGAATATTTCTGAGGAGCAAGGACATTAATGGTCAAAATTGTAACGACTGAAACATCTGCTAGGCTTCCATCTGTGTCCATGTCCTTGTCGGAGTAGCTGTCTCGTATAGCCGTTGTTGGCTTGGCAGAGAAGTTTTGATCATATGTTACCTGTTAATTGAGCTGAGTTCATGATGAATTAGGTTTAGGCCCAGTCGAAAATACAAAACATGATTTATTTTTATTATATGGAATATGCAATAGATATATAAAATTATAGGTAGCACTGTTGTGTTGCCTTCTGAAATAAAAATTGTTCCTCTATTAAAAAAAGATTGCTTGTTGAATGATTTGCGGGGCGATGTTCTATGGATGGATTCAAACACACGAAGCATACGCGGTTTGTTTTCTGTATAATGTTTAAGATGTGCGTGCCTACCTTGTTCCTGTCTCAAGTCACTATCAATTCTCAAAGTCCTCAATATTTTCTTTGATAAAAAAATGTCCTCAACATTTCTTTTAAAACAAGGAAGGTACACCCGTTATTTCCATTTTCTACGTTTAAAATAAATTTGTATAGAAAATTCAATTTGCATATTGTTGATACTTGATAGATAGTTTTTTCTCTCTATATAAATATAAATATAATAGTACATATATTAGATTAAAATGACTACTTCGAAGTTGAGTTGTGTGTGGTGCAAGGGAGAGTTGGAATATGGTATGCAGTTTTCAAAAGGGTTGTATTTGTGTGTCTTTGACTTTGATATCATTGTTTACATGGGCGAATGCCTTTGTAAAGATGGGGTAGCTTTAGCCACCTTAATTTTTTTTCTTCTATTGAATGAATAGGTGTATTAATGTAGTTAGTTATCCCAATAATGTATTTTTAGCTACCTCAAACAAATTTATTTTCAAAAAATTAGCACAAATAAAAAGATTAACAAATTATTATTAGATTAATAAACTTATTTGTCTTATTTTGACATTTCGATCACTATAACAACTACAATGAATGTACTTTTAGCAATAAAAATTATCAATAGTCAAACAAAATGGACGATTGTTTAAGGTAAATAACTTATTTATTTACATTGAAAAATAAATTGTTAGTCTATTTAACAAATATGCAATTATGAATACATCTATTTGACTCTACGAAACCTAATTTTATAGAGATTGATCATATTTAACCCTTAAATTTAATATATAAAGTTTTTAAAAAATTGCCTTAAGAAAATTCTCGGCCCTCTCGTAAAAATTACTCTAGCTTCGCCGCTGATTGTCATGTCTTTGGTGTCGTTTACATGACTCTTATTTTAATCATTCATCTATCAATCTCTCTCGTATAACATAAACTAAATGCACCAATGACACCAAAAGCCAAAGATACTTAAGTATTTTCCGAAAATTATGCTTCCATGGGGCACCTCTAGTATGCTAGATATCTTCTTTTCATTGGCTATAAAAAAGATAAAGGGGTGAAGTTGTGTTGTTGATTTGGCACCTGGTACTCTGGTTAATTTAGAAGGTAAAGAACGGAAGAATTTTTACCAGGAAATCTTCTCAAGTGGCGAAGGTGGTCGTTGACGTCAAAAGAGTCTTTTTACAGTTAGTTTCTAGGTAGAGTATTGGGTATTCCTTGTTTATTGTACAAATTACCAACAAATTATGTTTGGGTGACTTTTTTTTTGCCTTTGCATTGTTTGTTTTTGGTGGGTTCGATACCATCTGTTTTCATGGTAAATATTAAATGACACTATTGGTATTGGTGAAATAGTTTATCAACTAAAATGACCTATTTAAAACTTTTGAAACTTAAGGGAGTAACTTGGAAATTCTGTCAAACTAAAATGACATAATTGAAACTTTCGAAACTTAAAGGACCAATTTAAAAATTCTGTCAAACTAAAAAGACCAAACGTAGTATTTAGCCTTAATTTAATTGTAAAAAAAGTTAACACAACGTAAGTTTAAATTATTTTGATATTATTGACGAGAAAAAAAAAACACTTTTAATAACTATGTGGCTGCTTTGGTTATCACAAAATACTTCGATCAACCCATCCACCCTTATAAGGATTTTTTCTTGGATGTTGCACCGGTTTCCGACTCATCAAAGATGGACGACTAATCCGACTCATGCGTAGATGCATGCGCACTGACCAAGCGTTGTTCCCCTTAAGAATCGAACCCAGTATTCCCCAGATACGTCATTGGAATGAGCTCTTTGCCACTTAAACCCAAACAACTTGGTTGATAAAATAAGGATTTTGTTAACAAATACTTTGAGATATTTGTCAAGGAATCTAAAAACAAACATTTATTACATTTATGATAATATTTTATATTTTATGTAATATAAACCAAAACAACAAAAAGAAAAAATAAATACATAATGTAAGTATTATAGAGAAATTTGTCGCAGGAGTTGTTACAAAATGTATAAATACTTTTTTCGGCCTTATTTATAAGAAAAAGTTGACATTTTAAATTCATTGAGTAATTAATGTACTTGGTATAAAATATAGACCAAATACATCATTTATGCAATAAACCAAAAAAGTCAAATGTTACTTATAAATAGGACCGAAGGAAGTTTATCATTTAAAAAAAGTCTTGCTAAAAAGTGCTCTAAGGGATATGATTGAAGATTCCATTAATAAAAATTAGGGTCATGTTAACTTAGGGCACAAGTTAAGGATCTCAAAAAAGAATTAAAATATGTGTGTTGTATTGAAAAAATAAGTTTTTAACTTTCCAAGACATTAAATACACAATTTTCAAAAATAAGTTTCTACATTTGGTTTCTAAATTTATGCCTTAAGGACACAAGTTAACATTTTCCTAAAAATTATGTCTTGAAAATACAAAGTCTTTACTTTTTTCATAACTAACAATTACACCATTTTTCGATGCAAATTTACTTATTTTAATATGAGTTTGTCTAACATGTGCAATATTGCACATGATAAGGTAACTAAAAGTAGTATCTTTTCATTGAAAACCAACAACTATTGATTAAAAGTTACATATTTAATATAAAAAACACAAGTTCGAAGTCAAAGTTACTACTTTAAACTTCTTAACATATGCAAATTTGCACATGATAGAAAAACCCTTTTAATATTTAAGCAATACTTCAAAGTCATGTTCTCCTTTAAAAAAAAATAGGGATTGTGTTTTTTACTCAAGACACAAAGGGATATTCATGAAATTCTGTGCTTCTTCTGACAATGTTTTGCTTTGACTTTCATAACTTTGTTGTTATAAACTCTCCGTCTTACGGCGCCATGTTATTCCGTGACTCTATTAAAAAATACGTACTACACACATAGTATAAAATTAAGGGTTATGTAAAAAAAACTAAAGTGGATAATTTTCTGATTAATCCTTCCGTCAAAAAAGAAATCTAATTAATCCTGTGGACGTCATTTACACTATTTACTTTTTTGGTGAAACGTCATTTACCGTTTCATATAAAAGTATTTCAAGTATTTTTCTTTAACGGGGAAGTAATATTAATTTGAGTCAAAAGAAGTCATTTTATATTTTAGGTATATACGGTTAATTAATCAATGAAATTTTATCCTGTTATTTTCAACAATTTTTTAAGGAAAACTATTCAATGATGAAGATATTTTGTAACTACTTAGTCATTTTTATTTTTTTGGATAAACTTAGTCATTTTTTAAGGATTTAACTTACATATATTACTCGTGTAAATATTTTTCATATTAAATATTTTGTAGGGTTCAATATGTTTTCGGTTCCTATAAATTTTAAGTTTTATTTTTAGTCAAATTTTGGTCCTTAAATTTTTTTCCAATCACCTATGTTCCATGCTTTTAAATCAAATCATGTGTATACATCACATTTTTTATTGAGTTTTATAGAGATGTTTATAATATTATAACAAATCTGTTATACAAAAAAATAATTTTCTAACAAGATATGAATTAAATATAACTTTATAAACGCTAAAAACATAAAAAAAATTAAACTTTTTCAATAGAGATTTCTATATCGTACTAAACATGACCACAAAAATACAAAATTTTGAAGGATGCTCATGATTTTACTTAAGTGCAAATTGCAAAAGTTGTGACGAAAATTTTTTAAGGGACAAAAAATTGATGAAATTTTTAATAGAAATTAAAACGTGAAATTTGAAAATTTTTAGAAACCCAAAACATATTTAACATTATTTTGTATAGTGTCATTCAATTGTAATCATTAAGTTATTAAAATCAGGTCGAAATTTGTCCCTTTGATCATGTATAACATTTGGACCTCTCGAAACATAATCGTTTTGGAGGAGTTGCAACCAGATCGATATTCAATTACAACTTTTATTTTTGCTGAATTTTGAACGTCTCTTCAAGTCTTTACAAACTCAAATATTTCTCCTACTTTTCTCGTGTGTAAGGTTTGATGGAAGAAAGAGGTTTAGGAAACATATACGCTTGAGGTAGACGACGATATTTTGACTAGTCCACGGAAAACATGATTTTGAAGGTATTATGCGTGATTATGACGAAGCCTTTCAATTTGTTTTTTATGGGAAGTATAGTTTGGTCGAACGTGCCTCATACATGAATCCAAATTTTCATTGTTGGTCTCAAATTGTTTGGCAGACTTGCTTTCATAAGGTCATTTGTTAATCTGATTATCTTCACGTTATGTAGTTGATAACTATGGACACACACCACTTTCAGTATGCCAATATGTTAGAGATCATTATAGTTTACAAGAAGAAAAATTGGAATTTCACTCTCCATCACATTCTTTGTGAAAGAAATGCATGTGCAAATATTTTAGTTCTAGCTAAGTTAGGAGATAACTGTATGGATACTTTTCTATTTATTATTTTAACAAATCGTATGAATACCTTGATTACATTTTTTTTCATCTTCTTGTTTCATAAAAAAATAACAATAATTTTATATCACCTTAATTATATTCCCTCGGTCCTGCAATAGATGAACTGTTTGAAAATGTGTAATTTTGACATAACTTACTTTGACCATATTTTTCTACTAATATACAAAGATAAATAATATCATACAAGATGTTGTTAGATTTGTCTCGATGAGTATTTTCAAAATATCAAATTTTCATAATTTTTTCTAATATATTATTCAAGATATTTAAGTTAAAAATTATGCATTGGTATACGTAATAAGGTCGTGTAAGTATTAAAGGACGGAGGGAGTAATTAATATTTTTTGACCAAATAATTATTAGTATTTTTTATTTAAACAAGTCTTTGTGATATGATCATAGAAAAAATATTACTTGATACATAATTGAGAAAATTATGCAACAAAACAACAAAAATGCTAAACTCACATCTCTCTCCCACACCAACGTATATGCATCAAATCACCATGGAAGATTCAATTTCTGCTTCAATGATTCAAGAGATTTTCTTAATTGATTGTTTCGCCTCCTCCTTTATTGTGTAATTGGTGAGATTTTCCTTCCTTAGGGTTATACTTACGGATCGGCGGAGAACCACCGTGGTTGAGGATCGGCAGCCAGACGAAATGTTGGGAAGAACGGAAAGGAAATAACGGCTGTTAAATAATTTATTTTAACATAATTAAATCGTCCAGGTGTCTTATTTTTCATTCGTCAACAGTACATAAGTTTTGTATTTGGGATTTTGATCAGCATTTGAGGTTGAATTTCTTGTTTCGTTGTTGACCTTTTCAGCTGGCATTGGTTTTCATTCTGGTATGATGTTTTTTTAGTTTACGGTGATTTTTTCATTTAATTTGACTTTGATTATTTGAAATATAATATTATTGTTGTAGTATTTGTTTAGTAGTGATGAGTGATTTGTTGGAATTGGTTAGAATTGATTCTGGAGCGTGAAGAATAGATTCTGGCATGTTTGGTTGCTTTTAAGTAAAATTAATTTTGCCTCTTGAATTGATTTTACTTGAAGCTAGGGTTTGATGATTTTGATTCTGGAATTGATTCTTATACACAAATTTATAGTTCAATCCACTTTTACATGAATGCATCCAAACAATAATCACGGACTAAATTAACGGATTTTATATAGTTTAGGACTAAATCAGAGAGGGAGTGATAGAGTTTACGGACTCTATTGATGATTTTTTTTTTCCTTTTTAAAAGGCTCTTTCTGTGGACCAAATAAGTGCGGCAGTAAAATAAATAGAAAATATTAACTATATTCTTACTGAAATTATTATACTCACATTTTTGCACTATTAATTAATTATATCGTATTTTTATAGTAAACTATATTTTAATAATTTCTGGTAGTCCGTGTTACCCGCGATTTACTATCTTCATTTCTTTTTCTGATCTTAGATCGAATCTCGATTTTGACCACCCTACCAATTGATTGATCTTTATTCAGGTGTGGATTTGATTCGTCGATGAAGTTGTTATCATAGAATCACATTTTGCATCGACGTTGTTGGGAATTGTTTGTGGATATTGAAGAGCTTGATTTCAGAAGTTTGAGTTGTGACTTATAAGTATATCAGCTTAGGATCTCCAAGGTTGTTTCTGTTTCTCGATTCGGAACATGGTCTGTTAGGAGTGGCAAATGGGAAAAACATGATGAATGCGGAAGCTAGATTGTCTGTCAATGGACGTAATAGACAAGACCTTTTCTGAGCTTGTTAGCATCATTAAATCATGGATTCCCTGGCAATCTGAGCCAGCAAACGTGTCTCGTGATTTTTGGATGCCGGATCACAGTTGTAGAGTATGCTACGAGTGTGATTCACAGTTTACCTTATTTAATCGCAGACACCATTGCCGTCTTTGTGGACGAATTTTCTGTTCAAAGTGTACAGCAAACTCGATTCCTGCCCCGTTTAGTGGCCAAAGGAATCCTTGGGACGAGTGGGAAAAGATTCGCGTATGCAATTATTGTTACAAGCAATGGGAGCAGGGCATAGTTTCTTTTGACAACACTGGTCAGGTTTCTAATCTCGATCGTACAATGTCAGCTTCGAGTGTCGCTAGTAGTAAAACCAGTGCGACTGCTGACAGTAGTAACATTACTCTTTGCTCCGTGCCTTATTCAGTTGGGTCTTATAAACAAATGCAACAGGGTTCGTGTGTGAACAGCTTACATCAATCACCTAAGAGAGGAAAAGACACTGACAGGGAAGGTTTATCATCCTTAGGAGGGAGGAATATTGATCTTGTAGAAGACCTAGGGGACCCATTACCAAAGCAATACGGGTTCTCAATAAGCAGGTATTGCACTATTTCTCTTACATTCGTTGACAGAGAGAACTAATGCTTGATTGTTCATATTGATATTTCCTTAATCAGACATTTTTCACGTAGTTTTATTTCATATATTGTTTTTAATAAATCATATTCTCCATTGTGCTTATTGAAAATTCAAAGGAGTTTCACAGCCGTACATTATATTTTATTATAACTTAAATTATGATGGAGATCTGATAAGTGATCACATAAGTCATTTTTGTCTAATGGGCATCAGAGTCATCAGGATTTAGGAATCACATAATCTCAATCTAGGTAGTCAATCCCAGTGGGATCCCGGAGGAGCGGCGCATCTCATGAAAAACTGCGACAGGAATGCGAATCCCAGCCCACTTATGGTTCGTGGCCGCTCCAGGTGGGAGAGCAGGTTCCCGGTTCGTGTGCTCCGGTTTACGGGTTCCCACTCCAGGAAAATCACGAGTTTGCCCTTAAAATTTGAACCATTTGAAGGGCAATTTGGGTTTTTTGCACAAACCTGACCCTTTTCTCTCTCTCTCTCTCTCTCTCTCTCTCTCTCTCTATATATATATATATATATATATATACACACT
>Ga0228710_1007247_pt1 | contig 16477 bp, 7 predicted proteins | sample MedpolnodulmetaG_FD_177995 | JGI IMG/M metagenome (GOLD analysis project Ga0228710, IMG submission 177995) | Root nodule microbial communities from Medicago polymorpha collected in Santa Monica, California, United States - pink nodules | ecosystem: Host-associated > Plants > Roots > Nodule... | reverse complement strand
CTCATTTTACAAACATCCTTAATAATAATGTTACTACCGAGTAGAAGTTGAAACAGTCCCTGTGGATACGAATCTTATAAATCTTATTACTTCGATATAAGTTAGTACACTTGCTAATTTTGTATCACTTAAATTGCTCAAAAAGTTAACAAATATTTATTTTAATTCAAAGTACAAAATATAATATAATAATAAATAATGTTATTCATATTTGCCTAAATAGGTCGGCTTAATAGGCCTAAGAGGCTTTTTGAATGGCATGTGACCTGACCTTTTAAGCTAAATAAACTTCTAAAAAAGTCCAGGCCTTCTCTATTTAAGAAAAAAGTCTGGCCTGACCTGGCCTGTCGTAGGCTAGGCTGTAGGCCGGCCTGGCCTATTCCCATCCCTATCCCCACACCTAATTTGCTAACTTTCGATGTGCCAATGGTTTTAATATCTTATTCAATGTTCTTTATAAGTTATACTATAACTTATAAGTTAGAGCTTTGTCTAATATGCAGAACAAATTAACGTTTTTTTTAAAGCAAAATAAAGGGTGTAGAGGGATCTCCATCTGCAACACCTTGAAATATATAAATAGAAAAAATAAGTACAAAAGAGAAGGGGGACATAAACCAAAACCCTTGAGGATAAAAGAAAAGGAAAAAAAACAAAGAAAAAGAAAAAAAGAACAAAGCAAAATATATGAAACAACCAGAATCAAGAGGAGCAACATTAAAGCAAAATACTAGTGAGGCGAACGACTGGAAGCCCTAACCTTAAACCTTTTGCTAATCTCAGAGTACTGCTTTAATTTGTTTTTCTTTTTCTTTGGAACCACCAACTACAATTGTTGATTTCAGTATCAGTTAACAAAATCTTCCTTTTGACCCATGTTAGCCCATGAATCGATCAGAAAATCCATAGTTTGTTGGGCCACAGTAGGAACAAGCCCTAAAACTTGCATGTCATGAATAACATTTTCACTAAAGTGTGACAAGTTAGAGCTTTGTCGCAACTATGGCCCTACCAAGATCTTCCTGAGCAATATCTATTGGTACCCCATCCTCATTTAACTCTTCAAGACAAAGATTGTCGACTAAGTTTGCATCAGATGCTTCATCACGAATGTTATCAAGATTTCTTTGATCTGATTGGGAATTTGGTAAAACAGTGTTGCCATTTAAGTCCACAATGGGAATGAGATCAGCATCATGATTTTTAGTGGCAAGACTATCGATGTTTGTATCTAAAATTTCAGCATTTGCTACTAAAGAAGGCAAAGGGGAAGCAACAATTTTAGGGTTTTTCTCACCCTGATTAGTGAATTTTTTTGTTATCACAGCCTCTTGTGCTTTAGGTTTATCCTGCTTATTACTTGCAACCATTTTCCCATGCTTCAACTTGTTACATTGAGATATGTGATGACCTAAAGTCTGACAGTTATTACAATATTCAGGATGTTTTTCATAGACAACACCAACATGAAATACAAACTCTTCCCTTTCGACTAAAATATTGTTATGAAGAGGTTTTGATAAATCAACATCAACAAGCAGCCTTGCATAGTGACCAAATACTCTATGTCTAGTAGGTTCATCTAAAGTAATAGGCATACCAACAACACAAGCAATTTCAATTAAAGTTTTTTCCCTCCAATATTCCCGAGGGAGACCAGAGAAACGAATCCAAACCTGGGCATTAGATTGATTCTGAGCGCCGGGGTAGAAGCCAGGAACCCGTCGACCAAATGGAGCGCCTTTCCTCGATAGGTGAAAATTCAAATTCGAAGAAATAAATTAATGTTGAACAATTCACAAATTTATTTTTTATCGTTGGAATATTAAACTTCGTTGCATTTTATTTAATTTAATAATAAAATTTATTAATCCCATGAGATAAACAACTTTGTGGATGATATATAAGACATATAATCTTGTATGATATAGACTTGACCATAAGTTACAAAAAGTTCTACTACATTATCCGATGAATGTAAATATGACTGGCTACTAAAAAGTCTTAGAAAATAATTATAGTATAGAGTTGAGAAGAGTATGTAAAAATTGCTCCTTGATTGGAATTGCACCGATGTTGATAGGTGGGTAGGCTAAGACTCAAATACACATAAAATGTCCACATATATTATGAAAGTGATCATGTTCTTTTTTATATAGAAAAAACAAAAGTTACATTTAACTAAAGAAATTTAGCTGCTAAAACAAACTAATAGTAATAATATTTAGATGCGCGACGATGATGAATCATTTTACACTTTATATACAAACTGGGTTTTTAGGGCTTTGACTCACTGGGGTCAATAAATTGAAGTTGTCACAAATTTTTGCAATTGTAACTGTTCAATTAAGATCGGACAAACAACATTTAATCTAGGTATTTTAATTTTAAATAAAAAGTAAATACTTCTATTTTTTTAGTTAATAGCAAGATTGAATGCAGGAAAAAAAATTGACATATTTATTTAACGCATCTGGTATATCTATTGTCGTTGGACCGGAATTAATTTGTCCAAATTAATGTAGATTTTAATTTAATTTTTTTGAGCAAAGATTTTAATTTTTTTCTAAATTAAAAATATCAAACTTGAGGGTAAAAAATGTATGTAAAAGAACTGGTAAATTGGAGTCGAATTAAAGATGTGAAATCAGAAATTGGACTCAATATCTTCTTTGAGCTAACTTTTGAGAGTGGAATTCAACATCAAATTCCTCTTTGAATTAATGTGTATAGAATAGAAGATAAAGCACAAAATGAATGTAATTTGTTTAGTTTGATAAATATTTTTGAAGGTCGTGTGAAACGGTAATTTACCTTTTCAATTTTTTTTGTTGAGAAGTGGTCTAGTGACATAAATTCATCTTTGAGGTGAATAAGTGGGCAATCTCGAGTTTGAACCTCAAAATGAAAATATCTCTACCAACATAATTAAACTCACAAATACACCTTTTCAAAATTTTAATATAAGTAGAACTTATATTAGGTTTATTCTAATTATGATTTGTTCAAACCAAAAGTTGCACATTTATTTCTTGATTCTATGGAGCCCGTTAGGTCAAACTACATAAGAACGTGATGATTAAAATAGACACTAATTACATTATATCATGAAAGGTTAACACAATTCGTCAATTGATAATCTAAGCAGTGAGTATTCATAGGTATTGAGACGACATAGCCCGTAAGCCAGTCTGCTACCTGGTTTGCTTGCATATAAATATGAGAAACATTATTTTATCAATTCTTCATCGTAAAGACGATTAATGAGACAGACAATCAAAAAGCAAGAATGAGTCGAGGAACATCCGTTTTTAACTAAGGACACCGCAATCGTCGAGTCTTATTCAAGAGAAAGTGTTTGGTACCTTTTAATCCAAGCAAGAAGAGCGGAGTATATTCCCCAATGTTCCGAGATAAGCATCAAACAAGACCCTAAATTTCGACTAAAACCACATAACCACTTAACTAAGTCGTCTCTATAAACTCTGTCACAAGAAACGTTGTGATCGGGTCTTAACTCCCAATGAACATTTCTCTAAAATTGTGAGCAATTTGAAGAATTTATTGAACAATCACCACTTGAAATAGGGAGCAAGAACTTTGTTTAAAGTAAAATAAGAGAACTAAGAGTGCATTTAAATCTATAAACAATGAAAAATGAGTTTTTAACATGAATCTCTTAAGAATTTTATTCATAAACCGTTTTTTTCTCAGCTGTTATTGTTATGCAATATTTGTATAAATATCTTTTATACTATAAATAAATCAATTTTAACTATCAGATCATAAAAGATGTTTTGTTTTAATCATAGTTACGTATACAATTATAATAAATATTAATAATTGTGATTTTTGGTAGATAGATGAAATGATAAATTATCATAAACTTACACACACAAAGTAGATGTGCCTGCATTCAAACTCCGACCATAACGTACGGTCTAAAAATTTCAACATTTATGTTAGTTGAACTAGAACTTATAAGACAAATAATAATTGTGATTTATAAACGTAGTAAAGTTTACACGACAATAATTAAATCAAAAGTAAACACATTTTTTTTACATAAAGTAACACATCTTTTTTTTTACAAAGAAAAACACATCTTGCTGTATTTTTTTGGAACTCTCATATTTTATATTTCTTTTTTTTTTTGTCAAGAAAGATATTCATATTTCTTTTTATCACGTCATGGCTATTAAGTATGCATGCTCTAATGATTGATACGTATTTTCCTCAAAAAAAAAAATGATTGATACGTATTTTAGCTTTTCGAAATCTTCTAGACACTAATTTTAAATCACTTGAAATTATATATATGTTTTTTTTAGGGAAAATCACTTGAAATTATTTTAAAATTTGTTGGAACAAAATTTGAAGATATTATTTTAAACCTATGGACTCGGTCAAACTTGTGCAACAAACCTAATCTGATACGGCACTTTTTGAATGGCGCACAAAAACTACACGAGTTAGAAGAATGTTCACTTGATAGAGCTGGAAAGTGTGGTTTTAATACCTTATCTAAGTAAACAATCTTGTAAAAATAATAGTTCTATAACTCTAACAAAGTTATAAAATATTGCACATTCAAACCGTTCAACTACATTATTATTTCGACTTGTTGAGCTCTTTTCACCAACCACTTCGCAAACTCTCGGATTAAGTTTACTAGGCAACAAATAAATAAGGTTGTTCATGTTCTTGCTAGAAAGGCTAACTTATCAGCTAGTCCCATTGTTTATTTTAATATCTCGCGTTGTATTAACAATATTATTTTTAATAAAATGCTACAAGCATCTTTTCCTAAAAAAATATCCAATGAAAATAAAGTATGACTGGCTATTAAAAAAATTAGAAAACCATTATAGTTTGATATATCAAACTGCGGGCCATGTTCCAGGTACAAGATGTACCATAGAAAACAATTATAGAATTGAAATTAGAGGAGGAATATTTTTTTAAAAGATCAGAGGAGGAATGTGTTAAATATGTTCATGAAGCAATGATGGACCCATAAATTTTGAGTAGTCTAGACAATATATAAATTCCATTCGATTCTTATTATAATAAAAAAATTAAAATCAATGCAATCACTAATTATTGTAATTATTTTTAATATATTTACAAATATACTCTTATAGATAATTGTGAAACATTAAACACGTTCATTAGTATTTAAAAGACAAACATTAAATGAGAGATAAAAAAGTTTTTTAAGACATAGTTTTATTTAAAAGTTGTGATATTTTTTCTAAATATGACTTCTTCTTTTTTAAATCGTCTTATAATAAGGATTAATTTGCAGTATTACACGCATATATGTGTGCGTGAGTGTGCATGCGTGCATGTGTGTCCATGTGCGCACTATGTGTCTTAATATTCTTTTATAAACAATTTCATACTATATTATAATTTTTGAATTGGAGAAGTGTCCATGTGCGCGCTATGTGTCTTTATATTCTCTATATGTCAAATTCTTTTTTTAACTTTATATCATATTAATTTTTTTCTCTAAACTGAAGCTAGGCATTGCCCATACAAGGGACGGCGTCGTCGTCCCTGAGTGCATGCAATCTTATAGAAGTTTGAATAAAATACAAAAAAAATAAAAATGGACATACATTTAAGAAGCTTTTGAAGTATTCTCTATCAAGTGATCTCCTTATATCCTTGTTAGGCTTTGCTTTTGTAGCAACAAGTAACTTCACCAACTCTTGAACATTCACCTCTTTTGTATAACCATCCTATACAACATTTTGTAATCCATAATTATTAAGTTTTAAAACATTTTACCATAAACATTTTACCATTTTGCAAAATATAAAAATAGTTTAATTGTATTTTATCTTGTATTATAGACATAGTTTATCAATTAAATTGTTTATCCAAATATACTCCGGATTGTATGGTGCTTGATGCTTACCCTGGATAGTAAGGGGTAGGAACAAGCAAAGCATCGTTGGGGTCTGCAAGAATGAAGGTTAAGAGCTCATTGGCAGCAGTTGCTCCTCCCGTGATGAGTATTCTTTCTAGATCAAATTTAGCTCTGCCACCTCTTATTTGTTCCATGAAGCTTGCCATTGCAGTTCTGAATGATTTAAGTCCATGATAGTCTTGAAATAATGCATTCTCTCTGAAACTGTTAAAATTATCAGGGTGCTCTTCCAAGTACTTTTCTACCAAATCAAACGAGACCTGCACAACACACATTAGTAGTTAGTTCCAAAACCATTAATGAACTAATTATGAGCTAATTATATATAGACATAATAAGACTTATTCAGGATATATAAACATACTTGATTTTCAGCAAATTCATTTTCTCTTTTGTTTCTATTAGAGTTCCTCTTGATTGAAACTGCTACACCACTTGTGAAAGAGTCCCACATAAAATAACTCTTTCAACCCAACAATGAGTCAATATAAACTCTTTTTAATCCGAATTTAATGGATATGCATTGTCCGCGTAAATTAATTCTACAATGACATCCAATAGGAGCGCTCCATCTTTATTGGATGTTAGTGTAAAATTGATGGTACACATCCTTTAAATATTATCCTTTTAATCTTTTAATCCATGAAAACATAATACGCTCTTATAAAAAGAAAATCATAAAAACATTATTTTATTACCGTATAAAAATGATTGTCAAACCAAGAATCACGAGCCATTTTCAAGGACTTAGAAACAATATTGTGCATCGTATGTGTCTTGACTCTTTTCTAAAATGAAGTTATTGATAAGTGCTAGAATATGTGTTAGTTTCATGATTTATATTAAGCACTTTTGGTTAATTGTTATTAAAGTTATCCAAGGAAAATATATGAAAAAGTGATAAAATGCATAATTATGCTTTTTAGGTCTTACTTAACTCAATTGTGCAGGAAAAGAGTGATCAAGACATGAACCAATGAAAGAAAAACAAAAAGAGGAGCAACCTGCAAATTTTGGTCTGCAAGTGTCATTCCTGCCAAGCACAACATTTCCTGCTTGGTGAGAATTACATGTCCTCTGACCTGTTTGACCAAAACTTGTCGCTATGGCGACAAAATCCTGTCTGGCAAGATGTCGTCCGAGCAACAAAATGTCGCCATGGTAGGAATGAAGTTCCAGAACCCATGTTTTCCAAGATCATATGTCGCCATGGCAACAAATGTCTTGCCTAGCGAGAAAAAGCGGTTTGAGGCAAGTGGATGATGACGTGGCAGAAACCCACTAGCAAAGAAAGCTGATGTCGCCATAGCGAGAAAAATCCTGCCTGACAAGAAAGCAAAATTCTGCAAAACTATAAAAGCCTTTCTTCTCATTTCAGAAACATAATTATCAGATATTATGCTATTCTAGGGAGAGAAAAACCAAGGAAAATTAAGAGAGACCCTTAAGGAGCACAAGGATTGAAGGGATTCACAAGATCATTGAGACATCATGGTTTGCTTCCATTCCATCTCTTCTTTTCTCCTTGTAAGGTTACCATGACAATGATTAACTAGACTCTTTTTGTTGGGATTAAATGTAATCAACTCTACTAGTATGTATTCCCTTTGATTATGATGTTGTTTGATTTTAATTATCCCATGATGTTGAGGTTATTCTTGTTTTCCATGCTTTTAATCTTATGGATTTGAAAAATACCTTTTGAATCTAGGTTAGAATAAGCTTCTATCAAAGCTTTTGTTCTAGACATGGAATTTAGGTTTTGATAATTACTTTGAATATTGGAACTCAAAGCTTTTGTATCGTTTAATAGCTTGGGAAATCAGCTATACAACGATACAATCGACTATTGGATCGTTTAATAGTTTGGGAAATCGACGATTGAACGACCCAATAAAAATCACGACATCATTTGGACACGGATGATGTTGCCAAGCAATATGTGATAACATCAATTGATAATTAGAATCTGCAATACTAATCCGAGAATACGTATAAGTAGGTTGATGAAGTTTAATCCCAACATAATCATTTCCCTGTTAACTCTCAAACATTTTATAATTTCGTAGTTTTATAGCTTATGACACAAACACTTGACAATTCTATAGCCGAAAACGATATCAATTGTTGAACGGCTTAGAATATCGCACCAGTCTCTATAGCCGAAAACGATATCAGTTATGCAATGCTCATACAAGGGACGACCTAGTATCGTCCTTAAGCGCATGCAATCTTCCATCCTCCAAATATTGATTAACTTTTATGAACTTTTTTTTTGTAGAATCCCACATAATTAGAAGTGAAGTTGCAATTAATATCACCACTCCGCAGATGACATTAATGACTAATTTGCTATTTGAGGTACAATGTACTTTTTTTAAAATGTGGAGGTGAAATTTCAAGAATGTAAGGAACATAACTCACTTTTCCCAAGGACAAATGGTGAAACCAAGGTTTTGCAAATCGAGTGTTAAAACGTAAACTTGTCCGAGTTTATGTTATTAGGTGTGAAAATCGTGTAAACTTAAAGGTAAACTCGTTTTTTTTTTGTAAAATCGAAAAGTTTTGAACTGAACCACTTCAAATAGTTTTGAACTGAAACTCTTTCTAAAATCAGTTCCACTTCAATTTAAAATCGGTTCAGAATCGATTTGAATTCATGAACTTTTTTAACCAAAAAATAAATAAAAAACTACTAAATGATCAACATACCAGAACAAAATTAATTAAAAAAGGGGAAATGCTAAAAAGTGTCCTTAGGGCATTGGTTAAGAGGACAAACTTAAAAAATTTGTATTGAAAAATGGTGAAAAGTGATAGATTTAACTTTTTAAAATTTTTTAAATTTTTTAAAATTGTTGAATTCAATGCAAAGTTACTATTTTTAGTTTTCTTAACTAGTGTTCTAAGGGCACTGGTTAGCATAACCCTTAAAAAAAATAACATTATGGAAAAAAAATCAAGCATTAAAAATCAAAAGAAATTAATTTAAACCAACAATACTACTTATAGTGTCAATGGATGATTAAAAGTAGTTCAGTTATAATAAAAATCCGGTTCAAATAAGTTAAACCGATTTTGCAACTACAAACTGGTTCTGAACCAATTTAGAATTAAATTGGAACTGATTTGAGAAATTAACTACTCCCTCGGTCCCTTATTAGATGACCTGTTTGACAATGTACATTTTTGATCTAACATACTTTGACTGTATTTTTATATTAATATACAAATATAAATAATATCATATAAGATGTTGTTGGATTCGTCTCGATGAATATTTTCTAAATATTAAATTTTCATATTTTTTAAATAAATAATTAAAGATATTCAAGATAAAAAAAATGTATTGATATGTGTGTCAGAGTCAACTAAGTCATCTAATAAGGAACGGAAAAAGTAGTTTTTATCAAAGTGATTTTTATGAATTGAACTAAACTGTCAATGCACGGTAGTTCAGTTCAGTTTATGAACCACAAACATCCTTACCTGAAGGGGCCATGTACAGTATGTAGTTAGAAGACAATGATAAATTGCTATATATTAATTTGTAGCATTATGAACATACATACATGTGTGTGCGCTTGTGTGCGTGCTATGTGTCGATATATTCTTTTACAAACAATTTTATAATATATTATAATTTTGGATTGAACTCTCTATTATTTGTTGTTTTATTTATTTATTGTGTTATAGCATATTATTTTTTCTCAAAAATGAAATAAGGGTCATTATCCACACAAGGAACAAGTTGGGACCGTCCTTGTCCTTGATTGGAATTGCACCGATGTTGATAGGTGGTAGGCAGAACCCAGTACACATAAAATGTCTACATATGATACAAAAGTGGTCACACATAAAAAGTGACATTTAACTAATGAAATTTAGGTGTCAAGTAAACCGAGGGTCATGTTAACAATTGTTCTGCATTAGTTAAGCTAGAAAAATATGGTAACTTTGCATTAGAAATTAAAAAGGTGACTTAATACACTGCTTTTTGAGTTAAACTTTTTAATTTTATTTCCTTAACAAGTACACTAAGAACCATATTTAACATCTCTTATAAACAAATTATAATTAGATATGCATTGCTTCATTCACAAAAGAATAATATAATCAATCAGCACTTTATATACAAACCGCCTTTAGTTGAATGTCAAGATTGCTTAAAAGTTCATGTATTCACACATTCAATACATTTACGGTGGTTGGATTGAGGTTGAATTGTCCAAATTTTAACGTAGATTTTAGTTTTCTCTTAAATAAAAAAAGAGTCTTGTTAATGAGGGTGGTCAAATGTGTGACTAGGTATTAGCCCACATTGTCGATGTTTCCTAAATGTCTTATTTATATATATACATACTTGAACACCTTCACCGTCTTCTTAAAATCTAATGTTTAGTATTCAGATTCATTCAATATGATATTATAGTTAGGAGGACGAAGTAGATATTGGAATCAAAATTCATGTTAGACGTGAAAATGAGTATTGAATATGTTGATACTCTTAACAAATTTTAAAGCGTAAAAACCAAATCTATTTAACTTTTTTTTTTAATAAACCAAATATATTTAACATGCAATGCCTTTTTTTTTTTGAAAGAAACGTGAAATGCTTTGAAGTAAAAATACATCTCGAATTGATGTCTCCAGAAGAGACGATAAAGCACAAAACGAGGGTAATTTATTTAGATTGATAAATATTTTTGATGGTAATGTAAACAGTAATATATATTTTCAAAATTTTAATATATAGAATCTATTTTAGGTTTTTTTTAAGGGAGTTATTTTAGGTTTTTTTTCTAATTATAATTATTATATTTTGATTTGAAAAATATATTATTTCATCCGTTTGAACAATTTTAAAATCATATTAAAAAAATAATTTAAAACCGTTACAAATATAAATTAAAAAATAATTCAAATATTTTTTTAAATAGTCAAAGAAATTAAATGTATGTTTTTGAAGAGGAATTAAATGCATGTTTTCTAGAAGAAGAAAAAAAGTAAGTGATCTCTTTTTTAAAAGAAAGTATTCAAATTTCAAACTAACTTACCGTAAAACAAATTCAGTTGCTATCTTGTTTCATTCAATTCAAATCAAAATAGTAGAAACGCACACTCTTTAAATTCAAAAACCAACGGTTCCGCATTTACTAAATAAAAAATAAATAACCCAATTTCCCATTTCAACTTGCATGTACTAATCATGTGAATATTTTTTTTGTTTTGAACAATATCACGTGAGTTGTTTAAGCAGCATAATAATTAAATAAGGGAAAATACCCAAGAGCACATTGATGATATGGTATAGGAGTTTGATAAAAAATGTTGGGTTCGAGTTCATTCTTAAAATGCATCGATGTTAAATCATTTGCGAGAGTGTTTTAAGTTGCGTTTAATTTATTTTTTGTGTGAATTAAAGTTTAAATGAGTTTGTTTTCGAGGTTTATCATAATCTTGGTCAAACATCAAGACCTGACTAGCAAAATATTCACAAATCAACCACTAAAGATATTCTAGGCCAATACATTTCCGGGTTCTTTAGGTTTCATGTTTGTTTCATATAGATCCTTTAAATTTTTAAGGTTTCAGATATATCTTTTAAGTTTTGAGTTTGTTTCGGATAGGTCTTTAAGTTTATAAGGTTTCAGATAGGCCCTTTAAGTTTCGAGTTTGTTTCAGATATGTCCTTTCTATCAACCTCCGTTAAGCCAAAGTTAAAGGACTTATCTGAAACAAACTCGAAACTTAAGGATCTATCTGAAACCTTATAAACTTAAATGACCTATCCGAAACAAACTCGAAACTTAAAGAACCTACCTGAAATCTTAGAAACTTAAAGGACTTACGTGAAACAAACGTAAAACTTAAAAGACCGATGAAGGTATTTGACCAATATTTTAACGAAGTTGAACTCACAATCTTAAATGTGAACCAACTCCTTATAAGTTGAACAAACCTTCGTTGGATTCGATTACACAAAAATTAACTAAAGATAATCAAACAAAAGTAGTAAAGAATTCCACACCCTCTTGACTCACTCACAAAAACAATTGAGTTAAGTAAGGTGTGTCCTTGAAATGTGAGCTTTTTTGCACACTCAAACACACAAACCCAAACCCAAGCATGCACTCATAGAATCTCAAAAACCACAAATGATGTCTACCTATGACTGTGTATATGTCTATGTGTCACTGTCATTCTCTTTGAAACAAGAACCATCCCTCTGAATTTCTCTCTTGGACTCTTGCTTCTTACAACATCTTTCCTTCGATTCTCTCTCTGCAACCCCAAAACAAACGTACAATTCTTCCTTTCCTTTTCACAAAGCCCCACTTCACACGTTCTCATTGAGAAAACCAACAAAATGTCTCTACCTTTTCCATCTTTGTGCATTTCCTCTGCATCCTAGGGTTATGCTTTTTTTTCCACCCCTTTTTTGTTTTTGTGGCTTTCTTCAAATCATTCTCTTTTTTTGTTCACTACCCTTTTGTTTTTATCCCTCTCTAATCACAATTTCAACCTCAAAATCTTAACTTTCATCCTCTACTACCCTTTTCCTAATTTTGCTTCTAGGGTTTGTTCATGTTCTTTCAAGTACAATGCTGAGTTTCAGAAGCTTATAAGATTGTAATTTTCACCTAAAATTGCATTTTTTTTTTTAAGATTCAGTTTTGTGAATTTTCTTTGAGGTTTTGTTGTTCTTGCTGTGTAGTTTGATTATCAAAGATGGGTTGTGTTCATGGAAAGTGTTGCAGTCGTTATCCTGCACCATCAATTGGTGGCTCTAGGGACTATAGAGAACCTGTTCCTAAGAAGCACATACTCACACAAAGATCAGTTCACTTTGTTGATGTTGCTTCACACAATTTCACTATGGAATACTCTGTACTTACTCAGAGAGGTTACTATCCTGATTCACCTGATAAGGAAAACCAAGATTGTTATTGTGTTAGGACACAATTGCAAGGTAATCCTAGTGTTCATTTCTTTGGTGTTTATGATGGACATGGTGAATTTGGTGGACTGTGTTCTAATTTTGTTAAGAATAAGTTGGTTGAAAAATTGTCTAATGATTCTGCATTGTTAGAGGATCCTGTTAAGGCTTATAATTCAGCTTTTTTGGCTACGAATGATGAGTTGCATAAGAGTGAGATTGATGATTGTATGAGTGGTACTACTGCGATTACAGTGTTGGTTATAGGGGATACACTTTATGTTGCGAATGTTGGTGATTCGAGGGCGGTGTTGGCTGTTAAGGATGGGAATAGAATTGTAGCTCAGGATTTGTCTTCTGATCAGACACCATTTAGGAGAGATGAATATGAGAGAGTGAAGCTTAGTGGTGCTAGGGTGTTGAGTGTTGATCAGGTGGAAGGGCATAAGGATCCTGATATTCAGACTTGGGGTGATGAAGAGAGTCAGGGTGATGATCCTCCTAGATTGTGGGTTCAGAATGGGATGATTCCTGGAGCTGCTTTTACAAGGAGTGTAGGGGATAGTTTGGCTGAGACTATTGGTGTTATTGCGGTTCCGGAGGTGTTAACGGTTCAGCTTAAGCCAGATCATCTTTTCTTTGTTGTTGCAAGTGATGGTGTATTTGAGTTCCTATCAAGCCAAACTGTAGTTGATATGGTATGAGTTATGACCTGCAAATGCAGCCTTTTTCTTCATTACATTTTTCTCTCTATTTCCTTTTTAAGGTATTTACTAATTATGCAGATATTGTCTTCATTGGTTAAATCACAATACTTACTGTAATTCTTGTAGGATATATATATCATATATCATCTGCTCAGTGTTGTCAAATAACAGCCATAGTAGCGCTATAACGTAGCAGAGTTTTAATTAACCGCTATTGTTCAATGATACACAATTTAAAATGTTGTCAAATAAGGGCTATAGCAAACTATTACAATTTAGGGTAAAATTTGAATAAACCACCATTTTATGCAATCCGCGGTTGACGACTAAGCATTTACTACATTTGGTGGAATTGTATGTTATCTGTTATCGGCTTGCCTTTTACATTTGAAAACTAGGACTAAGAAATCTTGATGCAGATTTTGCTGTTCTTCCTCTAGTTATGTTTGTTTACTTTTCTACTTTCCTATAAGTGTTTTTTTTTTGTATGGATTATTGTTCATACTTCTTTTCCACATTCTTCCCATATATTATCTTTCCTAAAATGGCGGTTTATTCTTACCTTTGTTAGTTACTTATTATAAGCACATTTACCTTTCACGTCTATTTAGTGTGTCTATTTTATATATCAATGTTCTTACTTCCTAAGTTACCCTTTAGGTAATGTTTTATTTATGTCAAACTATGGTAGTATTAATTATAGCCAACTCTACAATTACAAAACAAATTAGTATTAACTATTAATTAGGAGTATATGTTTGGGGGAAAAATAATGCATCTAGCAATTTGGAAAAGGATTTATAGCTAGGGACATTCTTTTTGCGAAAAGGTCCTATATTTAGGGACAAAGATAGTATGTATTAATAGCTACATAAACTTGATTAATAATTAATAAATAGTTCATGACCAAATACCACTAGTTACTAATCATTCTTTACATCCAAAATGTTTTCACAACCAGTGTAAGTTGTTTTGTTCAGTAAGAAAAACATTAGTTTTCTTCTGCTTACTGCCCATCAAATTATTGTAAACTGTTTGTATAGAAATAACCTTTCACTACTCATTTGTTATTTTTAGCACTGTGTTGCTACTAAATTTGATGTTTGGTGAGGTCGTATATCTATGTTAAGATTCAATTTCTTATCTTGATAAATTCGATGATTTCTTTTTTGTGTGTAGGCTGCAAGTTATTCAGATCCCCGTGATGCATGTGCTGCCATTGCTGGAGAGTCTTACAAATTATGGTTGGAACATGAGGGTCGAACAGATGATATAACAATTATCATTGTTCAGATCAAAGGCCCGTCTCATGTATGAACTTCTTAAATATTCTTTTGGCCTTTAGCATGTTATTTATATAGGCTTGTGTAAATATTCTATGACTTTTACCCTTTTGTGTCTCGATTCTCACTACACTTTCTTTATGGAGAACTGAAATCTCCATTGGTGATTTAAGTAACAATTTAATTATTTTCCATTCCCATCATTTTACTTTTTTATCTAATCATTGGTTTTTCTGTAGTCAGGTACATCTGAGTACGGATCAGGAGAGATCAATGTCAGTACTATAACGAGGGCCAAAAAGGGAAAGGGAACTTCTGGTATATCTGCCACCGCCGGTATGGATGTTCATCGTGCTGTGACGAATGGTTTCTCTGATTCGCTATCCGGTCAACATGTGGTCTCAACGAGAAGCCACGCCATTGTAGTTCCCTCTCCCGCATGTCAAAGTCCAGTTGAATTGGTACAGTCAGTAGCATTGTTTCATATTAATCATCTAATCCGAATTTGTTTAATAAATTTTTGTTTTTTCCTTTTCTACTTCACAGTGATTAAAAAGAGGCTTCATGGAAGCTTTTAGGTGGTACATATCTAAGTTCTATCTTTTTGAGCCTTCTGCATTACCAATATTCTACTCATTGAGTCAAAATGCTGACTCAATTTTGTTAGGCTGCTGAAGGTTTAAGGTGCATTATCTTAGCAGTGGAAGGACTTCTTCTCTTGGACTTGTAGAAAGCATACTTTCTGTTTTCAATCTTTTGCTAATTCAAGTTAACATGTCATTTAACTACACAGAAGCACTTCAGGGGTATACCTAAACTTAACTGTGCTTCCATTAGAAGGGGATGTATAAAGGACTTGAAATAAAAGGAAAGTCTAAACTTGACTACCACTTGCATTAATGGCAAACTTTGAAGGCTTATGTTAGCTACTTGGAATGTAAACCCATTATCCTCATTCTCATGCTGATGCTGGTTCCAGTTTATCTTTTTGAAACATATCTGGATTTTTTTAATTGCATTTCGAGATCAATTTCATGATTTTACTGGAAATCAGTGGTTGAACAAATGGTAGAAAATTGACTCATTTTAACGACATACCTAATATGAATTATTACACAACAATGCTATATGGCACGACAAATTATATGTACGAATCGTATGATGTTGAACTCCTTTTGTCACAAGCGGTTTTCTTTGCTGATGAATTTCTTACTGCTTGTGCGTTCTTTCTTAACTTCTAAAGATAAACTAAAATAAAAAAGATTAAAAATGCAAGTACAAATAATGCAGTTTTTGATGGCTCTAAGCTACAATCAGTTTTTTTGTTATGAATTGGTTTTGAATGATATATGAATCCCTCTTTCTACCTTATACAGTGGTTTTTCTAAAATGGTGATACTTGATTCTCGTATGAAACTTGGATGCTACTCTATATAACTTTACTCGATACCTTATTGAGAGGGACAGGACTACGTTCCTCTCCTTTCAAACACTCCAAATCTTCATCCTCTATCTCTCTCTCTCTCTCAACTTCTCCCTTACTTTTCACCATATTCTCTCTCTCTCTCTCTCTCTCTCTCTCTCTCTCTCTCTCCCTCTCTCTCTCTCT
>Ga0228710_1007246_pt1 | contig 16478 bp, 12 predicted proteins | sample MedpolnodulmetaG_FD_177995 | JGI IMG/M metagenome (GOLD analysis project Ga0228710, IMG submission 177995) | Root nodule microbial communities from Medicago polymorpha collected in Santa Monica, California, United States - pink nodules | ecosystem: Host-associated > Plants > Roots > Nodule... | reverse complement strand
CTGAAACCACTATGATCCCTAGATGTGAACTCAAGTGCTTTGTTGCCATTCTAACGTTGTTTGTAAAAGGATAACCATAACGTTGGTTGATGGGTACTTGATGAATCATGCTGAGGGACATGAGTGTCCTAGATGAGATTTGTCCCTCCTCATAAACAGGAGTTATATCTTTAGGCCTCTTGATGAAATATGACTGTAAAACTGCATGGCCATGCCGAACTAAGTCAATATAAGATATTGGACTTATTCGTTATTCAATATATTTCGGAATCAAGAAATATAAATATTGATCTATACAAGGGTGACAAAATCTATGCCTTGAGATCAATATAAATATTAGGACAAAGGAGTAAGCGTACACATAAGTATTATCATGGAAAGGTTTCGTCAAATCACTTGACATTCTTGTCACTTGGGTAGCAATGATGTGTTGCTAGATATCGCTCATTGTTTATAGTATTAAATATTAGATAAGGGGTGCGTTTAGTAAATAACGCTTATTAGTTAGCAAAATTACTAAACTCGTTATTGGGCTTACTGAAGCCCAATAGTGACTTCTGACTTGCAGAGCACACTAGGAGTTCTATATATAGAACCCTAGTGCTGAAGTTTTTGGTTACACGTCTTTGAAGAAACCCTAGCTCTCTGAAACTTCTGATTCCTTGGCTAGCACCGAGTTTTGGAGGAGCACCCTTCGTGTGGACTTGCTAGAGGCTTTACTGCTTGCTGCTTGCTTTGTTTTGATCGTGATTCCAGTTTCTAGTTTCCAGCTTTCAGATTCCACACTTCGAGGTAACAATCGAATCACTGATTCATGTGTAAATTCGTAATGATCCAAGGAAAGAAAATCGAAAATTTTTATCCGCTGCTTTATTCTGTAACATTCGATTTTCCTTCACCCTTCTCCCCCATCACCTTGCACCACTAGAGGTTTAGCTTTACCCCACTCTTCTTCCCCCTGTAAAGCAATAAAACACGCGAATAATATAAATATTCAAGAAATAGACGTCACGTCTCCCATAAACCTCAAAACTTGCATATAACAATTACTCAAGAGTCGCAGCGGATATATAACATACATCTTCAAAATATACATGTCATAAACTCATACATACGTCACCATATAAACTCTCCAAATCCCGACATGTGGGTAAAATCTCAACAACATAATCAATCTGAAATAACATAAAGACTGACATCTTAATCATAACCTAATCTAAGACTCCATAAACAGATAACAGAGATAGCTCCCGCTATCCTCAAGCATTTACCAAGCAAGCAACGACTACTCATGCATGTCGTCTACCCATTCATACAAATAGGCAGACGGTCCACCACATACCACTGGGGGTTAGCTTCACATCATCATAATCAAACGTAAACAATCATAAACATTCAAGGATTTCATGCATGACACATATACATAATCATCCCTCTTAGAATATTAACATCACATGAATATTGTCCCTTATTCCATACACATCATACTATCACAATTCTAACATAGCATAGCAAGCATATTCAATCCCTAGTCAAGTCATTGACATAAGCTCACCATTTATCATTATCAATCAATGAAATGTTTACTCACCTTATTCTTCATTTAGCCTAATCAACTCAACAAATACAATTCATCATTTCAAAATACAAGCAAGAAAATCATCACCACTAAAAGATCATAAAATCACATTCAAATAAATTACATTTCATTATTTTCACCGAAATAAACATCATCAATTCAAATCATCAAATGTACAAGCATCAACATTAACAACAAACATCAACAAGTACACATCTTCACATATTCACCAAATATCACCAAGTGTACAATTCACCAAACTCATCAATGCACATAAATCACCAAAGTTCACCAAACACATAATCAATTATGAGACACTTAATAATCCCATCAAATGTATGTAATGCGCCTAGACACGACTCCTACATGCATGCAGTACCATTCTTCTCCAAGGTCGTCACCTCATGATACAACAAAAACATCATTGTCAACGACTATAATCAACAGCTATATGTATACAAGTATCCGGTCAACGAAAATATGGAGATAACATCCGACACGACATATGATGCATGAACATATGACTCAATCAACCATGCATATGTTCACAACAATTCAACGGCTATAATCAACAGCTATATGTATATACATGCATTCATCGCCAATCACATCCAAATTAGCATGTATAAACTCACCATCAACAATGCCATTCATTTGCATGTACTTTTAACGAGTATTATGCATCTATTTTTTTTGAGAGAGAGTATTATGCATCTATTATCTATTAAATAACTGAATTTTTTAAATAATTGCATAGTTTTGTAGCGTTTCATGATATTTTGGACAAGTTAGATGAACATCACAAATAATGATTTTTATTATCTATGAATTCTCTCCATCTATTATTTTAGGGTTGTGTTAACCAGTGCCCCGGGACACTGGTTAAGAAAGCTAGAAATATAACTTATTTATTAAAGACAACAACTTTTTGACTTTTCTAAAGTGGAACATTCCACTTTTCATCATTTTCCAACGCAAAGTTTCCATATTAATCTCCTTAACTAGTGCCTGGGGCACTAGTTAACATTTCTCATTATCTTATAGGGTTAATTTTTTTTTTTTGTGGTGTCCGGGGTTCGAACCATGAACCTTGCATATATTATGCATAGTCCTTACCAATTGAGTTAAACTCACGAGTACATAGGGTTAATTGTTTAAATTAACTTGGAATATATGTTAATTATGCAAAATGAATCTGTAAAAAAATATTGATTACGTAATGTGAGATTCTTTCTATTTTTGCCCATATAATATTTTTTACGGACATAAAATCCAAAAAAAATGACCTAGAGGTTGAATTTTTCATTATTTTTTGCAGACAAGTTTAGGACATTAAAATATGATTTTCCACGTAAAATTAGAATTTGCATACAAGGGAAAGATTAGTTCTGTATTGGTAAAGCGCCAAAAACTCAAAAAAAGAATGTTGACCTAGAAATCGAATTTTGAGCTAAATGTTTGCAGAGACATTTATAAAAATACATAGAAATGAACTACAAAGTTTCATAACATTTTGAAAATGCCTATTTTTATTTTGATTTTTCAACTAAAACGTGCAAAATTCCAAGTCTGTTATGAATAAGCATATAGTTACATGACAAATTTGGTTCTCTAAATTTTTAGGCTTGGTTAGAACATCATATGAACCTTCATCACAAGATTTTGGAGTTTTTAAGCAAGAGACTAATTAATTACGATTTGTTTTTAAAATGCATAATTATAGGGAGAAAAAATTCAAAAATAATTTGTCCCTAGTTTATAAACTCCAAAATTTTGGAGTGTAGGTTCTTATGATGTTATAAACATGCTAGTAAAATTAGGGAAATAAATTTGACACGTGAATATATGCTTACTCGAAACAAAATTGTAATTTTGCATACTTAGGTCAAAAAATAAATATAAATGGAGGCTTCTTCACAATACCATGAAAATTTTCATGTTCTTTATATATAATTTTATAGATATCCCTGCAAAATAATCAGCTGAAAATTCGATTTATAAGTTGGGGTTTTTGTTGTTTTGTTTATTGAGTTTTTGGCGCTTTAAAAATTCATAAGTAATCTATTCCTTCTCAGAAAATTCTAATTTCACGTGGAAAACCATATTTTAACATCATAAACATGTATGTAAAAAAATCACATACAGATTCGACCTCTAGGTCATTTTTTTGGACTTTATGTCTACATGGAATATATGTGGGCAAAAACAGGAAGAATTTCAAATTATAATGTTATAATCTGTACTTTTTACAGCGTCATTTTTCAGACTACGTATATATTACATGATCAATTTAAAAAATTAACCCTACTTTGTATATTCCCCTTTTCATTTCTTTCATTTTTTTTCTCACACATATACAAATAAATGACATTGTTACCTACTTTTTTTCTTTCAAAATATATATTTTAAAAGTGAAATACTGCCATATAAAATAATTTTAAGTTAGATTCAATTTAATTTAATGAATTTTTAAGTGGCATTTTAATGCAATTTTAATTGTTTCAATGTAGTATGGCTGAGGATCGTTTAAGTTGATTATGCAATTGACTAGAAAATACTCTTAAAAACACCGACTTGGATTGGTCCAGTGGTGTTGATTTGTGATATCAAAGTGTACTTCTTTTAAGATCTCATGTTTGATTTTCTCCGTATCAATTTTGCTAAGTTAGTTCATAGAGAATAAATCTGACTTTAAATTGGACTCCCACAAATGGATGATATGACTAATTCTTTTAAGAGTAGTGATATTTGAACATTCAATTTTGTTGAGTTAGTTCATAGACAACTCTTGTGATAATTTTTTCTCTCACTCTTTTCATTGATCAAAAACAATAGAGAGAGAAAAAGGAAGAGAGAGAATAAGAGTATAATGTGAGTATGAGAGAGAAGATTGTTAAAAAGTTATCATAAAATGAGTAGATTTAACTTGTGCCCTTATGACACATGTTAAGAAATCCAAAAAAAGAAATTTTCCCTTAAACTTTGTGCATTCAATTCATTAAAACATTAAAGATAATTTAATACACGCATTCCAATATATTATTTCTACATTTATCTTCTAAGTTTGTGCCTTAAGAACACAAGTTAACATTTATCTTCTTTTAGACCAACAGTGTAAAATTGCTATACATTAAAAATTCTAAATAACATCAGCAACAGTAATACTACTGTGGTGGTTGTGCATTAAATATGTAAGTTGCAATCTTTCTTTGTTTACATTTGTTCTTCTTCCAATAGATTTTCTTGACCTACAAAAGGGGGCCCAAGAGTAGGTCCCTATAGTCCCTACATGGCCATAACCATAGTCACAACCTAGCGCAAAAAAAATGAAAATTTCACGTGCCACAAGGACCAACAAAGACCCTACCAATGTCATCTATCCTCCTTGAATGTATATTCATACAATCTTACAAGTCCCTCTCATACAATTCATTGGGAGGAATACAAGATGTTCACATTCCAACAACAATAGATTCAACACCACTACCATCATTTCCACAACATACTTGAGGTAGATAGGTGCATGGTTTTAAATTGTGGTCCACAAATGTAATTGCGGCTGCAATATAAAGAATTTTGAAGTCTCTGTAGCCGGATCTCATTCACAATTTTGGCCTCATTTTTTCACAATATAAAGGTTTGCAGTGTAACCATGACCGTAACCGCAATTTCAAATCATGAAATTGAAAGCATGAGGTATATACAGTAGCAAAATCTAGGACTTATTTTTTCCTTCTACATTTGGAAATATACAAGATACTAAAATTGGTTAATGAGGAAATAAATTGAAACATGTTGGTCCTTGATGAAATGATGGAAAGATGGGATTGTGGTTGCAACTATTTGGAAAAGTGAGATTTGTAAAATCTCTCTTTGTTGTCACTTTTCCTTTTCAACTTGGTATAAGTAGTAGCTTCTACTTCTCTTTTAACTCCAAAAGTGAGAACCAAAAAGAATTCTCTCCTTAGTTATAAATCTTCCTATTGATTCCATAACTGAAAAGTTCACTCAACCCTCTACTCCTTCTTCACTCTATTCCTTACTTAGTTCAACCTCATAATTCACTGAGAAACAAATTCTTACTACACCATGTTTAACTTTAACCTTCTTCACCCTTTAACTACAAACATATGTTCCATAAAAAATTGGAAACATCCATCATTTAGCCTTGTAAGTGAATACAACATTCTATTCATAAAAGGCTTCATGATTTTATTCCTTAGTTGTATAACCATTAGACTTAATTTTTGTATTTCAAGTATCCCTTTTTCCTTGAAAGCACTTCCTTTAGAAGGACACTTTAGTTTTGATGAACTTGACCTAAAAAATGCAGCTAAAGATTTTGGCAACAGATACCAATCTCATCCTATGACAGTACTGCATCCAAAATCAGTATCTGATATTGCAGTTACTATAAAGCATATATGGAATTTAGGTCCTAGTTCTCACCTCACTGTTGCAGCTAGAGGACATGGTCACTCACTTCAAGGGCAAGCACAAGCTGAAGAAGGAGTTGTGATCAATATGGAATCACTCAATGTTGAAGAAATTAAGGTGTATGGTGGAGAATTTCCTTATGTGGATGTGTCAGGAGGTGAATTATGGATAAAGATTTTGCATGAGACATTGAAGTATGGTTTGGCACCAAGATCTTGGACAGATTATTTGCATCTGACAGTTGGTGGTACTTTATCCAATGCTGGTGTTAGTGGTCAGGCTTTTAGGCATGGTCCACAGATCAGTAATGTTCAGAAGATGGAGATTGTTACAGGTTGGTACTTTGGTGAGAATGAGAAAAACTATTTTTTTTTTGTGAATAAACATGTGCAAGATATGAACAAAGGTTAACGGTTGGGAAAAAGGGGAAAAACCATACTCTAGTATTCCTAATAGAGAACCTACTATTTTGTCTCTTGTGAATTAATATTTCACTTGACAATAAAATGCTATGAAGCACAATCAACACCGTCACGTTAACACTGGTAATTTTTTGAGAAAACATAATGAGTAAATATAATGACATTTCGTTGTTAGATTTTGGATATGCCTTCAATATAAAGTGTCGGTGTTACATAGCTGACAAGATAACTCCCTGTAACCCGATTTAAAATACAATTGCCTCGTGATTCTAAATATTTTAGAAGATTACGATCAAAGCTGATGTGGTTTCTATTGCTACATGTCGTGTTGCGGTTGTAGAGACATCAAAAACTTTTGATTGTTTTTTTAACTTATGTTTGGTAGTCACATAAGAAAGTACCAAGTACCAATAATAATAACTGTAAATAAATTTTTTCAAAAAATAAAAATAAAAATGCTTTGTTTTGGATGATTAGAAAGGGATTGTTGATGCATGATGCAGGAACTGGTGAGGTGGTAAACTGTTCTGAAGAGCAAAATGGTGAACTCTTTTACAGTGTACTTGGAGGATTAGGACAGTTTGGCATTATAACAAGAGCAAGAATATTGCTAGAGCCAGCACCTACGATGGTAATAATTCATTTTATAGTATGGTAGAAACAAACAATTCCTTTTAATTTTCATATTTGGTTTTGCAAGTTTCAATTTTCATCACAAAATGTTTTTCCTATTGTTTTCAACAGGTAAAATGGATTAGAGTGCTATATTCAGATTTCACAGCATTCACTAAAGACCAAGAGAAACTAATATTTGCAGAAAAAGCTTTTGATTACATTGAAGGATTTGTGATAAAAAACAGAACTGGCTTGTTAAATAATTGGAGATTATCCTTCAATGCACAAGATCCTGTTCAAGCTAGCAAGTTCAAATCAGATGGAAGAACCCTTTTCTGCTTAGAATTGGCCAAATACTTCAATATGGAAGAAACCATGGAAGTAAATCAGGTTAGGAAACAATACTCAACCTGAACATTAGTTTTATATAAAAAGTCATAATCAATTATGGGCATGCATAAACACTTGTGAGTGACTTGTCTGAGAAAGCTTATTGAAACATCTCATGGCATGTCTAAAAGTTGTTATCAGCTTATTTTCATAAGCTGTCCAGGATAGCTTATGAAAACAGCTTATAACTCATATTTAAACAATTTGAATTTATTTTAACTTTTACTACGAAAATAGCTTATACATAAGTACTTATATGAGAAACGCTTATGCTATAAGCGATGAATTAAATTCTTTACCAAATTCTCTCTCTCATTTTAAATTGATAGTGGAGATTTCAATAGATCGTCACATCACATGAGAGAATTCATTCCCTTAAAAACGGTCTCCCCACTTGACAAAGTAAAACTGTATACATCTACCCACCTCGAACTGCACCTGTGGAGCCAAGACTGCTCTAAATAATCAATTGATTGTTAGACAAAATAATTAAAAAATAATTAAACTATTTCTCACAAATCATTATGTTTCCCTAAATAATAAATTAATTGTTAGACAAAATAATTAAAAAATAATTAAACTATTTCTCACTAATCATTGTGTTTCTTTTTTATATATATGCAGGATATTGAGAAACACTTGTCCCACTTGAACTTTATCCCATCAACACTTTTTCAAACAGAAGTCACATATGTGGACTTTTTAGACAGAGTACATATCTCAGAAGTAAAATTGCGTTCAAAAGGCTTGTGGGATGTTCCACATCCATGGCTCAATCTTTTCATACCCAAAAGCAAAATACACAATTTTGCAGAGGTAGTATTTGGCAATATCGTCAAGGAAACTAGCAATGGTCCTGTCCTTATTTACCCCGTAAACAAATCAAAGTAAGGTTCTGAAAACTATTTCAAATTTTTAGCATCTATATAGTTTATACGAGATAGGGTAACTTTGTGCCTTAAGACACATCTTAAATAATCCAATAACAAAAATTTGTCTGAAACAAACATTTTTAAAAATTAAAAAAATTAGAATGCGTATAAGCACCCTCTTTTTCCATGGATCCCACTACATTTTCATATTAAAATATTAAGATGTAATGATATAGAATTATTGGTATATGATACAAAGTTATTAGTGGATTTCATTTAAAAAATTTGATGAAGTGTTTTATTGGAAGGATTGAATGTTTACTAAATACTACTATTTAAAAATTATAAATGATGTGTGTGTAGACCCATTATTGATACTCTAAAGTTACCCTTAGATAACACACATGTTAACATTTCCTTTATTATACGATTGATACATTTCTACCTTAGTGTCAATTTTGTATGGTAATATTTAACCCACATGAGGGTTAGGTAATTCACCTATTTTAAACTATGAGACTAAAATAGTTTACGAGTTAAAAGTTCAGAGATCAAAACATAGTAAAGAGGAGAATAAATGGTACCATAACAAATTAATACTAATATTGGCCTATTTAAAAAAATATTATATTAAAATATAACATAATAATTTAGTCCATCAATTTAAGGTCATCCATCAAATAACCCACGTATCAAGTCTAATAGTACTAGATGTAAGCTTATATAGGTAAAAGCCAAGCACCACATTAAAAAAAAGTCTAAAGTGCACTTTTTACCCCTTAAGTTTTAAAAAGTTGTGATTTTGGCCCCTTATGAAAAAAAATGACAAAATTGACCCTCTATGTTTAGGGAAATATGCTCTTTTGACCCCCTAACATAAGGGAAATATGTTCTTTTGACCCCTTATCTTCTCAAAAAGTTGCAATTATGGTCCCTTTTTTGGGACACGTGACGTCTTCTTAGCAATTATAGGACGAAAGGGGCCAAAATTGTAATTTTTTTAAATAGGGGGCCAGAATCGCAACTTTTTGAAACTTAAGAGGTGAAAAGTGCACTTTAGCCTAAAAAAAAAGTATAGTGACACTAATTACTTTATTGTTAGGATGAGTTTGATCAAATATAAAAACATAATACAAACACGATTTGAATTTTGATTCTAGAAACATGATTCCAATGTTTAAACATATAATAATTTAAAATTAATGTCATCTGCAGGTGGGACAAGAGAACATCAGTTATTATCCCAGATGAAGATATATTCTATTTAGTGGGATTTCTTGCCTCTGCAGTCCCCTCATCCAGTGGACCTGATGAACTTGAACATATTTTAAGTCAAAACAAAAGAATTTTAGAATATTGTGAAAGAGGCCATCTTGGAGTAAAGCAATATTTACCCCACTACACTACACAAGAAGAATGGCAGACACATTATGGTCCTAAATGGGAGATTTTCAAGCAAAGAAAATCTATTTATGACCCATTGGCTATACTTGCTCCTGGCCAAGGAATATTTTCTAAATCAATAACTTTCTCATGACAGCAGCTACATTTAACTGTATTTTATTTATCTGAGAAGGAACAAGCCTTGCATATAATGTGTGTGGAACCAAGGCAGAAGAGTCAAGTCAACTAAGGAGAACAAACGTTTCAAATATGAATTATCATAGGATTTCAAAAAATATATACCTACTGTATATATTCAATTTTGTAAACAAATCCTTATTTTATTTCTTTATGTGGCTTATTTGAAGGAAGAAAATATTTATTTTACATGCGTATTACATACTTATTTCCCAAAAATAATACTAATATATACAAGCACAGGGGTATTTTTCGAGAAAAAATGGTTGTGGTTGGAAAAAAGAGGCTATTTTTGGAGACAAAAGGGGTGTGCTTAGAAAAAGGTTAGTTTGTTTCAAAAAATATATATATTTAAGTGTCATTTACATTAATAGTTTTTACCCAAGTATGGATTAAAGGAGATCAGGTTTGTGTTAGGTCTCGACAATCAACGTAAAACTTTGTCGAATCATTATAGCATGGACCAAATATGAAATTGTGTGAATGATAGGTCGTTGCCCGGAAGCAACGTGCTATATAGCTCGACTACAGTGTCAAATGAGCAAGGGCCGCTGCATTGCCGCCTAGATGCAGTGAAAAATAAGTAAGGGTTCCCATATCTTCGTGAACGGGTGCAGGTAAAAAAGTTAGTTCGTGAGAATATGATTCGTTTTGGAACATGAAATATAGACACTCTTACAGGAAAGTCTATCGGAGTAGTAGACGCTATTACTAGGAGGAGGATTAATATGATGTGCCTATAAAAAACTAAGTGGATGGGGAAAAAGGCGAAAGATTTAGATAGTTCATGATTAATTTAAGCTTTGGTACATCGGTGAAGTTAGATCGAGAATAGGAGTAGATTTAGATAAGGAGTAGAAGAAAGATATTGTGGATGTTAAAAGAATAGGAGATCGAATTATAGCCCTGAAGTTTGTAATGGAATAAGACTCCTTTAATGTAATTAGCGCTTATACACCTCAGGTAGGGATAGAAGAACACCCTAAAGTAAAGTTTTGGGAGGAGTTAAAAGGCATAATTGATGTGCGGATTAGGCAAGTGTATCAAATTGTTACAAAGTAATAAAGTGATAAGTAGAGTAGCGTATCCACATGGATTGTTGTTTCGGCCAAAAAAATTGTGTTACTTATTTTTAGGTGACGATCAAAATAAAAGAGTTGAAGGGTTAGAGATATGCAATTTTTATCTTTTTGCAATAGAGCAAGTTACCTGTTTTTGGTTGCAAGAAAGTAAGTAGCAGTTAGGAGTATTCAAATCCCCCCTATTTATTTGTTGGATATTAAATAACAGTAATGCCACGTTTATTTATCTCAGGTAGAATATACGAGTGATAAGGCCGTTGGGACATTACTAACCTAATCGGTCGTCAAGTTGCACCTACTGGTCACACGGTGATCCTTACTGTTGGGTATTTGTATTAGCTTCATTGTTGCTAAAACAAACATCCATGTGTTGATGTTGGATACTACGTTCCAACATGTTTTACGCATTTTTACGAGATGTTGTGTATGATGTTCCAACATTCTGGAACAGTTCAGTGTGCCTTGTTTTATGCCTTGATGTACGTGCGCTTTATCTTATTAAGGAATCCATGTCCTCATATCTTGCTGACAAAGCAACGCGCATATTTGTTTAGAATCAGTTGTGTTTTTATTCCTAAAGGAGTAACAATATTTTAGGGAATCTTTGGATATGTTTGGCGGTTCCTAAAGATGTTCCTATCTTTTAAGACTTTCCATATTTGTTATTGATTCTTGTTACGTAGATCAGCTGAAGAGTCTACATTGTTCTGAAGCCCAACAAGGTTATTTAGCCCATATTACTTCAGTATATAAGGAAGACTTCAAGACCTAGTTTGATATTCAAGCCGTCATTCTAAAGAAAGTTATTTAGGGTTTTGAGTCATGTTCTCTGTGTGTTCTTCTCTTGTATCGTTTTGATGCAAGTTTAGGATTGTTTGTTATTTGTGAGCCTTTCTTGTATCACCTTGATGCAAGCTTAGGACTATTTATTGAGTTGTAACTTGTGTGCTACACCAAAGCTTTGAAGCAAGGTAGTAGTTTGTGTTTGAAGGTAACTTCACCATATTGTGTTTTAATTTGATAATCACAAGGGTTGTGATTGATTATAGGATAGTGAGATGGGATCTCGGATCTAGGAGTTCCTAGGTTGAAATCTAGACGGGTAGGTCCTAGGTCTTAAGTTGTAAATGTGGTTTGCTAAGAACTTTAGAATAAGGACTACACTAGTGGATTTCCTTCCTGGCTTGGTAGCCCCCCAGAGTAGATGTGTTTGTCACCGAACTGGATCAACAAACTCTCTGTGTCTTTTACTTTCTTTTCATTTATTTTCTTGCGTATTTTATGTTTGTTAGCATGATGTTGGAACATTAAACGCAACATCCATTTTTTGTGTGCTCGGTGTTGGAACATCGCATAGAACATCTTAATACTAGTGTGCTAGAATTTCAATTAGCATCAGAGCAGGCACCCTGCCCGTTTTAGGGTGAGCTTCAGGGAAGTTTCTTTCTAGCATTATGGACAAGGAAGGAGGATTTGTAAGCAGACCACCTCTGTTGGATGGCTCAAACTATGACTATTGGAAATCACGCATGAGTGCCTTTCTCAAATCTATTGATAGCAGGACCTGAAAAGCAGTTCTGAGAGGTTGGGAACATCCCGTGGCTCTTGACAAAGATGGAAACAAGACAGTTATCTTGAAACCAAAAGAAGAATGGACCGCTTCTGAAGATGAACTAGCGCTCTGAAACTCCAAAACATTAAATGCATTGTTCAATGTGGTTGACAAGAATATGTTCAGATTGATCAAGCAATGTATTGTGGCTAAGGATGCTTAGAAAATTCTTAAAACTGCCCATGAAGGCACTTCCAAAGTAAAAAGTGCTAGACTTCAACTGCTCCCTACAAAATTTGAGAATCTAAAGATGATGGAAGATGAGAACATACATGATTATCATTTAAATATTCTTGATATTGCCAATTCATTTGATTCTCTTGGAGAGAAAATGTCTGATGAAAAGCTTGTTAGAAAAATAATCAGATCTCTACCTAAGAGATTTGATATGAAGGTAACTTCTATAGAAGAAGCCCAAGACATTTTAAGCTTGAAGGTTAATGAATTGATAGGATCTCTTCAAAATTTTGAAATCAATATCAACAACAAAATTGATAAGAAAGGTAACGACATTGCTTTTATCTCAGATATTGATGCTGAAGAAGCACAAAGGGAGCTTAAGGACAATGAAAGTGTGTCAGAGGCTATTGTATTACTTGGAAGACTGTTTAACAAGATTCTAAAACAAGCTGACTGGAAACCTAGGTCAAATGGTCAGAACATAAAATCCAACATTGATAACCAACAGGATAATGTGAGAAAGGTAAAAACTAATGAGAATATCAATCAATCCAAGGGTGTTCAATGTCATGAATGTGAAGGACATGGTCACATCAGAACTGAGTGTGCCACTTACCTTAAGAAACAAAAGAAAAGCTTGGTTGTTTCCTGGTCTAATGAAGACAACTCAGAAGGAGAACTTGAAAATGAATATGCTAAGGATGTCACTACTTTAACTGGTGTATACACGTCTGATGTTGAGTCAGGTGATAAAGAATTAACTTATGAAGAACTAGTAATCTCCTACAAAAAACTGTATACCAAAAGTGAAGATATATGCAAGTTGCTTGAAAAACAAAAGAAGACCATCAGTCAACTGCATACTTAAAGGAACAATCATCTGACAAAAATATATGAACTCAATGATGAGGTAACTCAACTTAACTCCCAACTTGAGCATTTAAAGAAACAGGTAAAAATGATGACCACATGAACTGATGTTGTGGAAGAAATTTTAGAAGGTCAAATCAAAAGAAAACCAAATGGTATAGGATTTGATCATAAAGCTCAAAACAAAAAACATCAACACAAGAATTTTGCCTATGCTTTGAAAGATTATGGAAAGGATAAAAATAAAAGGAAGCTCAAAATATAAAATTTATTGTTGCTGGAGGAACATATGATCCCACCATGAGTATATCAATGTTGCAACATCCAGAGGAACGTCAGATTACCAAAAGCAAGAAGAAATCTCACCCATGGGTTTGTCACTATTGTAGGAGAAAGGGTCATATAAGGTCGTTTTGTTTTAAGTTATATGGATATACAAATCAAGTTGATCACAAATCTCCTGGAGTGGAGGCCAAAGTGTGAACATGTTGGGCTAATGACTCACACCTCGCTAAAAGCATTGTTAAAGGAAGACTGGATCTTTGACAATGGATGCTCTAGACACATGACTGGAGTTAATAAATTTCTAGACACTATGAAACCTTACACTAACAACCATGTGACTTTTGGTAATGGGACTGAAGAAAAGATCCTTTGGATAGGAAACTTAAACAATGATGAATTACCAAAACTTGACAATGTGATGTGGGTAAAAGGTCTAACCTCTATCTTGATTAGTATAAGTCAGTTGTGTGAACAGGGGATGGATGTGAACATCAACAAATCAGAATGTCTGGTAACGAATGAGAAAGGAGAAGTTCTAATGAGAGGTATTAAAACTAAGGAAAATTGCAACATATTTGTACCACAAGGAAAAAGTTAGACTGATAAACAAAGTGGAATGTTGGACACAATGTTGGAACATCAAGTGTCTCCTAAGAAACTTGATCTCCTACACTTTGGTAGTACTAATAATGGGAAAAGTATCTCTGATAGTTGGTTATGTAAGAAAAATCATTAAGTTCGTTGTTTTTATGAAAAACAATTAAGTAGTATTTCTGTCAGAGTCTTGGATTCCAAGTATTTTGATGAATTAAGGGGTAAATTAGGAATTTGTTCGCATAAGAAGTTGGAGCAGTTGAATGGGACAGGGTGTGTGGTTCCTCATTAATTACTGCACACTAATTCAGGTTTTCTATCTCAAACCTACCTTAAACCGCCAACAACATAAAATAACTCCTCCCCTATCATTGTTTTCTCTTTCACTTCTTCCAAGTTCAAAAACATACACTTTTTTCCCTCTCTCTCTTCTAAATCGTCTGGTTTCTCCATCATCATCGACCATTGCCAACATCACCAAATTATCAGGTCTAGCAAAACCACCACTCCTACTTCCAAATAAACCATGGCCTCTGAACCTCAAGAAACCAACGCCTCCATTCCAAAGATGATCGAACCATTCCTCCCAGCAAATCTAAAAAGAAAACCCCCGTTAAATCTACTTCGAAGAAAAAGAAGCCCTCTAAGTCTAGAGGGTGAATCAAAGACTGCTTTGAGTGGCTGAACTTTACGAAAAGGGAAATCCTTTCGTCTCTACAGTTGTCGAACCAAGTGTTGACGCTTCTGAAAAGGACCCCAAATCTGTTGATGTTAAAGCAACCCTCAAGATTGTTGCTGATGTTGCCTCCTCTGAGGTTGAAAAAGGTAACCCTTATGAAACGCCTAATTCTGCTGTTTCTAAATCTGGTAGAAAACTAGGGTTAGAAGATTTGAACGCACCCATAGATAGTACTGAAAATATGAATGTGGATAACCCTAATCTTGAGTTTTTCCTATGCTCTAGATGCATGGCATGTGCTCTAGGCGCATGGCACTGCTTCCCGGGCCGAGTTTCTCCGATTTTCCGTCGTTTTAGGTCTTCGTCTTCAAATAACATGCCTCGGAACTTGGAAACAAAATTCCACCCATATTGTAAAGTGTAACACCCCGTTTTCCCAACAATGTAAATAATACACATAATTAGAGTATTCAACGTAAAACGGAATGTCACACTACATTTAAAGTATAAATAGAGTAAAGTTACTATTTATCAAAACCACTTTAACAAAACATCGCAGCGGAAAACTTAGTTCATCATTCAACAACTTTGTTCAACAATCTTTGGCACTACGGCCTCAACATAAATAACTTAAAGGAAAATCTTAATCCAAAAAGGTTCAACAACATAGTTCATAAAACAATACGTAACAAATGGAAAGCAAAGCAAGAATCCCCATCTCGTTACGTATCAGAGCGACCCTAAGACGACACACGAGAGAGTCAACTCACATCAACAACTAAGCCTAGTTATCTGCACATTACCAACATAGGGGCAACATTCAAACAGAAGGGGTGAGATTTCACATTTAATAATAATAAGCATATAATTCATCAACGAAATTTAACAACCTAAACATCAATAGTTAACAACAATAATAGTTCACATATACTTATTATCAATAATAATTCACATAGGTTTCATTTATCTCTACTTAGCATTTACAATCAACAACAACAACTCAACAACGACGACAATGCAACGACACAACAACAACTATGCAAAGACACAACGACAACTTGACTATGCAATATGCATGTGGTACCAATCAACGTGTTAGAGCATAAGCTCTCAATTCAACGTGTCGAGCAATGGCTCTTAAAGCAACGTGTGGAGCATAACTCCTAAAATCAACGTGTGGAGCATCAACTCCTAAAAGAGCATAGGCTCTGAAATCAACGTGTTTGAATGATTAACATTCACAGGGCATCAAGCCCCCAACTTTATATGAGTATGCATGG
>Ga0228710_1007244_pt1 | contig 16480 bp, 7 predicted proteins | sample MedpolnodulmetaG_FD_177995 | JGI IMG/M metagenome (GOLD analysis project Ga0228710, IMG submission 177995) | Root nodule microbial communities from Medicago polymorpha collected in Santa Monica, California, United States - pink nodules | ecosystem: Host-associated > Plants > Roots > Nodule... | reverse complement strand
TAACTTTGACTACTCTCATCAAGGGTCTCTGTCTCAAGGGTCAGATTCATCAAGCATTGCACTTTCATGACAAGCTGGTAGCGCTTGGATTTCATTTGAACCAATTCAGTTATGGGACCTTGATCAACGGATTATGTAAAGTTGGACAAACAATGGCAGCTTTGCAATTGCTGAGACGACTTGATGGTAAATTGCTTCACCAGCCTAATGCGTTAATGTACAACATGATTATTGATAATATGTGTAAAGATAAACATGTTAATGATGCTTTTGATTTATATTCTGAAATGATTTCTAAGAGAATTTCTCCTAATGTTGTCACTTATAATACTTTAATTAGTGGCTTTTGCATTGTGGGTAAACTGAAAGATGCAATTGGTTTGTTCAATAAAATGACATCGCAAAATATCATCCCGGATGTGTATACCTTTAGTATATTGGTTGATGGATTTTGTAAGGAAGGAAGGGTGAAAGAAGCTAAAAATGTGTTAGCTATGATGATGAAACAAGGCATTAAACCTGACATTGTTACTTATAACTCTTTAATGGATGGATGCTGCCTAGTTAAAGAAGTCAATAAGGCTAAGAGTATATTCAACACTATGTCTCAGAGGGGAGTGAATCCTGATATTCACAGCTACAACATCATGATTAACGGGTTTTGTAAGATTAAAATGTTGGATGAAGCCATGAAACACTTCAAAGAAATGCATCACAAGCAAATTATTCCTAATGTGGTAACTTACAGTTCCCTTATTGATGGTTTATGTAAATCGGGGAAAATCTCTTATGCTTTGAAGCTAGTCGATGAGATGCATGATAGAGGTCAACCACCTAATATAGTTACTTACAGTTCTATATTAGATGCTTTATGTAAAAACCATCAGGTTGACAAGGCAATTGCATTATTAACAAAAATGAAAGACCAGGGTATTCAACCAAATATGTACACATACACTATTCTTATTGATGGATTGTGTAAAGGTGGAAGACTAGAGGATGCACGAAAGGTTTTTGAAGATCTTTTGGTCAAAGGCTATAATCTAAATGTCTATACATATACCGTTATGATCCATGGGTTTTGTAACAATGGCTTGTTTGATGAAGCGTTGACCTTGCTATCAAAAATGGAAGACAATGGTTGCTTTCCAAATGCTAAAACTTTTCAAATAATTATCTTTCTCTGGTCGAAAAAGATGAAAATGATAAGGCGGAGAAACTTCTTCGTGAAATGATCGCGAGAGGTCTATTGTAAGACTGAAACTAGGTAAGATGTATTCTATTTATCTGTTGTTATATTGTATTTATATTTAAGCATATAGTGTGTATTATGCTATGAAAGTCGCACCTAATTTTGACAAATGACTGTATATAAATATGGAGTGAAATTAAAAAAAACTTATTTTGTTAGTATGAGGTTGCAGAAATTTCGGAATCTACATGATGTGTACTTTTTAGATGTTTGCCTCTAATGAAAGGTGAAGAGAAGTAATGAAAGGCTAATAGTGATCTGTAAAGTCTAGGGAGAATTGGTTTTCCCCCTCCAATTCCTTATGAGATGCTTGTATTTTGGAATTAACATTATATATTGCAGAAGAGATTGTTATTTATTTTTACGCAATTTTCTAGTATGTTAGTACCTAGGGAGGACTGCTTTTCCCTCTCCAATACCTTATGAGATGCTAGTATTGAACTAGGATAGGTAGTTACTAGGTATGAGTGGATGTGCATTCTTTGATAGATTGGCCATAGAAATCACTAGCAACTTTTTTTGGGGCTGACTAAAACCATGCTCATTTTGCATTGATCTCTTGGTCAAAGGCTATAATCTAAATGTCTATACATATACCGTTATGATCCAAGGGTTCTGTGACGTGGGCTTGTTGACGAAGCGTTGACCTTGCTATCAAAAATGGAAGACAATGGCTGCATTCCATGCTAAAACTTATGAAATAATTATCCTTTCTCTATTTGAAGATGATGATAGGGCAGAGAAACTTCTTCGAGAAATGATAGTGAGAGGTCTTTTTAAACATTACTACTTTATAAGATGATTTTCTATTCATATATTATTATTTTGAATTTGAATTTATATTTTATCATTGTTGCATAATTTCATTTATGGACTTGCCTCACCTAATGGGGAATATACTCTTAATTTTTTTTTATTGTTGTATCTTTTGTTAAGTGTGTTTTCCCAAACCTTTATAGATGTTGTGTATCTGTCATAAGTTTTTCTGACTATACTGCTGGCAAGTACTGAATGTTACCGTGGTGCATTGTTTAAGATTGTGAAAAGCTGTTGACCCTCATTATTTGTAGATTTGGATGTTAGTTTTCCTTACTGGAATGAATTAAATTTATTTATTTATCACGGGTGGTTTGAATGAGTTGCCTTAACAATTGATTTGATTGCTAGAAGAATATGGTAGCTTGTTCTATGTCTAGTTAAGTGAAATTGAACGTGGCGGTAGAAGGTGTCACGACCCAAAATTCACAATCGTGACCGGCGCACGAACTAGAACATCCTAGTCCGGCAAGCCTTTTGACGACACTTGACAAACTATAATTTACAATTTATAAATTGATTTCCACTGAAATTTCGATAGAGTATCCTCTGTATTTTGAACATTTGCCAAGATTTTAATCCTGTTTGTGAACCTGTATTCTCATCCAGAGTTTCAAAATGACATATTTACATATTTGTACATCTCAAAATAAAACATTCCTAAACTTCAAATAGCTGCAGATACTCTGACTCCACATATGCATAAACAAAAGAGACATTCATCAAGGAAACCTACCAAACAAGAGATGGCTGAACTTTGAGACTACTAGCAGCTTTCTACCTAGCTGCTTGGAAATCTGAAAAAAATAAGAAAATAAAAGAGTAAGTCACAAGGACTTAGTGAGGAGACAACAACCACTACCAACTAGAAGGGAAACACACAACGACACGATTATTTACTTTTCTCAAATTTCATTTTTATTTACAAAGCTAGTAACCGTTTAAAATATAAACTCAGAATCAAGTGCACCATGAAAATTCAGAGAACTTTGTAAATTTATCACACCAAATAAAACTATATCAAAATTCCAATTTCATAAAGAGGTGAAACCAAATCCACAATTTTAAAGGAAATATAGAAATCGGGTATACTAAAAAGAATCAAAATAATCAATTTCAACTATAATATAGCATTTGGATATAATGAAAAGGAATCAAAATAATCAACTTCAAATAACATATAAAATCAGATTCAATTTAATAATACCAAAATAATCAACTTTAAATAAAGTATAAAAATCTAACTTTAGTGAAAATAATCAAATGGGTGAATCGAGAACTAGCTCCATCTCGTTGATAGCCCTCTCCTCCTAATGGTGGCCTTCCCATGGGACGGCTCCATCTAACGGATAGCTCTTTTCTCTCGACTCAAAACAAAGTGTAAACATTTTCAATTAGGGAGTTTACATCTCATCGATAGCCCTCTCCTCCTAATGGTGGCCTTTCCATTGGGGCGGCTCCATCTAATGGAGTAACTCTACCTAATCGAAATCACATACTAGGTGCACCTAGGTCGTCGTCATTATAACCGTAATTTTCAAAACACCATTCTTAAAACACAATGCCAAAACCATATTTCGCAACATAACGAAACTTATTTCAAGATGTGTATCATCAAAACTCAACCGAAAATCTACTACTTATAATCATAAGTAAATCCAAATTCAAATCCAATTCAAAATCCAAATCGCATGCAAATTAATATCAAACCTTTCGAAAACGCATATTTCAAAACCCACGTTTCACAAGATCTCAACACAAATACGAAAATACATACAATCAAATTCTCCGTTTCAATTTCTCTACTTTATAAATCACTAGTAAAATCCAAATCGAAATGGATCGCATATTAATATCGAAAATCCCAAGAACATATATTTCAAAACCGTATTTCTTCATTTCTCAAAACTCATGTCATAGAATAGACAACCAAACCTCAATTTCAAATCCTTTGCTCAATAAGTCATAGATAAATCCAAATAGAGTATAATTAAATTTGATGACTTTGAATTATATAACAATGACGAGAAAAACGTTCAAAAGGTGTGTTCCCCAATTTGATAAATACTTCAACATATAAATCATAAAAATAGCAATTATAACGATATTGAAAATAAGCGATAATGATCGTCATCAACTCACAATTATGACGAGTCAACTCCGTTCCTAGCAATGTCTTCCGAATAACCACCGGAGCAATTCTCACCGAAACTGAACATCATACATTGATTTCAGCTCTTGTTAAAACCTATTTAAGATCACATTACCAATGGATAAAAGAATAAGAAAAAAAAACCCAATTTGATACACTTAGAGTTTGAAAGGGGCTCATGAAAGACTAAAATTTTACTATCTATAATTGTTCCACTACTCATCCAAGCTAGATATCCACTATAAATTCCATGAATCATAACGTTTTACCTCATAGAGTCTAAATGAGCAACTGTGAAGAGATGGGTATCCTTCTCCTTTCTTAGAGCACGAACACCAACTCCAAAATATTACCACATAGCACTTGTATTATGAGATAACTTTGCTTAGATGTGAAATTGATCTCAAGAGTTCATGACATGTGGAAGAAATTTGGTGATTGAGAGAGAAGAAGAAGAAGAATAGGTTATGGGTGAGGGATGGTACTGGAAAATGAAACAGGAAGAAAGAAAGGAAAGTTCTAGAGAGTGATAGAAACTATGGTGGGTGGGGTTCGGTGGTCTTTAGTTTATATTTGCAATTTTTTTTTCTTTTTTTGAAAGTAGACTAATGAAACGGTGCGTTTCAATCTTCCCCCCTTAAAAAAAATTCGTCCTCAAATTTACACTACTAACCTTGATTTCGAATAAGAGTGAGTACTTTGCAAGCATCACTTATTCAAATTTCTACTTGTTTCGTCACCAGACAATACTTACCATAGAACCTTTATCGGAACGATATCCTTTGAGTATAAACATATCACTTTTTATCTATTATAGCAGTCAAATGTTATAAAGGTACTTCTTGTCTAACTGCACATCTTCATAAGAGAAAGGTATAAAGGTACTTCTAAAGCATAGATATATGAAAGACACGACGAACTCTTGAGAGATCCGGTGGAAGTACCCAACTATAAGCTACAATCTTAAATGTCCCAAAGAACTTTGGTCTTATCTTGTCGTTCTACTACACCGCAAACTCCTTTCACTAATGATGCTCGTAAAAATAAATGTTCTCCAACTGTGAATAGAAAGGAAGCACCTCGTGTCGACCTAAGTCCTTTGCCTTCTCTAAGTTATTACTTAACGATCTTTGATCAATTTAACCTTTGAAATAACATCTTGAATCAATTTTCTCAAGCTTCTAACCAGCCTATATAAGGATTACACTGCCTATACAAAGCCTCCAAGTGTAACATATGAACACTAGATTGGTAACTATTGTTATATCCAAATTCTATCTTAGATAAATATCAATCCTAAATTCCTCAAAGTTCAAGAACAAAAGTACGGAGAATATCCTCTAGGATGTGTATAACTTTCACTAATTAAGAATCGTTCTTAGGATGAAGGTTGTACGGAGATTCAAACGGGCTTCCAATTCAAATTTTGAAAGACTTCCAAAACAGAGCAGTAAACTAAGCCTTGCTCACAAAACGTCATCAAAATCAACTAAGAATTTTTATAACTCTACTTTTTATCACATTACCTACCATATTCGCCGAGTTCGACTCTTGACCTTAAGCCTTCTTGACATCCTCAACTAAGGTGGAACTAATTTGAAAGTGGATAATAATGCCTTTGAATGGTCAAACTTAATTTTAATTCCACTTTCATCGGTTCTTAAAATCCTTTAACTATAAGCCTCTTCATTTATGCTATCTAGATTGTCCATGAATTTCTTATTCAAAGTTTCTACAACAACATTAGCCCTTTTGGAGGAGATTTAAGATCGCATAATCACAATCTTTCAAGAGCTTCGTCCAATTTCTTTCTCCTAAAATGTAAATCACGTTGCCGAAAAGTATACTTAAGACTAATATGGTCGGTATAACTCACAAGTCTCTTTATATAGGTAATACCTCCAAATCTTATGAGCTAAAATCATTGTTGCTGCCTTCTAATCATGTGTAGGATGGTGTGGATTGTGTCTTTCTTTACTCAAAATAACTAAGAATGTCATCAGTCAACAATATCACAAATTGATCCAAGAACGATTTAAAACCCAATTCACCAAAACCATAAAAGATGTTGAAGCACTAGTAAACCCAAAAGGCATTAGTAAGCCCAAAAGACACAATGCTCGTAGTGTGTGGAAAGAGTTGTTGTAGAACGAAAGTCGCTCTTAATCTTCATATGGTGATATTCAGGCCACAATCAATTTTCGAATACACCAAGTTTCTTGAAGGTGATCTACATCTCGTCAATGGAAGGTAAACTATATGTATTATTTACTATCATTTATCCAATTCTTTATAAACCACCCATAATCGTGTTAATTCATCTTTCTTCTTTACCAACAATCTCAATGCTCCTAAAGGAAAACAAATAATTTGAGTGAATAAAGCTCTTATTCAGAAAATCTTGTAGCTAATCCCTTAACACCTAAAGTTTTGCTAGGCTATTCGATAAAGAGGTATGGATGTGGGTTGGGTGTTAGGAACCAAACCTATAAAGAAATCAATCTTCCTATCAAGTGGCAATCCAGAAAATTCATCATGAAAAACATTAGGAAACCCACACTTTTTCTTTTCTTTTCTTTTGGAAACTTTTTTTTTATTCTTCACTCACTTGTATATCCATAGTAAACACCAATTATCCTTAACAACCTCGTTGTAATAACTTGTTAACTCCTAAATCCGAGGTTAAATTATGCGGTACCCAACCAAGTTTTCCTCAAAAACAAAAAAGTGATTCCCATGCATCTCAACTCTCACTACCCTATTATAATAGACTAGGGTGACATGATGGAAGGACAATCAATTCGCACTCAAAATCCTATAAATCTATAATAACAAGACTGGTGTTAAAGCATTGAGTAGATAATAATTATATCGTAAAGTGAATAAGGAATAGTTTTTTATTATTAGTGATCTGATTTTGACTAGGCACGGAAAGTGAGGTGATGCATGGTTGGACACCTAATAATGAAGGTTATATTTTCGTTTGATCCATGTAGCCGACCCCGCTTAGTGGGATAAGGCTTTTCATGATATCTAAGAGCACACAAAAGATGAGTAGTTTTAAAAATAGTGTAAGAATTTGGTTTTACGAAACAGCTTCAAGTCTTCACTTCATTGTAGTCTATCCGTTTTGTTTCACTTGAATCCTGGTATTATTGATAAAATGTTTTTTCTTAGAAAAGTGAAGCAATCAAGAAACCAATATGGCTCTTCACATTTCCTGAGGGTGTGTTGATCAAGTGGCACCTATTCGAGATATTTCTCATTTTTCGGTCTCTGTTCTCTGTTTCTTTCCTGGAATTCCTAAAACTAAAATCCTATTATTTGAATACTTTTAACAATTTGGGGGCCTTTGTAGGAACCGGTGTCACCTATATTATATTGTACCAAAGAATGTCACGTAACAATTTAGTGCTTGACTCTGATTGAGTAAATTATATAGTAATAATATATTTTGTTTGCAGGAGTAGAAGTGCATCATATCCATGCTCCTCTATGAAAATCCATCAATCTCTGACAATGGTGAAACATACTTGGTGTGACTCTTTTGCGCATCAGCGAAAAAGGATGTTAGACAGCTACTGTCAACTGATAACAAAAGCAATACTACAGAAAAGCCCAAAAAGTTTGTCTCACTTTGATTTTCAATTCTTTTCTTAATTAGTTTCATTTTGGGAAGAGAACAAGAAAGTGTGGAGGTTATTGAATTGGTTTACCGGTTTTTTCTGTAATGTATTTTAGCTTCTGTGAGCTTGTTGAAATTGAAATCAGTTTTATAAGCTCAATGTGATTTAGCTTCTGTCCCTTTGTATTTTTGTTGGTAAAATGGGCAGCATGTGAAAGTAAATCACATTCACAAGTTAAATTAAACCCGATAATGCTAACTATTGATTGTAGAAGTATACGTAGGTCTTATTTATCTCAAAATATAGAGGAAGATTCTAAGGTTTTCATTAAGAACCCGATAATTAGTCTAATCAACTAGTGTGATTAGTATTTTCATGCATTAAATAACACGACCGACTCTCTCACAATCACACTCATGTGTTTTTATTTAAAAAAACAGTCATATGTGTTCTTGTTGTTTTTCCCAAATAAAAAATAATAATAAATGAATGGAATTATACATATAGACTGCAAAATAGAAGCTTAACACATTGCATAGTGGTCATCATCGTTTTTGGTTGTAAACCGAGTGTCCTATTGTGGAAATTATTCCCTCGAGCCTTGTATGACTTAAATGTATGACAAACTCTTAATTTTGAAGGTTGCTTGCTTGTCCAAGCTCGAGTTTGAATCCAAATCTTTGGTTAAGTTTGAAGAGACTCATGCCATCATTTAAGTGAACTTGGGGTAGCGGTCGTTATCCTTACGAAACTTCATATTTCCATTACTACACATTCCAAACAATTGTTGACCTTATTTCTTTGTACTACTCCTTCGTTAGTAAACAAAACTAAGGTTTAAAGCGCATATTGAGGAATGAAAATTAAAATTTTGTTTGAAATGAATAATGTTTACATTTTTAAAATATTATTTGTTGAAATTATCATTCTGTAAATAAAAAAGCAAATAAAGTCTATACATAATGGGATAACCTGACCTTGTATACTAAATTGTTTCATATGTGTAATGGCAGCAGAGAAGGCTTCAACAAAGAAAAAGGAAAGAAAACAATTAGTATCTATAGAATATCTATGAAAATGAAAATCAACTTAAGTCTCAACAAAGACCAAAAGGAATTATAACACAACAAAGAAAAATTGTTAGGATGAACAAACTAGAAGGTAAGTAAGAGGTAGGCAAATGTTCAAACACTTTCCTAGGTTTCCCATCACCTTACACAAAAGAAAAGTGGCAATAAAGAAAAGTGTTTTACACATCTAAACAATATATATAGTTCCACAAAGGAGTTCCTTAGAAAGTGTATATGGTCAGAGTCTAACCAATTAGAGCTACTTACAAAAGTTGTATCTCTTGTTATATATAAGAAAGGAATGTGATGATGAAAGAGTTTAATCACTTGTTTCCCAAATAATAAACATTTCTTCAATAAATTAGAGAGCAAGCCCTTACTACTACAAAAGCTAAAAATACACATCATATAGTTAATTAGTTACTACATATCAGAAACATATGCAGCAAATTATGGGACCAGATCAAGCAAGAACAAACAAACACAAATATATCATACTGGTGGATCTAATAATTATACACATCGTACCAAATCATAAATGAACAAGAATAGCAAGAAATCAAAATTAGAAGCAAACAACATGCTTTTTCTTTTACAGTTTCATGTTTGGACTTGTTCTTTGGCTATTACAGTTCCGTGGGAATCCGAAAAACCATTAGAATAGCGAGATTCAATAAGTCTTCTTGGTTTACATGCATCAATAATTCACTTGAATGTATACTTTTGCACATGATATGCTGAAACTTGAAGAAAGGAATCAACAAATTCCCATTTTCTGCTGCTAGCTACATCTATGATGTTTGTTTTTGCACGTGCTCGAGTGTTTCTTTAGATTTTCTCCTCAATGAGACTCTTTAGGATTCTTGTGAAAATGATTGGATTGCAAATATTTAGTAATCCCATCTCCAATCAAAGATTCTAAAATACCACACTTTTGTGTCACCAACTTGCTCTCTTTGTATCACAGTCGAATCAAACTCGGATTCATCGGAACCCCTTTAATCACAATAAACATCATGCTCCACCACATGACAACGGTATTTCACTTCAGTTTAACATAACTTGTTAGGTATATAAAGTTTGTTACCTTATAGTTTATGGAGGTGATAAATGCGTTGTCCTAAAGAATGCAATCATTCAATCCCACGTCTTGTTCTTGCATCATTATACAAAGTAAGAGCTTCTTCCATTATCTTAGGCCGAAGCAATGCTTTGACTCTTTCTCTTCCTGTTGGGTAGGGAGAGACAGAGCCTACAGGCATAGAATCCTGGAACTCTTCTACGTCCTCGTACGCCTTATGTGCCAACCGAGGATCATAGCCAGCTGATGCCATTAGTAGAAGCCCAATGTAATCAGCTTCAAATTCAAAACTGCAAATTGTGAATACATTGGGTTGAGAATAAGCATGAGGTATATATTTAATGACGAAAACAACATTGACTGGCAGAAAGGAGCACTGGACGAGAAGAGATACAGCACAGTACTTTAATTCCTTGCTACAAGTAAGATGCAACTCAAAATGAACCAAAAGAGCCATGTCAAATCATGGTTACGGATCATGAACCTATAAGGAAGAACTAGTGTAAACAAATGTAAAAGTCGCTCTTAGCTGCCAGTCTTACAAAAATTATTCTGCAAGGCTTTGTCTTTCTACAACAGAGTCACGACTCTATTGTCTGAATAAAGACAAATGTGAAAATTCAACTCGTGTACATTGGAGGTTTTAGGGTTTTGAAGAGTGGGAACCATGGGAATGAAATTGAGAAAGCGGGAAAGGAAAATATTTTGGGTGAAAAGCGCAATTGACTAATTGGTAAGAGTAAAGGGAAAATCACTACAAAATTTGCAACGGTTGGGCAAAACAGTTGCAACAACCGTTGCAGTGGTGTACTTTGGGAAAGTTTTGAGCCAAGGGTCGCAGGTTAGGTGTCGCAAAATGTTAAATTTCTTGTAGTGTTTATACACAATTTCTCTAACTAACTTACTCTCTATCATCGCCCGCATATATATCTCTAACAAACTCATTATGTATCATCCCCAATATGTCTCTAACTCACTATCTTAATTTGTACTCCCCCCATCTCAAATCAGTATGTCCCTTTTATAATACCAATACAACATTTATTATTCTTTTCCACTAACATACCCTTATTTATTGCATTTCAATCATGTAAAACTACTCTACTAATTATAATTAACAAAGGTGTTTTAGTAAAATCAAGATTATTTTACCATTAAAATCAACACTATTAATCATTTCCTTGTGAGGCGGAGGGAGTATTCGAGCATTGCATGCATGTACACTATACGTCTTCAGACTTTATTTTGTTACTGAGGCATGTTCCTAAAAAATCTGTATCAATGAAATGAATCTACTGTGCAACTGAAGAACAACACACAGAGGAAACTAATGGATTAGAAAAGAGAGATAAGGAAATAATCATACCTTCGTTTCTTAGAGATATACTGGGGATGTTCAAACCCTTCAGCACCGTGCCGAGCAACAATATGCGCAACCTAATTAACAAGAAACCAACATTGTTTTTCAAACCATATAACTAAATAGAGATCTCTGCAAAAATGTCACAACCGGACTTAAAAAACAAAAAGTTGGAGAAACGAAAATCACGAAATACCTCGTGTGCTAAAATCATTGCTAACTGTGCATCACATCCATTTTGCTCGATCAAACCGGTGGATACAGTAAACTTCCCACCAGGGAAACTTTCGGCATAAATTTTACTAGGATGGTTTATAATGTAAACCTCCCAATTTAATCCATCCAAATGCAACATAGAAGGAGGTGACCTTCGAATTAAACGCAGCCAAAGACGATGCAAAATGGTATACTCAGAAGCAGACCTCATTTTGTTCATCTCTCTATGCAATGCATTGATAATATTATTGAAAACTTTTGTAACCCTAACACTATGTGGATGTGTTGGATCATCCAAATTATTCTTCCCTGAAAATATTTGTTTGAATTCTTGAAATGCCTTCAAACCTATATCCCTCTCTAAATCTATCGACATTGCAATAAAGCGAGTTCGTTTTGTGTAAGGAACAGTTTCATAACTTTCAAATTCCAATCTTCCCCTGAATGTTCCTTTTGGCTTTACTTCAGGTTTAACACAGTAAAATCTCCTAATCATGTTGGGTCCAGTAGTTCCAGTGATAAATTTGTTATTGATTTCAACATTACTATTTACTGTGGCTCCTAATCTGTGAGAAATTGAAGAGAGCGCAAAAAGAGGTAACTTTCTCATCTTGAAGAAAATGAAGAAGCTAGGTTAAGGGTAGAAAATGAAATGGTATGGTAGTATTAGTAGGACAGTGAGTGAGTGAGTACTGTGTACCGATGAAAATTGATACCCTATTGTTATTCATAGCTTGTTCCCCATTTTAATTTTTGTCAAATAAACCTGTTGTTGAGACTCAAACATGAGGCCGGCGTTCGAACTTCAGCTCTACGTATAATTGTCGTTGCAGCTATCAAATGAGCTGTGCTTACAAGACTAAAATCACTCAACTTTAATCTCTCATAAGATTTTTTTGACTTCAAAATTACGGTATATCATATTTGAACTGAAATTTTTAAAGTTTTTTTTTTTAATTTCATGTGGGTTGATCATTCCACGACATCAGATAGTATGACACATCATTTAATATATATCGTTTAACATATCACATAATTATTTTTAGGGTTAAATATGTTTTTGATCCCTATAAATATATCAACTTTTCGTTTTAGTCCTTCTAAAATTTTCTTTCAATTTTTAGTCTCTATAAAATTTTCAATTACTACATCTTGTCCATATTTGTAAGTAAATTTTTGTATTTTTTGAACAAATTATGCAGAAATGTGTAGAATATTGTAAAACTCTCTAAAAAAAATAGTTTTTTTTTAACAAAACATAAATTAAATATAAATTTTAACAAAATTCATATATTCATGTTTTGTTAGAAAATTCTAAATTTTTTTGGAAAAGATTCTTATAATATTATAAATTTTTCTGAAAAATTTTATTAAAAAATTTGAATTCTACATATGAATTTACTTTAAAGGGACCAAAAGTGAAGATAAAAAACTTTTGGGGGACTAAAAGCTGAAGAAATTTTTTAGAAAAACTAAAATGAAAAGTTGATAAATTTATAGGGAATAAAAATATATTTAACTCTTATTTTTAACATCAAAAGTTTGAGGAATGGACTAAAACGGGAATAAGACTTCTTGCTATTTTTGTTATAACGACACACTGCTTTTATTCTTGATTCTTTACCTTTCCTCTTTCTTGTTTAAGTAGTACAACAATACATGTGACTTTCTACTTGGACCATTACCAAGCAAATGTAAAGGGATGTAACTGCATCATACTTTTCTTAATTTAAAAATGTGCCTTGGAGTATTAACTTTAAAAGGAATCAATAAGATGCAATAAAATAAAAGAGAAGAAAGTCAAACGAAAATTAATAAGTTAAAAAAATGTGAAAGGAGCATAGAGTTGGACGAAAACAAATCACGGACAGAGCAATGAGACACGATAGAGGAGAAAGAAATTGACATAACAATGAGGTGTTTGTTTAAAATAAAATATAAATCTATGTTTTAAGTTATTCTTTTGCATGTAGTGCTCTATGCCTCTTTGACAAGGTCTAAAAGAAGAAATCATATTTGGTTTGAAATGTAACTAAGTGTATTGACATCAATATGTTTGGTTTTTCTTTTATTTTTTAGTGAATAAATTATGTAAAATTGATTATGACTAAAAGTGAGTTGTAGACGTAATTTATGTTTGAATACATTCATATAAAAGTTAGTTGAATTATAAATTTGTGTGTTAGGATCAATTTTAATTTAAAAAACTACAAACAGTAGCTTCACGTAGAATTGTTTTTAATCCCCAAAACTAATTTCTAAAATAAACATCAAACATAATTTTATCGAGTTATAATTGCTTCTATAAAGCACTTCTAAGGCAAGTGAAATTAAATACCCTAACGTGTATGCGTATTGACAGTTTACACGTATGTTGACATTTAACGTTGATTAGATTAACAATTATTAACAAGATTCTTAGAAATGTGGTTTCTATTTGTTTACAATTAAGATAACATTCATAGAAGTAAAAAAAATAGTTTTACACAACACATATTTTGTTTAAATGATTTTATTTTCTGTTCTCCTAAGCCACTTTTTTTTTTCAATTTGATTTTTTGTTAAAAAATTCATACTTTTTATTATGATATTTCTTGTTATTTTTAATCTTTTTGGTCAACTTGTTATTTTTAATCTAAAAAACTAGTGAAATTTTAATTAAGCTTCTCTAGATTAAAATGTATTATCAGCAAAATAATGAAATTTATTAGAGAATAAAAGTTCATTACTTTATTTGAATTAATTAATTACTTAAAAAAAATACAGAAATTATGCCAAGTGATGAGAATGAGGACAAAGGTAAAGGAAAGAAGAAAGAAGAAAATTCATTCGATGGCTCGACCAATCTGACATATAATGATGAACTGCTTCTAGTTGAAGAACATGATATTGTTGATAATGCATCTAGTTGGGTGATTGATAGTAGTACTTCAGTACATGTCACTTCAAGCTTCACAACAAAAGAGATAATTCAAGCTTCCGCATATTCTGCATTGCATACTTTGATCCCAACAGGTTCCACAAATGATTTTCATGATCTATGAGCATATGTCGATGTGCCTGTTGAATCGTCCATAATGGTTGGCCTTCACTAGATATAGATGCTCCATCTCAAAGCCATGGAGGATAAAAAATGGGGATATCCATACCTAAACCGATTTTCCACCTTGCACTTGTTTTGACCACTTTTTTGCAGAAAAATGCTTTGCCAGACAAAGCTTTGTTTGTGTCCAAGTTTTGAATCAAAATAGTTACCACTTGGAAAACACCGAGCATTTAAAGAGCCAAAGTAGTGTCCAAGTTGACATCTTTTAATTTATCAATGTTTGGAAAGTAAGGATTTCATAATTCATGGTGCTAAAAATATACAAAACATTGTTAAAATATAATGTGTATTTTTATTTTTTTTGTAACAATCAAAATTCCAAGAATTTGTTTTCTTTTTATCAAGAAATGCATCGCGAACACTTTACTTTCTCTCTATCACAATGGTTCACTTCGAAAATCTCATATCTTTTTATTATCAAGTTAAATTGAACACATTTTTGCAAAAAATATGTTCAAAAAATGAAAATAGAAAACATTTTTGCAAAGTAAACGGAGCCTAGAATTCTGAAAAGTAAACCAAACCAAATCACATACACCATCAAGTATATTTGGATTTACTGCAGCTGGGAAATCCTTAAATAAATTCTTCAAAGTATACTGTCACAAAACAATTATTGTAGTCCTAAAGAAAACCTTCAACCCCACATCAATCTCTTTCATTCTTATATATAGCAAGAGCTTCATCCATTGCTTGAGCTTGAGGGAGCAATTCTGCTCTTTTTCTTACCTGAGCTCGAGCCAACAATTCAGCTCTTTTTATTTCCTCAGCTTGATCACGCAATGCAACTCTATATCTTGCCTCAGCTCGAGCGAGCGATCCAGCTATATACATATCACGTGGATGATGCTGAGTAAAGCGATAATCTGTAAGCATAGAATCACGATCAATGACTTTCTTTAAGACCTTAGGAGCCACACGAGGATCATAGCCTGCTGTTGCAACTAATAGAAGTCCAATGTAATCAGCTTCTATTGCCATCCTGAATGTTGTGAATAAATTTTGTTAAGTAACAAATTATTAACCATAGTAATATACATATTTTCATCTTTCACCTTTCCACAATCAACATTGCATCACTGCCTAAAACTCTTAACACACCCCTCACACCCACGCCCAAGACCCAACATCTGGGGCGTGACATGAGCGGGTTGATTGTGGGTGGACCCAATAAGTCTTGTTAATATTTTAATGTCTAACTCAACTCTACAAATAGGAGATGCCTAAACACTACAATCAAATGTTTTCCCTTTCAACTAATTGAAATAGACAGATATGCCCTAACCCCTTCTTAAACAAGTAACTTGCACCCAATATACAATATAATGACATACAGGTTTAATCCCATGCAAAAAAAAGAGTAAAAAATTACCTATATATCAATGAATTGTTAAACAACACAGAAATTCAATTGGTTATAAAGAGAAACAATGGATGAATCATTACCTTTCGGAAAAAGGTAGCTTAAAGAAAAGTGATGACAGTCTGTTATCATCACTACCAGTTCTGAATTCTATAAACCACAGATTTTTTGTAAACTGCTCAGCACTGTGTCTAGCTACAACATGACCAACCTAATTACCAAGCAGTAAAGTGTTAGAAATTATGTCTCAAACATATTAAACTGCAAAAACAATGACATTGTTTGGATAAATCGCTTAATTAAGCAATTTTAGCATAAGCTTTTATTATAGGCTTAATAGCAGTTTTCGCCCCCTAACTTTCACGAAGTTGCAATTTTGGCCCCCTAAAAAAAAAAAACTACAAAACCGCCCCCTAAGTTTTGCTACTGAAGCAGTTT